>Ga0302310_10000266_pt1 | contig 51116 bp, 33 predicted proteins | sample III_Palsa_N1_2_FD_200451 | JGI IMG/M metagenome (GOLD analysis project Ga0302310, IMG submission 200451) | Peat permafrost microbial communities from Stordalen Mire near Abisko, Sweden - III_Palsa_N1_2 | ecosystem: Environmental > Terrestrial > Soil > Palsa > Peat permafrost | place: Sweden...
GCCCGTCTGCGCGCGTTCTACGCGCCGTTCAAGGGCAAGCACCGCAACGTTTGAACCGTCTTCATCGGCACATCAGCGCTGCGAGTGCCCGGACTCGTCGTAATCGCGATGAGTCAGCAGGCCGGGACGAATCAGGTCGATGAAGGCGCGCGCCTCCGCACTGAGGAACTTGCCCTTGCGCATCACCACGCCATAGCTGCGCTGCGGGAAGTATTGCTTCATGTTGCGCACGGCCAGACGTCCACGATCGGCCTCGGTGATGCAGATGCCGGTGACGATCGAGATGCCCATGCCCATCGCCACGTATTCCTTGATCACGTCCCAGCCGCCCACCTCGATCGCGACGTGGTACGGCACCTGGCGCTGCTGGAACACCAGGTCGACCAGCCGGTAAGTGGACAGGCGCTGCGGCGGCAGGATCAGCCCGTACGGTGACAGATCCTCCAGCGTGATCTTCTCCTTCGCCGCCAGCGGATGATCCGGCGGCATGATCAGCATCGGGTCGTAGTGATGCACCGGTGCCCAGGCGATGTCGTTCGGCACGTCCAGCATCGAGCCGACCGCGAAGTCGGCATCGTCCGCACGCAGCAGCGCCATGCCGTCCTTGCCGGTGACATTGGCCAGCTGAAGCTGCACGGCAGGAAAGCGCTCGCGAAAACGACGCACCAGCTCGGGCAGCAGGTACTGGATGGTCGAGGTACCGGCCGCGATGGTCAGCCGGCCACCCTGCAGTCCCTGCACCCGACTCTGGAAGTCGCGATCGAGGGTTTCCCAGCCCTCGACCAGTGGCCGCGCCAGCTCATACAGCGCCTCGCCGGCATTGGTGAGGTTGATGCGCCGGCGCCGGCGCTCGACCAGGCTCACCCCGAGTTCCCGTTCCAGTGCCTGCAGCTGCAGGCTGATCGTCGGTTGCGACAGGTACAACGCTTCGGCGGCACGGGTCAGCGTGCCCAGTTTCACCACCGTCACAAATGCCCGTAACTGCTTGTGGCGATTGCCTTTGTAGTAGTAACGGGCACCGCTTTCATTCGCCGGTTCGCCGCCGGTCGGCTTTTTTGTTGCGCTGCGGCGCACTTTTTTGGGTTTGTTCAGCGATTCGACCGGTCTTTTCATGTTTCCAATTCAATATGTTAGACATAGCATTGTCAATGCTCATAGGAATGATTGAAACATTCACTTTGTCAAACACATGATTCGTGACCTAGCTTCGGAGTCCCAAGAGAACGGAGCGAAGTCATGGCAGTACCCAGGGAACGACTCGAGTCGGGCACGATCGAGATCCACGCCGACCGCAGCGGTTACGAAAGCATCCTGACGCCCGCCGCACTGGGTTTCCTGACGCAACTGCATCGTCAGTTCGAGTCCACACGGCAGCGCCTGCTGCAGGCCCGACGCGTCCGCCAGGCGGGTTACGACGCCGGCGAGCTGCCGGATTTCCGTGCCGACACGGCCGCGATCCGCGAGTCGGACTGGCGCGTGGCACCAATTCCGGCGGCACTGCAGGATCGCCGCGTCGAGATCACCGGCCCGGTCGAGCGCAAGATGATCATCAACGCGCTGAACTCCGGCGCGAAGGTGTTCATGGCTGACTTCGAGGATTCCTCGGCACCGACCTTCGCCAACCAGCTCGACGGCCAGCTCAACCTGCGCGACGCAGTGAACGGCACGATCGAACTCACCACGGCCGAAGGCAAGCACTACCGCGTCAATGCCAATCCCGCCGTGCTGGTGGTGCGCCCGCGCGGCTGGCACCTGATCGACAAACACCTCAGCGTGGATGGCGAACCGATGGCCGGCGCGCTGGTCGATTTCGGCCTGTTCGTGTTCCACAACGCCCACGCCCTGCAGACGCGCGACCGCGGCCCGTACTTCTACCTGCCCAAGCTGGAGGCGATGGAAGAAGCAGCGCTGTGGGACGAGGTGATGGCGCTGGCCGAGAGCGAGCTGAACCTGCCGACCGGCTGCATGAAGGCCACCGTGCTGATCGAGACGCTGCCAGCAGCGTTCCAGATGCACGAAATCCTGCACGCGTTGCGTGGCCGCATCGTCGGCCTCAACTGCGGTCGCTGGGATTACATCTTCTCGTATCTGAAAACCCTGCGCGGCCATCGCGACCGCCTGCTGCCGGAACGCGGCCAAGTGCTGATGACCGTGCCGTTCCTGAAGGCGTATTCGGAGCTCCTGATCCAGACCTGCCACCGCCGCGGCGCATTCGCGATGGGCGGCATGGCGGCGCAGATTCCGATCAAGGGCGATGACGCTGCGAACGAAGCTGCACTGGCCAAGGTGCGTACGGACAAGCTGCGCGAGGTGCAGGCCGGCCATGACGGTACCTGGGTCGCGCATCCGGCACTGGTGCCGGTGGCGCAGCAGATCTTCGACCAGTACATGCCGACACCGAACCAGCTCGATGTGCTGCGCACGGATGTGCAGGTGAGCCGCGAGCAGTTGCTTGCCGCGCCGAACGGCACGATCAGCCGTGCCGGCTTCGACAACAACGTCGAGGTATGCCTGCGCTACACCGCCGCGTGGCTGGACGGTCTGGGCTGCGTGCCGATCCACCACCTGATGGAAGACGCCGCCACTGCCGAGATCGCCCGCGCGCAGCTGTGGCAGTGGCTGCACCATGCCGACGTTCCGGCCGACGGGACGCCGGCCGGGGGGCCGCTGGAGTTCGCCGACCACGCACCGATCGACTTCGCTCTGTTCGATCACGCACTCGCGGCACATGCCCATCGCCTGCGCGACAGCGATGTACCCGGCGCACGTCGCGTCGATGCTGCCGCTGCCCTGCTGTCTGCCCTGACCCATGCCGACCAGCTCGGCAACTTCCTCACCCTGCCCGCCTACGACCAGCTCGGTTGACGCCCGCCGGCCGAGCCTCGCACCACCTTCGATTCCACGGAGCCACGCCATGAAAAACACCACGCTGCCCACTGCCGAACAGATCACCCTGGACTGGAACAACAACACCCGCTGGACCGGCATCCAGCGCAACTACACCGCCGAGGATGTGGTGCGTCTGCGCGGCACCGTCGCCATCGAGCATTCGCTGGCACGCCGCGGCGCCGAACGACTGTGGAAGTCGCTGCACAAGGAAGACTTCGTCAACGCGCTCGGTGCCCTCACCGGCAATCAGGCGATGCAGCAGGTCAAGGCCGGCCTGCAGGCGATCTACCTCAGCGGCTGGCAGGTCGCGGCCGACGCCAACGTCGCCGGCGAGATGTATCCGGACCAGTCGCTGTATCCGGCGAACTCGGTGCCACTGGTGGTCAAGCGTATCAACAACACCTTGCTGCGCGCCGACCAGCTGCATCACGCCGAGGGCAAGGACGACATGGACTGGCTGGTGCCGATCGTGGCCGACGCCGAGGCTGGTTTCGGTGGCGTGCTGAACGCATTCGAGCTGATGAAGGCGATGATCGAGGCGGGCGCCGCCGGCGTGCATTTCGAGGACCAGCTGGCCTCGGTGAAGAAGTGCGGCCACATGGGCGGCAAGGTGCTGGTGCCCACGCGCGAGGCGGTGGACAAGCTGAACGCCGCGCGCCTCGCCGCCGACGTCGCCGGCGTGCCGACCCTGCTGGTAGCACGCACCGATGCCGACGCCGCCGACCTGCTCACTTCCGACATCGACGAGAACGACAAGGCCTTCGTCACCGGCGAGCGTACCGTCGAAGGCTTTTATCGCGTGCGTCCGGGTCTGGACCAGGCGATCAGCCGCGGCCTCGCCTATGCGCCGTACGCCGACCTGATCTGGTGCGAGACCAGCAAGCCGAACCTGGAGGATGCACGCAAGTTCGCCGAGGCCATCCACGCGAAATTCCCGTGCAAGATGCTCGCCTACAACTGCTCACCCAGCTTCAACTGGAAGAAGAATCTGGACGACGCCACCATCGCGAAGTTCCAGACGGAACTGGGCGCGATGGGCTACAAATTCCAGTTCATCACGCTGGCCGGTTTCCACAGCCTGAACTACGGCATGTTCGACCTGGCTCACGGCTACGCGCGCCGTCAGATGAGCGCGTTCGTCGAACTGCAGGAGAAGGAATTCGCTGCGGCCGAGCGTGGCTTCACCGCAGTGAAGCATCAGCGCGAAGTGGGTACCGGTTACTTCGACGCGGTGACCCAGGCGATCCAGCAGGGCCAGTCCTCGACCACCGCGCTGACCGGTTCGACCGAGGAAGCACAGTTCGCGCCGCGGCACGCGGTCGGCTGACAGTACGCGCCGCCCTGCCCGCAGGGCGGTGCACTCAGGCGGAAACGGGCGTAGCCACGCTCGCTTCCGGCAATGCCGGTGGCACCAGCGCAATCACCGTCCAGCCCGGCTTCGGTTCCAACTCTCGCTTCGTCGAGGCCACGCGCAACGCGCCCTTTTCCTCCACCCCGAACATCAGCACCGTATTCGAACCGTATTGCTCGATGAAGTGCGGCCAGTCAAACGTGGCACTGAGCCGGGTCGTCTTGATGCGCCAGCCGTGCCCGAGCATTTCGGCAAAACGGCCGTGGGTCATCTCCTCGTCGAACAACGGCGGCGCCAGCAGCGTGCCGGACAATGCCGCTCGATCCGTGCTTTCCTGTGGCGTCAGGTTGCGTAGCCGATACACCTTGTCGCGGCCAAACTCCTGCCGGTAATGCACGCAGGCCAGCGAATTGCGCTCGCGATGAGTGGACACGGCCAGCAGCCGGCCGATCCCGGTCAGATCCAGATGGCGCTCGGCATGCGGCGAGGCGGGGTTGCCGAAGAACGTGGTGAGTCCCTCCATGCGCGCCCGGCGGATGCCTTCCCAGTCATCATCGGCCAGCATTACGCGAAAGCCCGCCTCGTCCAGCGCCCTGCCGATCGCCCGCGCCACCTCGTCGGAACCGAAGATCAACAGGCCGCGCGGCTCCGGCTCGGCCACCTTCAGCCACTTCGCCAGCGGCCGCGCGGTCGCGCTCTGCAACACCACGGTGCCGATGATCAGGATGAAGACCAGCGGCACCAGAGCTCCGGCACCCGCCACACCCAGCGCATTGAGGCGTAGTGCAAACAGCGCCGACACCGACGCCGCCACGATACCGCGCGGCGCCACCCAGCCGATCAGGGCGCGCTCGCGCCAGGTCAGTGCGCTGCCCAGACTCGACAGCAACACGGTCAGCGGCCGCACCACCAACTGGGCAATCACAAACAGCGCGATGCCGGCGCCCAGCATGCCGTCCGGCAGCGGCCAGTGCAGGCGCGCCGCCAACAGGATGAACAGCACCGACACCAGCACCGTGGTCAGGCTTTCCTTGAAGTCGAGGATGTCGTCGATGTGCACGCCGCGCATATTGCCCAGCGCGATGCCCATGATGGTCACCGCCAGCAATCCCGATTCATGGGTGATCACGTTGGAGACACTGAAGGCAAACAGCACCGCCGCCAGCACCGCGTAGTTCTGCAGGTATTCGGGAATCATTTGTCGGCGCAGCAGGGATCCTGTCAGCCACGCACTCAGCGCACCGATCACCGTGCCGCAACCGATCGTGGCGATGAAGATGCCGATGGTGTGGCCTTCCTGGCGCGACACGATCGCCTCGAAGATCAGCACCGCGAACAGCGCGCCAAGCGGATCGATCACGATGCCTTCCCAGCGCAACGTGTTGGCGATGCGCGCATTTGGCCGCAGCGTGCGCAGCATCGGTGCAATCACCGTCGGCCCGGTCACGCACGCCAGCGCACCGAACAGCAAGGCGATCGACCAGCTCAGCCCAGCCACGAAGTGCGCCGCCAGCGCCAGTAGCAACAGCGCGGTCACCGCGCCGTAGCTGACCAGTCCGCGTACCACGTGGCCGATGCCCGGCAACTCGTGGAAGCGCAAAGTGAGGCTGCCTTCGAACAGGATCAGAGCCACTGCCAGCGACACGATCGGGAACAGCAGATCGCCCAGCAGCTTGTCCGGATCGAGCACGCCACTGACCGGCCCCAGCACGATGCCGGCCAGCAGCAGGAACAGGATCGCCGGCAGCTTCACGCGCCACGCCAGCCATTGCGACAGGAAGCCGATCATCAGCATGCCGGCGAGCATCAGGCCGAGCTCGATAGTCATCGCAATCCCTGGGAAAATATCGATGGAGTTTAGTGGTGGCGAAGCGTCCGCCTTGAACGAGTAGTTATGCGCTCACGGAATTATTCGATTGGACACAAGTTAGTCCATTTATTTTGAGCCTGCCAAGCGGAACCGTGATGTGTGAACTGCCAACCGTCGCTGCTACACGGATCTGAGGACGGCTGCGGATCTTGACGGCATAACAAGAGTGCTCCGTCCGCGCGTTGAAACCAGTAGTGATTGTGCTGATCGTATGAGGGAAATGGAGATTCTTTGCTTTTGACAAGCCTCATAAGTTCAGCTTGCTCAGGCGGAGCCGCGCGAAGCTGCCTCCACTCGGGAGATGCCTCAAGACCGCACATTTTCACTGCATTTACGCAGCTGGCTAGTGCGAACAACATTACAAGAAGTAGGAATTTGTGCATATCTGGCGGCTATCGGAGCATGTGCCGGTGGATACGTCCAGCCGACCGCAGTGAACGCCAGTCGCGCAACGACCGGCAGCCCATTCAGAACCGTCGGTATTGCAGTGCTTCGGCCAGATGCTCGCGTTCAAGCAGAGCGGCACCACCATCAAGGTCGGCAATCGTGCGGGCGACCCGCAGCACGCGGTGATAGGCACGTGCGGACAAGCCCAGCCGCTCCAGCGCCGTCTCGAACCAATGCCGTTCGGCCGGACCCAGTGCGCAATCGCGCTCCAGTTCGCGCGTGCTGATTTCCGCGTTCGGCCGTCCCGCCCGCATCAGCGACTGTCGCCGTGCCTTGAGCACGCGCGCACGCACGGTGGCAGAATCCTCGTCATGCACACTGCGTGCTGAACCCAGGTCGGCCAGGGGCACCTGCGGTACTTCCACGCAAAGATCGATGCGATCAAGCAGCGGGCCGGAAATGCGCGAGCGGTAACGTTGGATCTGATCTGGCGTGCAATGACAGCGCTGACGGGGATCGCCGACGTATCCACAGGGACAGGGATTCATCGCAGCGACCAGCTGGAACTGTGCGGGGAACGTCGACTGTCGCGCCGCCCGCGAAATCACGATGTGGCCGGATTCCATCGGCTCGCGCAACACTTCCAGCACGTGCCGGCTGAACTCCGGCAACTCATCCAGGAACAGCACGCCGTTGTGCGCCAGCGAGATTTCGCCCGGGCGCGGGTACGAGCCACCTCCAACGAGGGCCACCGCCGATGCAGTATGGTGCGGCGCGCGGAATGGCCGACGTCGCCATTGCGCAAGATCCGTATCCTGCCCGGCCACCGACAGCACCGAACAGGTTTCCAGCGCCTCCGATTCGGACAACGGCGGCAGGATGCCGGGCAGCCGTTCGGCCAGCATGGTCTTGCCGGTGCCGGGCGGCCCCATCAGCAACAGGTGATGGCCCCCGACGGCGGTGATCTCCAGCGCACGGCGCGCCTGCAGCTGGCCACGCACATCACTCAAATCCGGGCCACTGTCAGCACCGCCATCACTGGGAATGCCGATCGGCGCGGACAATTCCTGCGCGCCACGCAGCCAGCCGCATACTTCGGCCAGCGTGTCCGCCACCCGCACATCCACATCCGGCACCAGCGCGGCCTCGGCAGCATTCTCGCGCGGCACCACCACGCGGCGACCGCGCGCGCGCGCGCGCAGCAACGCCGGCAACACACCGGAGACACTGCGCAGCGAACCGGTCAGCCCCAGCTCACCCAGGAATTCGCAGTCATCCAGTTTCTCGCGCGGCACCTGACCGCTGGCCGCGAGGATTCCCAGCGCAATCGACAGGTCGAAACGACCGCCATCCTTGGGCAGCTCGGCTGGCGCCAGATTCACGGTGACCCGACGGTTGGGATATTCGAAAGCGGTGTTCTGGATCGCCACGCGCACGCGATCACGCGCCTCGCGCACCGCGGCTTCGGGCAGGCCGACAATATTGGTTGCCGGCAAGCCACCGGACAGGTGCACTTCCACCATCACCTGCGGCGCGGCGATCCCTTCCTGGGCGCGGCTGAGGGTGACGGCAAGACTCATGCGACCGCAGGCCGCTGACGCACGAAGGAGTCGCTGATATGCAAGGACATCACGCGACTCCATCGACAGTGCTGGATAAATAACCGCCCCCGATCGTTCTCGGGGTGAGGGTGACGGATCGGGGGCGGCTCCCGGGAGGTTGGTTGTTGCTAGCCCCCGCGGGCAGCTACGGCAGCCTCAAGTTCGGCCACACGTCGCTCCAATTCGTCGACCTTGGCGCGGGTACGCGCCAGCACCTGTGTCTGGACTTCGAATTCTTCGCGGGTGACCAGGTCGAGGCGGCGCAGTCCCTGCGCCAGAACATCCTGGAAGTTGGCGCGCAAATCCTGTTGCGCCTGTGCCAGTCCTGGCGGTACCAACGACACAAGTCGCAGGGCAATCTGATCGATATCCTGCCTGTTCATCGTGAACAGCGCCTCAAGCTTGTCGAAATGAATTCTAGATAAATGGATTGTGAGTACGCCATCGGTACGCTCCGTCAAAAACTGTAGGAATTGTCCTACACACACCGTTATCAGGCGACAACACCAAGCCAGGCAGGCAGAATGCGCTTCTGCATCGCCTGTCGTGTCGATGCCTGCCGACTGAGGAAGACCCATGAAGCTGGTCGTGGCGATCATCAAGCCATTCAAGCTGGACGATGTGCGCGAGGCGCTGGCCGAGGTCGGCGTGCAGGGCGTGACGGTGACCGAGGTGAAAGGCTTCGGTCGCCAGAAAGGCCACACCGAGCTGTACCGCGGCGCCGAATACGTGGTCGACTTCCTGCCCAAGATCAAGCTGGAAGTGGCGATTGCCGACGACCAGCTCGATCGCGTGCTGGAAGCGATCCAGCACTCCGCCCGCACCGGCAAGATCGGCGACGGCAAGATTTTCGTCAGCACGCTGGAGCAGGTGATCCGCATCCGCACCGGCGAACTGGACCACGACGCGCTCTGATCCCTGTCAGCGCACCCTGACGCGCCGGATGGTTCCGGCCCCTCAGTAACCCTCAAGCCACGAAAAAAAGTAATCCCGTGGCAGCCCGCGCCGCGCCTTGCCGCGCACGGCTTATCCCCCGACTTGTGCACAACTTGTTGGGTTGACCCTGCCCGGTGCACCCGATATGTTGTGTCCGTCGGTGCCCGTCCAGACGCGATCGTCGGTCGGGCTTAAAAGGGAATCCGGTGTAATTCCGGAACTGCCCCGCAGCGGTAAAGCGGAAACGAACGTCGCCACATGCACTGGTCGTCAACGACTGGGAAGCGGGGACAAGTAGGCGGATCGCAAGATCCATGTCCGCAAGTCCGAAGACCTGCCGGCACATCGGGACGAACGTGTCCCGGTGCGTAGTGACGGCTTCCGCGGGGAGGCACGTCGCAGTGCAGTAGGCCGCATGGCGCCTGCACTGTGACCCGTTCCCGGAATCCATCGCTTCAGGCCCTGCGCGCGGGAGCAGGTGTTTGATGTCCATGCCGGGAGCCAATAGCCATGCAACCTCAGAACACCGCTACCCGCGAGCGCACCGCCGCGCGCGTCGATTCACCCGCCGAAGCCGTGACCGAGGCAGCGGCGTCACCCGACGACACCTTCGCCCTGACCCCACCGCACAACCCGGCCCAGATGCGCGTGACCAAGCGCAACGGCGGCCAGGAAACCGTCGACGTCAACAAGATCGTGCGCGCGGTGACCCGCAGCAGCGAAGGTCTGCATGGCGTCGACCCGCTGCGCGTGGCGCTGAAGACCATCGGCGGCCTGTACGACGGCGCCACCACCCAGGAGCTGGACCAGCTTTCGATCCGCACCGCCGCGGCATTGACGGCTGAAGAGCCGGAGTACGGCCAGCTCGCCGCGCGCCTGCTCGGGGCCTACATCGACAAGGAAGTGAGCGGCCAGGAAATCCAGAGTTTCTCGCAGTCGATCGCGCGCGGCGCGGAACTGGGCATCCTCAACGCGCGCCTGCGCGACTTCGTCGCCATCAACGCACGCAAGTTGAACGACGCGATCGATCCGCTCGCCACGCGCCGCTTCGAATACTTCGGCCTGCGCACGGTGTACGACCGTTACCTGCTGCGCCATCCGCAGCTGCGTTTCGTGATCGAGACGCCGCAGCATTTCTTCATGCGCATCGCCTGCGCGCTCGGCGGCAACGAGATCGGCGAAACGCTGGAGCTCTATCGGCTGCTGTCCTCGCTGGAATACATCGCCAGCTCGCCCACCCTGTTCAACGCCGGCACCGCACACGAGCAGCTTAGCTCGTGCTACCTGCTCGACTCGCCGCTCGACTCGCTGGAGTCGATCTACGACAAGTACGCCGACGTCGCCAAGCTCAGCAAGTTCGCCGGTGGCATCGGCCTGGCTTATTCGCGGGTACGTTCGCGCGGCTCGCTGATCAAGGGTACCAACGGCCATTCCAATGGCCTGCTGCCATGGCTGAAGACACTGGACGCCTCGGTCGCCGCGGTGAACCAGGGCGGCAAGCGCAAGGGCGCGGCCTGCGTGTATCTCGAATCGTGGCACGCCGACATCGAGGATTTTCTCGCGCTGCGCGACAACACCGGCGATGACGCACGTCGCGCGCACAACCTCAACATCGCGAACTGGATTCCCGACGAATTCATGCGCCGCGTCGAAAGCGATGGCGACTGGTCGCTGTTCGATCCGAAGGTCATGCCGCATCTGGTCGACAGCTGGGGCGAGACGTTCGATCGCGCCTATCGCGAAGCCGAAGCGAACGGCCTCGCCGTGAAGACGGTGAAAGCGCGCGAGTTGTATGCCCGCATGATGCGCACGCTGGCACAGACCGGCAACGGCTGGATGACGTTCAAGGATCGCTGCAACGCCACCAGCAACCAGACCGCTCATCCCGACAATGTGATCCACCTGTCCAACCTGTGCACCGAGATTCTCGAAGTGAGCTCGGCCAGCGAGACGGCCGTGTGCAATCTGGGCTCGGTGAACCTGGCGCGGCACGTGATCCGCGCCGCCGATGAAAGCTACGCGTTCGATTTCGAACAGCTCGCCTCGACCGTGCGCACCGCCGTGCGCCAGCTCAACCGGGTGATCGATCTCAACTTCTATCCGATCGAAACAGCGCGCACCGCCAACATGAAGTGGCGGCCGGTCGGTCTCGGCGTGATGGGCCTGCAGGACGTGTTCTTCAAACTGCGGCTGCCGTTCGATTCAACCGAAGCGCTGGCACTGTCCACCCGCATCGCCGAGGAGATCTATTTCCACGCGCTGTCGATGTCGACCGAACTGGCCGCGGTCGAAGGTGCCCATCCGGGCTTCGCCGAGAGCCGCGCCGCGAACGGTGAACTGCAGTTCGACTACTGGCCGAATGCCACGCCACACGACAGCGCGCGCTGGGATGCGCTGCGCGAACGCATCAAGCAGCACGGCCTGCGCAACTCGCTGCTGATCGCGATTGCCCCGACCGCGACGATCGCCTCGATCGCCGGCTGCTACGAATGCATCGAGCCGCAGGTCAGCAACCTGTTCAAGCGCGAGACGCTGTCGGGCGATTTCCTGCAGGTCAATCGTTACCTTGCCGACGAACTCAAGACACTCGGCCTGTGGACGTCAGAAATTCGCGACGCGATCAAACTGGCGGAAGGCTCGATCCAGGGCATAACCGTGATTCCGGAACGCCTGCGCGCGATCTATCGCACGGTGTGGGAGCTGCCGCAGAAGGCACTGATCGAACTCGGTGCCGCGCGTGGTGCCTACATCGACCAGAGCCAGTCGCTGAACCTGTTCATGGAAAACCCGAACATCGGCCAGCTCAGCTCGATGTACATGTACGCATGGAAGGCCGGCATCAAGACCACCTATTACCTGCGCTCGCGCCCCGCCACCAAGATCACCAAAACCACCGTGTCGACGGACAAGACCGTGCTGGTCGTGGATCAGGCGCAGGCCAATGCCGCGGTGTTCTGCTCGCTGGAAAATCCAGAGTACTGCGAGGCTTGCCAGTGACGAGCAGGAAGTGAATGAAGAGGAGTGAGGAGTGAGAGAAGGCAAAGAGCCCGTTTCTCACTCCTCTTTGCTAGGGCGGCCTTGTGATCGCAGGCGTTGGCGGAATGTCGTTAGCATGCGGCTGGTTTCGTCGACGCATTCCCGAAGGGAATGCGTTTGCGCAACATCCATCCAACCGATCTCTTCACACAGCGTCAGCTGGGTTTCCAATTCCGCAAGCGAGCCTTGCGCAATGGTGAGGAATTGGCGTTTCTCCGCCTTCGACTCCCGAGTCCAGCCTTCAGCAATATTGCTTGGCACAGATACCGCCGCCCGGGTCATTTGCGCACGCATGCCATACGTCTCTTCACGCGGAAGGAACCGCATGAGCCGATAGACCTCCAGAGCGACTTGCATGGCTCTCTTCCAGACCACCGTCTCTCGATAATGCATAGGAACACCTCCATGTCCGAAACATCGTCTCTCACTTCTCACTCCTCTTCACTCACTCCTTCGCTCCTCGACCCGGGATTCGAGCTCACCCTGCGCCCGATGCGTTATCCCGGTTTCTACGAGATGTACCGCAACGCGATCAAGAACACCTGGACGGTCGAGGAAGTGGATTTCTCGATGGACACGGCCGACCTCTCGTCGAAGATGTCCGCCGCCGATCGCCACCTGATCCATCGCCTGGTAGCGTTCTTCGCCACCGGCGACACCATCGTGTCGAACAACCTGGTGCTGAATCTGTATCAGCACATCAATTCGCCCGAAGCACGCATGTATTTGTCGCGCCAGCTGTACGAGGAGGCGCTGCATGTGCAGTTCTACCTCACCCTGCTCGACACCTATATTCCTGATCCGGCCGAGCGCAACAAGGCGTTCGCGGCGATCGAGAACATCCCCTCGATCCGCGCCAAGGGCGAGTTCTGCTTCAAGTGGATCGATTCGATCCAGGGCCTGCAGCGACTGGAAACGCGCGAACAGCGGCGGCAGTTCCTGCTCAACCTGATCTGCTTCGCCGCCTGCATCGAAGGCCTGTTCTTCTATGCAGCGTTCGCCTACGTCTACTACCTGCGCTCGCGCGGCCTGCTGCATGGCCTCGCCGCGGGTACCAACTGGGTGTTCCGCGACGAGAGCGGCCACATGGCCTTCGCATTCGATGTCGTGCGCACGGTGCGCGAACAGGAACCCGAGCTGTTCGACGACACCATGCGCGCGCAGGTCGAGCAGATGATGGAAGACGCGATCGCCTGCGAAACCCTGTTCGCCGAGGACGTGCTCTCCGGCGGCGTGGTCGGCCTGTCGGTGAAGGACATGCGCCAGTACCTCGAATACTGCGCCGACCAGCGCCTGGCCCAGCTCGACATGCCAAAGAAGTACGGCGCGAAGAACCCGTTCGACTTCATGGATCTGCAGGACGTACAGGAAGTGACCAATTTCTTCGAGCGCCGGGTGTCGGCGTATCAAGTCGGCGTGCAAGGGGAAGTGGCGTTCGACATGGCGTTCTGACGCGCCTGGTTCGCCGGTCGGCCCGCCTGTGCCACGCAGCGTGCGCCGGGAGTGCCGCCCGGCCTATTGACTACACGTGTAGGCATGGCGTAGCGTGACTACATATGTAGTCACGCGGACCTCCGGCCATGCGCAAATCCACCATCGGCGACCAGGAACTGGCGCTGCTGCATCACATCGACGAATGCGGCCATGCCTCGGTAGGTGAAGTGGCCATCGGCTACGGCGAGCCGCGCGGACTGGCGCGCTCCACCGTGCTGACCATGATGGAACGCCTGCGCAGCAAGGGATATCTCAAGCGCCGGCAGGTCAAGGGCATGTACCGCTACAGCACCGCCACCGGGCCCGGTGAGGCAATGCGCAGCGCCGTCGGCAGCTTTGTCGAGAAAACGCTGAGCGGTTCGGTCTCGCCGTTCGTGGCCTGGATGTCCGAGCACGCCGAGGTCTCCGACACCGAACTGGCGCAGCTGGAAGCGCTGGTCACGCAACTTCAGTCCAAGCGCAAGGAGTCGTGAGATGAACGCGATTCACACCCTGACCGATACCTTGCTCGTCCGCCTCGCCTGGACATCCGCGCAGGCGGTATTGCTGATCGGCGCGCTATGGCTGCTGGGTCGCTGGATGCCGCGATTGTCACCGGCGATCCGCTGCATGCTGTGGTGGATACTCAGCGTGCAGTTGATCGTCGGCTTGGTCGCCAGCACACCGGTAGAACTGCCGCTGCTGTCTCCGGCATCACCGCCCGCACCCATCGCAGCAACGGCCAGTCCACAGATCGCCGCGATCGCGCCATCGGACGAAGCCGCCACGCCATCAGAGGTTGCCGCGCCGTCCTTGCCAACGGCTCCGACGATGACAACCGCGCAGACGACAACGCACGCGTCGACGCCGACGCGCCCGTTCCCCTGGCGTTCGTTTGTGGTGACCATGTGGCTCGCCGGCCTGCTTGCGCAGGTGCTGCTCGTCGCGCGGCAATGGCGAAAAACGCGCCAGGTGCTACGCGAATCCACGCCACTGCACGATGCAAAGCTGCAGGCAGCGTGTGTACAGCAGGTCCGCATGCTCGGCTTGCGCCACTGTCCTCAGTTGCGCATGTCACATGCGATTGCGTCGCCCCAGGTAACCGGTCTGTGGCACCCCTGCGTCCTGCTGCCAGCCAACGAGGTACTGACGCCGGAAGAATCATCGATGGCGCTCGCCCACGAGCTGGCCCATCTGCGTCGCGGCGATCTCTGGCTGGGTTGGGCACCGGCGATTGCGCAACGGCTGTTCTTTTTCCACCCACTGGTGGCGTGGGCGATGCGCGAGTACGCACTTCATCGCGAAGCCGCCTGTGATGCGCAGGTGCTGCAGCAGCATAGTGCGGCACCGCAGGATTACGGGCGCCTGCTGTTGCGCCTCGGCGTGGCCTATCCCATGCACTCCGGCCTCGCCGGTGCATCTCCAACATTCCAGAACCTCAGGAGGCGACTGATCATGTTGCAGCAAAACACCAACGCCATGTCGCGCACGCGCGGCTGGATACTCGTCGCACTCGTCGCACTTGCCGGCGTGCTTCCTTATCGCGTCACCGCAAGTAGTACGGATCAGGCACAGGCAAGTCCGGACACGGCTGTGACAGCAGCCCCTGCTGCTCACCCTGCTCCGGCTCCTGCAGCACTCCCCGCCATGCCATCGCTACCGGGCGCATTGCCAACTCATCTGGCTCCGCCACCACCACCGCTTCCGCCGCTTCCGCCTGTGGCGCCCCCTGCACCACCACCTCCTCCCGTTCCGCCGAGCTTCGGTGGCTTCTCGGCCCGGCACGTCGACATCGACACCCGCGCCAATGCCAGCGATGGCTTTGCACTGTTCGATGGCGACACCATCACAATCAACGGTTCGGATACCGACCTCGCCGCGGTCAAGGATCTGCACCAGGCGAACAAGGCCCCCATGCTGTGGTTCCGCCACGGCGGCGCTGCCTACATCATTCGCGACAAGGTATTCCTCGAACACGCCAGGAACATTTATGCACCGCTAACCGAACTGGCACGCCAACAAGGTCAACTTGCGGGCGAACAGGGCCGGCTTGCTGGCCAGCAGGCCGGCCTGGCCGCGCGCGATGCCGGCTTCGCCCAGGAGCAGGCCGAGCTTGCGCAGCAACAGGCGCAATTTTCGGCGCAAGCGGCAGTGCAAACGACCGACGACAAGCGAGCGCTCGACGCGCAACGGCGCACACTCGAGGCAGAACAGGCGCGGCTCGAGCAACGCCACGCGGCATTGCGGAGTGAACTCGATGCCAGTCAGCGCACCTTGGAGTCGCAGCAAGCAGGGCTTGAAAAACAGCAGCACGCGCTGGAGCAACGCCAGCAACAAGCCGCACATGACGCCGAGCAGGCGATGAACAAGCTGCTGAACGAAGCACTGGCGAAAGGCCTGGCCGAGAACGTAAGCCGGCGCTGAGTAACGCCGCAGCGACCGGATTGCCGTTACCCGCGCGTTGCCGGCGCACGCGGCCATCCATTTCGCCGGCAGTCAGTTCGAAGGCTCAACGAGCCGCCTGCTTCGGCAGGCGGTGCCGGGAAACTGCGTCCGCAGATGGCCAGGAGATTCCACGATGTTCGGCTACTACCTCGCTCTTGCGTTGCGCAGCCTGAAACGCAGCAAGGTGCTTACCGCGCTGATGATCCTCGCCATCGGCCTGGGCATCGGCGCAAGCATGACCATGATCACCGTGCTGCATGTGATGTCGGGCGATCCGCTGCCCGGCCGCAGCGCGCAGTTGTTTGTGCCACAGCTCGACGCCCGCCCGCTGGTGCGCAGCAAGACCACCAAGGACAGTGCGCCCAACGGCAACCTGACCTGGCCGGATGCGATGAATCTGCTGCGCGCCCATCGCGCGGATCGGCAGGCCGCGATGGCCTCGGGTTCGGCGCCAATCCGTCCCCTGCAGAGTTCGCTGCGACCGTTCTTCCAGTCCGGACACTATGTCACGGCAGACTTCTTTCCGATGTTCGACGTGCCGTTCCGTGCCGGCGGCGGCTGGACCGCACAGGAGGACGAGCAGCGCGCGCGGGTGATCGTGCTCAACGCCGAGCTCAACCGCAAGCTGTTCGGCGACACGCCCGGCATCGGCCGCACGGTGCGACTGAAGAACACCGACTTCCGCGTGATCGGCGTGCTGGACGACTGGTACCCGCAACCGACCTTCTACACCCAGGTCAACGACCGCGCCTTCGGCAAGACCGACGAGTTTTTCCTGCCGCTGCAGACGGCGCTGGATCTGCAGTTCAATTTCGTCGGCAATTTCATGTGCTGGGGCAACGGCGGCGATGCCCGTACCAGCGACCACTGCAACTGGTTGCAGTTTTGGGTTCAGCTGGACAACCCGGCCAAGGCACGCGCCTATCGGGATTTCCTCGGCGACTACTGGCGCGATCAGCAGGCGCATGGCCGCTTTCCACGCCCCGTAGATGCCCAGCTCTACGGCCTGATGGACTGGCTCACCAGGCAGCAGGTGATCCCCTCCGACCTGCGCCTGCAGCTGTGGCTGGCGCTGGGTTTTCTCGGCGTATGCATGCTCAACATCGTCGGCCTGCTGCTGGCGAAATTCCTGCGCCGCAGCGGCGAGGTCAGCGTGCGCCGGGCCTTGGGTGCACGGCGACGTGACATCTTCCTGCAGTTCGGCATCGAGTCGTCGGTGATCGGGCTGGCCGGCGGCGTGCTGGGCCTCGGTATCGCCGAGCTCGGCCTGTGGAGCGTGCGCCAGCGTCCCGACGGCTACGCGCAACTGGCTCAGATGGATGCCGCCATGTTGCTCGGCACGTTTGCGCTGGCGGTATGCGCCAGCGTGCTGGCCGGACTGCTGCCGGCTTGGCGCGCCTGCCACATCGCTCCCGCCCTGCAGCTCAAGACCCAATGAGGTGATCCATGCCACTGCGACCGCTGCTATCCAGCCTTACCCGCCACAAGCTCACCGTGCTGCTGCTGGTGCTGCAGGTCGGCCTGACCTGCGCCATCGTCTGCAATGTGGTGTTCATGATCGTCAACCGCACCGCCCAGCTGCGTCAGCCCAGCGGACTGGCCGAGGATGAGCTGGTGACGGTCGAAAGCATCGGCCTGGACGAGAACGAAAATCCACTGACCCGACATGCCGCCGACGTGGCAGCCCTGCGCCAGATCCCCGGCGTGAGATCCGTGGCCGCGGTCGATGCGCTGCCGTTCAACGGCAACGACTGGAGCAATGGCATCGCCACCACGCCGAACGCCGAAACCGACCTCACCGCCACCGCCTACAACGGCACCCCGGGCGAGCTCGGAACGCTGGGTCTGCATCTGGTCGAGGGGCGCGATTTTCTGCCTGACGAATACCTGCCGATGGACAGTGCGCATGACTGGGCCGGCATCAACCATGTACCGGTCACCATCATTACCCGCGCGCTGGCCGAGCGGTTGTTTCCGGGTCAGAGCGCGCTGGGCAAGGAGATCTATCCCGGCGACAATCCGGTACGCGTCGTCGGCGTGGTCGATCATCTGCTGCGGCCGCAGCTGCGCGAGGCCGTGGGCAACGAGTACAGCACCCTGCTTCCGCTGTTGCCGGACACCGTGGATATCACCTATGTCCTGCGCACCGCGCCGCAGGAACGCGAGCGCGTGCTGCAACAAGCGAGCGACGTGCTGAACCAACTCGATGGCAATCGTATCCTGCGAAAATCGCAGACCTTCACCCAGTTGCGCGACGACTACTTCCGCCGCAACCGCACCATGATCGGCCTGCTGCTGGCGGCGGCGGCCGGGCTGCTGTTCGTCACCGCGCTGGGTATCGCCGGCCTCGCCAGTTTCTGGGTGCAGCAACGACGGCGCTCGATCGGCATTCGCCGCGCCATCGGCGCCACCCGCGGTGACATCCTGCGTTATGTGCAGACCGAGAATTTCCTGATCGTCAGCGGTGGCATCGTGCTGGGCATGCTGCTGGCCTATGCAGTCAACCTGTGGTTGATGACGCATTACGAACTGCCGCGACTGCCGTTCCTCTACCTGCCGATCGGCGCCGTCCTGCTGTGGCTGCTCGGCCAAGGCGCGGTGCTCGGCCCAGCGCTGCGCGCGGCAGCGGTACCGCCGGTGGTGGCCACCCGGGCGGACTGACCGGCAGGGCGTGCGTCAGCCGGGTGAAGCATCAGCGGAACCGCTCAGGCTTCCGCTGATACTGATGCTCTCGCTGGCGAACTCACATCCAGGGCCACGCCTTCAATTCGTACTCTTTCGGCGGGGTGTCACCGGCGAGGTTGTGCACGAAGTAGTCCCAGCGCCGGCGCGTGGCGTACGGCGTGGCGGCCGCATAACCGTGGTGGACGTTGGGGATGATCAGCATGTCGAAATCCTTGTTGGCCTTGATCAGTGCATCGGCCACCAGCATGGTCTCGCCAAGCGGTACGTTGTCATCGATCGTGCCGTGCACCAGCATCAGGCGGCCCTTGAGGTTCTTCGCCATGTCCTGGTTGGCCTGGTTGTCGTAGTTGGTGCTGCCGTCCTTGTTGGTCACCAGCAGACCCTGGTATTTCTCGCCCCAGTCGTTCTCGTAGTTGCGGTTGTCGTGGTTGCCACTCTCGGCCCAACCGACCTTGAAGAAGTCGGGGTAGCGGAACATCGCATCGGCGGTGGTGTTGCCGCCACCGGAATGGCCCCAGATGCCAACACGGTTGATGTCGATCCACGAATAGCGCTGCGCCAGCTCCTGGATGCCCTTGACCTGATCGGGCAGCGTGTTGTCGCCCATGTCGCCGTACCAGGTGTGATGGAAGCTGGCCGAGCGCCACGGCGTACCCATGCCGTCGATCGCCACCACGATGAAGCCGAGCTCGGCCATCGCCTGATTGTCGCCGCGCGAAGGCAAGAAGCTGCGTCCGCGCACCGAGCCGGTCTGCGGGCCGGGATAGACATAGTCGATGATCGGGTACTTCTTGTGCGGGTCGAAGTTCGTCGGCTTGAACATCATGCCGTACAGATCGGTCTTGCCGTCGCGCGCCTTCACCGTGATCGGGATCGGCGGCACCCAGCCGGCTGCCTTTAGGCGCGTGATGTCGGCCTTCGCCACGGTGGCGATGATGTGGCCATCATCCGACGAACGCAGCACGGTCACCGGTGGCACGGTGGGCGTGGAATAGCTGTCGACGAAGGTCTTGCCGTCGGGCGACATGCTGATGATGTGGTCGGCGTCCTCGGGCGTCAGCAGCACCGACTGGCCGCCATCGAGACCGACTTTCCAGAACTGCCGGTAGTACGGATTCACGCCCGACACGCGGCCCACACCGGTGAACCACAGCGTGCGCGCCTTGCGGTCGAGGTGCAGCACGTCGACGACGTTGCCCTCGCCGCTGGTGATCGCATGCTCGAGCTTGCCGCTGGCGAGGCTGTACAGGTACAGGTTGCCCCAATCGTTGCGCTCGGAGAACCAGATCGCCTCGTTGGTCTTGGGCAGGTACTGCCAGTTGGCGGTGTCCATGCCGCTTTCGAAGTAATCCTTGACGCTCTCGTCGAACGCGGTGCGCACGGCGCCGGTCGCGGCATCGGCCACGCGGAACCATTCGTGCTTGCGGTCGCGCGAGGTGGTCACCAGCGCCAGGGTCCGGCTGTCCGGCGCCCACTGCAGGTCGTCCCAATGGCCGTCGCTGCTGCAGCTGATGTCGTCGCACAGGCTGGACAGGCGCTGTTGCGGCGGCAGTTGCAGGCGCACCATCTTGCGCGAGGCCACGTCGATCACCACCGGCTCGATCATGAACACCTTCTTGTCGCCGGGCAGCGGATATTTCCACGCGTCCAGCTCAGGGTGGCCGACCTTCGTGCGCACGGTGTACATCTCGCCCACGCCGCGCTGGTCCTGCTGGTAGGTGGCGATCTTGGTCGAGTCCGGCGACCAGTTCAGCACGGAACGGTCGGTATGGATCCAGCCGGCATTGTCGGTGGCGTAGCCGAAGTCCTTCACGCCGTCGGTGGTCAGCTGGGTTTCCTTGCCGGTCGCTACGTCACGCAGCCACAGGTTCCAGTCGCGGATGAAGGCTTCGGTCTTCTTGTCCGGCGACAGCAGCCCCGGCTCGCTGCCGGTCTTCACCAGTTTCGCCGCGTCGGTGCACTCGCCGGTGCCCTTGAGGTCGCACAGGTAATGCTTGCCGCCGAGGTCGACGTCGTAACGTCCATCCGGCTTCACGCTGTAATCGAGCAGCGGTGGAAGTTTCTTCGTGTCTAGCGGCTGGCCGCTGGCCTTGCCCAGCGCGGCGGCCAGCTTGGCCTGGTCGAACGCCGGCGCGACCTTGCCGGTGGTCGCGTCCATCAGCATGACGTGATCGCCACGGACATCGTGGTCGCGATACCAGAAGTGGGTGTCGTCCAGCCACTTCACTCGGTGCACGTCGTGATCGACCAGCGGCGCGGTGTTGTAAACCATGAAGCGTTCCGCCTGCGCGTAGTCGCTCGCACTCAAGGTGCTGCCCTGCGCGGCGACCACGCCACTCGAGAACAACCCCATCACCACCATACCGGACAGACACGACTTGCCGATCATCGAATGCATGCATTTCTCCCACGGGAAACCGGATGGCGTCAGAGCGGCCCGATGGCCGGCTCCGCACCCTATCCGCACGATGCTAACGCGATACGGCCCCCGGCTACCCATGCCAGAGGTCCATGCCACTACGCGATCACGCCGTTTGCGGCAAACAAACTAGACTGGCGCCGCACTTCTCCGCTGGCGCCACCAAGTACTGCCACCAGCCACACTTCCCACCATGCAATGCGACCCCATGACGACTGCCCAAACCGAAGCCCGCCTTCTCGAAATGGTTTTCCCGGACCACACCAACCACCTCGGCACGCTGTTCGGCGGCCAGGCACTGGCGTGGATGGACAAGGCCGCGTTCATCGTCGCCTCGCGTTACGCACGACGCACCGTGGTCACCGCGCGATCCGAAGAGGTGAGCTTCCGCGTGCCGGTGCGTACGGGCCAACTGGTGGAACTGGTCGCCAGCGTGGTCAATGTCGGCCGCAGCTCGATGCACGTCGAGGTAGAGATGACCGCCGAAGATCTGCTCAGCGGCGATCGCCGTGTGTGCACCACCGGTCGCTTCGTGATGATCGCGCTGGATTCCAACGGCTCGCCGACGCCGATCCCGGCGCTGCCTGTCGTACATCTAAACGTAAATTCTTGAAGCATAGTCTTCCGCTTGACGTCTGGCCGCGACCTCGCTCAGGCTGATTGCCCTGTAACACGCAGCGAAACCATATTCTGCTTGCCACAAGCGGCAAAGCCATATCTTGGTGGCCGCAAGCGGCGTAACCATGTCTTGCTTGCCGCAAGCAGTGCAGCTCTATCTTTGCTTGCCGTAAACGGAGTCGTTCGATGCCTGCTCGCCTGAGAATCATCGGCAATTACATCTCGCCCTATGTGCGCAAGGTGCTGGTGTGCCTGGAGCTGAAGGAGATCGACTACGAGATCGATCCGATCGCACCCTTCGTCGGCAACGACCAGTTCTCGCGGCTCAGCCCGCTGCGGCGCATTCCGGTGCTGATCGAGGACGGCTTCGTGCTGAATGATTCCTCGGTGATCTGCCAGTACCTGGAAGAAAGGTATCCCGCGCCAGCGTTGTATCCGGCTGACATTGCCGACCGTGCACAGGCACGCTGGCTGGAGGAATACACCGACACGCGTCTGGCCGACGGGCTGATCTGGCGGCTGTTCTATCAGTTGGCGATCAGGCGCCATATCTTCGGCGAAACCACCGATGAAGCCGTGGTGAAGCACGCGCGCGAAGTGGATATTCCCGCCACGCTGGACTACCTGGAAAGCCAGCTGCCGGAAGACGGTTTCCTGTTCGGCCCGTTGTCGATCGCCGACATCAGCATCGCCAGCTTTTTCCGCACGGCCTCATTCGTGCGCTACGCGATTGATGCTGTGCGCTGGCCACGCTGCGCAGCACTCGTCGCGCAGGTCCAGGCTCTTGCGGCATTCCAGAAACTCGCCCGCTTCGAGGACTGCATGCTGCGCCTGCCGCTGGCCGAGCAACGTGGCGCGCTGATCACTGCCGGCGCACCACTGACCAGTGACACACTCGGAACCAGTACGCCCCGGCGTGGTACATCGCGCGAGTCTTAATCATGCTGCTGCAGTCGCTTCCTTGGCTTGCGAGCAACCTCAACGCTGCCCGGCCGTCAGCTCGACCAGCCAGTCGACGAACACGCGCAGCCGCGCGGGCATCTGCCGCTGCGGTGGATACAGCACGGTCATCGGCAATGGTGGCGGCGGTGTTGCCGGCAGCAGGTCGCACATCGTGCCGCTGGCCAGCTCCTGTTCGATCCGATAGCGCGAGAACTGTGCGATACCGAGACCAGCCTTGCAGCATCCAAGATAGGCATCCGCTCCACTGACGGTGATTTTTCCGGGCAGGCTCACCTCGCGACGCTTGCGACCGACCATGAATTCCAGCGGTTCGGCACGGCGCGTCGTCGGCGAGGCCCAGTTCACTGCGTAGTGACCCTCATGCAAGGCCACCAGCGATTCCGGCCGCCCGTGTCGGCGTACGTAATCGGCGCTGGCTGTGGTGACCTGCGCCAACAGGGCGACGCGCCGACCGATCATCCCCGTATCGCCCAGCTCACCGACCCGTACCGCGCAGTCGACGCCTTCGCGCACCAGGTCAACGTAACGATCACCGGTACCGATATCCAGTTCGATCTGCGGAAAGCGCGCGCAGAATGCGGGCAGTGCCGGGATCACCAGCAGTCGCGCCAGCGCGGCGGAAAGATCGATTCGCAAGCGCCCTTTCGGCTGTACCGCAGCCTCGCGGAAATCGGTTTCGACTTCGTCCATATCGGCCAGCAGGCGCACGCAGTGGCCGTAATACACCTCGCCGTCGCGGGTGGTGCGCACACGACGGGTGGTTCGTTGCAACAGTTGTGCGCCGAGCCGTACTTCCAGCCGCTTGATCGCGTGGGTGACGGTGGCACGCGGCAGGTTCTGGTCGTCCGCGGCAGCGGTGAAGCTGCCCAGTTCGACAATCCGCGTATACAACCGCATCGCTTCGAGACGATCCATGATGATTGTTGTCACTGATGAAATAGTGATGGCCATTATTGAGCATTTATCCGAATGCCGGCACGGCGCACCATGCACCCACCTTCACCCACCGGAGCAACGCCATGCAGACCCGCACTCTTGGAAAGAACGGTCCTCAGATTTCCGCCCTCGGCCTCGGCTGCATGGGCATGAGCGCGTTCTACGGCCAGCGTGACGATGTCGAATCGATCGCCACCATCCACCACGCGCTGGAGCGCGGCCTCAACCTGCTCGATACCGCCGATGTGTATGGCCCGCATACCAACGAAGAGCTGGTTGGCAAGGCGATCAAGGGCCGTCGCCAGCAGGCCTTCATCGCCACCAAGTTCGGTATCGTGCGTGATCCGGCGAATCCGCAGGCACGCGGCGTCGACGGCCGTCCGGAGTATGTGCGCGCCTCCTGCGACGCCAGCCTGAAGCGGCTCGGCATCGAAACCATCGACCTGTACTACCAGCACCGCGTCGATCCGAACGTGCCGATCGAGGAAACCATCGGTGCCATGGCCGAACTGGTGCATGCCGGCAAGGTGCGTCATCTCGGCATGAGCGAAGCATCCGGCGGCACGCTGGAACGCGCCTACAAGGTGCATCCAATCGCCGCGCTGCAGAGTGAGTTCTCGCTGTGGACCCGCGACCCACAGCAGAACGGCATGCTCGCCGCCTGCCGCAAGTTAGGTGTGAGCCTGGTCGCCTACTCGCCGCTGGGCCGCGGCTTCCTCACCGGCGCGATCCGCACGCCGGAGGATTTCGATGCCGACGACTACCGTCGCAGCAGTCCGCGCTTCATGGGCGACAACTTTACCCGCAACCTGCAACTGGTCGAACAGGTGAAGGCGCTGGCCGCGGACAAGGGCTGCTCGCCGGCTCAGCTGGCCTTGGCCTGGGTGCTGGCGCAGGGCCAGGATGTGCTGGCGATACCCGGCACCAAGCAGCGTTCGCGGCTGGACGAGAACCTCGGTGCGCTCGACGTGCAACTCAGCGCTGCCGAACTCAAGGCGATCGATGCGGTGTTTCCGCCGGATGCCGTGGCCGGCGAGCGATATGCCGGAGCCATGATGAAGATGGTCAACGTGTAACGTCTGCTCTTGTTGCTCTCCCTGCGACCGAAGGGAGAGCAACCAAAACCGCTAAACTTCGCCGCATGAGTACCCCTGAACATTCACCGCTCGGCAAGAGCACCATCTATGCCGACCGCTACGACCCCAGTCTGCTGTTTCCGATACCGCGCGAAATCAAGCGCGCGGAAATCGGTGTGGCCGAGCCACTGCCGTTCCACGGCGTCGACATCTGGAACGCCTACGAGCTTTCATGGCTCGACGTGCGTGGAAAACCTGTGGTGGCGTTGGCCGAGTTCCGCGTACCGGCAGTTTCGCCGAACATCATCGAGTCGAAATCGCTCAAGCTGTACTTGAACGGGTTCGCGCAAGAGCGCGTCAATGATGCTGCCACGCTTGCCGCCACGCTGACACGGGATCTGTCCGCCGCCGCCGGTGCCCTGGTCGATGTGCAACTCCGTGACGCGAGTGCGGCCGCATACGCCGTCGCCGATCTGGACGGCCATCTGCTCGATGGCCAGGACATTGCCATCGACCACTACGGCCCACCGCAGGCGGATTTCCTGCATGCGGATGCCGGTGCCAACCCGGTCGTGGAAACCCTGGTTTCGCACCTGTTGCGTTCGAACTGCCCGGTCACCGGCCAGCCCGATTGGGGCAGCGTGCAGATCGTCTATCGTGGCGCGCCGATCGCCCACGCCGGTCTGCTGCGTTACCTGGTCTCGTTCCGTGATCACAACGAGTTCCACGAACAATGCGTGGAGCGCATCTTCGTCGACCTGATGCAGCGCTGCGCTCCACAGCAGCTGAGCGTGTATGCGCGTTACACCCGCCGCGGCGGCCTGGACATCAACCCCTTCCGCAGCAGCATGCCGGCCACACCGAACAATACACGCACGGTTCGCCAGTAGATTCCCACGGTGATCGCGGTGGCGCGATCACCCGGTAATCGGCGCTTCAGATCGACAGGGCTAGCCTCGGTATCCTTGATCCAGGTATCCGGACAGCGCTGCGGCCACCGCCGCGTCACGCCAGTGGAGTTTTCGCATGACACGTTCCATACGCTCGGTCGCGCTGTACAGCGTCAGTCTTGCCTGCCTGCTGCTCGGCGCCTGCGGCAAGCACGCCCCGGCACCGCCAGCCGGTTCGCCGGCGGCTGCGAGGACTACCGCTACTGCGCCAACCGCTGCCAAGCCCACTGCGGCCAGCACCAGCAAGAAAGCTGCAAACGTACCGCCCACGCCAGCCATCGCCAACACAACAGTGCATGCCACCGTAGCCAACATACCTGTCGCTTCTGCCACCGCTGCACTCAGTGTGGCCAGCGTGACGCTCGGCAACGCCGTCAATGCCGCGCATCAGGTGAGCCAGGCTGGCAACCGCTTTGCCGCCAGCGACAAGATCATCTACGCCAGCGTCGCCACCACCGGTCGCAGCGACGGTGCCACGCTCAACGCCAAATGGAGTTACCTGGAAGGCAACGGCCAATTGATCAGCAGCATCAGTCAGGCCCTCGCCACCGATGGGCCGGCCGTCACCACGTTCATGGTGCAGAACCCGGATCTGTGGCCGGAAGGCCATTACAAGATCGAGATCTCGCTCGATGGCAAGCCGGTCACCACGCAGAACTTTGAGATCAGCAAGCACTGATCCGATCTTCCCGCCTCAAATGCAGAAGGGGCCCGCTGGGCCCTTTCTGCATTTGAGCTACGCGGTGTGGCAGCGCACTCAGAACTTGCCGCTGATGCTGATGCCATAGGTTCGCGGCGCGCCGGGGATATACGTCGGCAGATTGAAGTCCTCGCCGGTGTTGCCTGCATCGATCAGGTATTTCTTGTTGGCGAGGTTGCTGCCCCAGATGCCCAGGTCCCAGCGTCCCTTGTCGAACGTCACGCCGGTGCGCAGGTTGAGCAGGCCATAGCCGGCCTGCACGTAGTTGGGATTGTTGTCGTCCTCGAAGTACACCTTCGAGCGCCAGGTGTAGCTGGGGCGGAAGTAGAACGCCCGATCGGCGGCCAACGGAACATTCCACAACAGGCCTAGCGACACCGTGTTGTCCGGCGCCAGCCGCAGATGGTTGCCCGCGTACTGTTGCGGGTTGCCGTTCTGGTCAGTGTCGTCGAAACGCGCATGCAGGTAGCTGTAATTGAGGAAAGCGCTCAGTTCGGAGGTGAACTCCTGCTGCAGCGAAGTCTCGAAACCCGGCGCGTGCGCGCGGCCGGAATTCACCGCGATGTATTGCCCGTTCTGATACACCTGACTCTGGAAATTGGTGTACTTGTAATAGAACGCGGAGAGGTCGTAGACGAACTTGCCCTCATCCGCCGAACCCTTGACGCCAACCTCGTAGTTCCACAAGGCTTCCGCCGGCAACACCTCCTTGGTATAGCTGCCATTGGGATTGACGTTGAAGGTCAGCGCATCCGGCCGGCGACCACGCGAGACGCTGACATAGGCATTGATGTCGTCGTTGACGCGCCAGCTGCCGATCAGGCGGCCCACCACCGAATTGGTGCTCTTCGCGCCGATGAGCTTGCCGTTGGTCGGCGCGAACAGGTCGTTGGGCGCGGTAATACCGTTGACGCCGGCTCCAAACAGCGCAAAGGCCGGCCCGATACTGGCCGCATTGGGGCCGGTGGCGTTGAACACCTGATAGCCCGCGGTGATGTCCTCGCGCGACGCGCGCAAGCCGCCAGTGATATCGAAGCTGTCGTTGACGTGGAAGGTACCGTCGGCAAACACCTCGTACGAGCGTGTGCTGCCGTAGTTCTCGAAGCCTTCTTTCTCATCCGGATTAAGCGGGGTGTTGAGCAATGGAATGACGCTGTAGGGCTGGTTCGGCTGGAAATTCGGGGTCAGCAACGGCGGATCCGTCGGGCCGAAAAGAAGATTGACCACACCGGGATCGAGGCTGCGCGCCAGCGGGATCAGGTCGATCAGCAGGCTGCGCTCGTCGGTGTTGAACGGTACCGCCTGGCTGCCGTTCTCGTAGAAGAAGTTGGCGCCGAAGAAACCTGTGAAGCGCCCACCACTGTCGTAGTTGAAGCGGATTTCCTGGCTGGCCTGGTGGGTCCGCGAATGATTGCCGAAGTTGAGCATATCGAGCTGCGAGCCGTCCGCGTCAAACTCTTCGTTGGAATCGAGTCTGCGCAAGCCGGTGGTGGTGTTCAGAGTCCAGTCGTCGCTGAGCTGGAAGCTGCCCAGCGCGGCGAGACTGTAGACCTTGCGGCGAATGCCGAGTGCACCGCCTTCGTTGAGGTCGGCGGCACCGAACACGTTGGTCGAGCCCTGGCTGTCCGGCAGCAGGCTGCGGAAATCGGTGCCCGGCGGCGTGTCGTACTGGTAGTTGGCGACCAGATCGATGCTGCTCTGCTCGCCGGTCTTCACGTGCAGGCTGGCGCGCACCGCCTTGGTGTCCTCGCCATCGAGCGTGCCGCCGGCGAGGTTCTGGATGTAGCCCTCGTGCTCGCTGTCGTAGACCGCCACGCGCGCATCCACGTCGGCGCTGAGCGGGGTATTGAAGAAACCGGTGAACATGCGGCTGTCGTAATTGCCGAACTCGGTGGTGAAGCCGCCCGAAGTGGTGTCATTCGCCTTGTTGTCGATCAGCGAGAGCGCACCGCTCTCGGCGCCACGACCGAACAGCGTGCCCTGTGGGCCCCGCAACACCTCGATGCGATCCATGTCGTACAGGGCCACGATCGAGCCAACCGCGCGGCTGATGTCCACGCCATCCTGAAAGACCGACACACGCCCGGGCGTATTGGCCGATGTGTCGTCGGTGGTGATGCCGCGTATCGCGATGCTGGGTGTGTTCGGGCTTTGCACCTGTATCTGCACGCCCGGCGCGTAGCGGCCCAGATCATCCATATGCGTGATGCCGAGCGTCTTCAGGAAATTGCCGGAATACGCCGAGATCGAGATCGGCACATCCTTTTCCTGCTGCTCGCGCTTCTGCGCGGTCACCACGATCCGGTTGAGGTTGACCGCGCTGGTCGGCGCCGGCGTAATGGCAGACGGCTGGTCCTGCGCCTGCACCGCCAGCGGCGCCATACCCAGCAACAGGCACTGGATGGACCAGGACAGCCAGGTGCGGCGTGACGCCAGCACACCAACGTCTGCTTTGGAATTCGACATGCACTTCCCCTGATACCGCATGGCCCGCTCGAGACGAGCATGACCGGACATGTTGTCGGCCGTGCATGACAGTGGCATGTCCCGCGGCTTTCACCGTGGCACCCCATCACCTCTTGCGACGTCCGCCCTCTGAAAGGCAGCACAAGACCCCGCCCCCTTGGAGCAGACGCTACTACGAGCAGGTGGTTGCAGGCTCGCTGCGCTGCCGCAGCATCTGGCAATTACGGGAGAAGTATTCCGGGAACAGCGCGGCTCGATTCCCAAGCTGAGTCAGCCGATTATGGGGTACCCGCCTGGCTTGCAGTGTCACATCATCCGGTATTGGCATAGCGAGTTCTCAATCGTCAGCCTCAACCGAATAGCCCCAGTGTCGCAGCATGGGTTCGAGCGTGGGGAGCACCAGCTCGAACTCCTGCTGGTACCGCGTCCAGCGATTCAAGCCCTTTCTGTTCACTGGCTCAATGACCTGGTCGTAACTCGGGGTGGCTATGTATCCCTTGTTGCGCGCGTGCTGGTCGAACCGCAGCATCGGCGTCGCATCATCCAGTCCCAAGAATTGGGCGATACGCGCAGTATGCCCGGGAAAATCTGCCACAAGATCCTCATAGCGTGACACCAGCACATCAGGCTGAAAGATACCCATATTCTGCAGCCAGTAATCCATCGCACCCACGTAAGCGGAAGCCAGCCGCGGCAGGTTGGCGCAGGCGGCACCCAGGATGCCGGAACGGAAGTTCTGCATATAGCAACTCAGGATCACGTCGCACGGGTGGCGCACCGCAAGAATGAACTTCGCCCGGGGAAACAGCCGGTATATCAGCGGCACCCAGAGCATGTTCAGCGGGTTCTTGTCCACCAGTTGCGCATCCCAGCGCCGCGGGATCTTCTCGGAAACCATGACCAGATAGAGCTTGCGCAGCTCGTCGCAATCGCGTTGCTGGAGCAGTTCCAGCTTGTCCATGATCCCCTCGTCATGACTCTTCAGCTTGTCGGCAAGCCGGTTGAAGAAAGGGTTCTCGTCCATCGACTGCAGGCCCGGATGTGCGTCCAGCATCTGTTCAAGCAGGGTCGTTCCGGAACGGGGGAAGCCCACGATGAAGACTGGCGAATCCCTTGAGTCGGGCACCTTCGTTGTCGACCACCGGCGATAGGCATCGGGAGTCACCAGTGGAAGTGCTGCGGGCAGCGCCGGGCACTCCGGCAGGAAGAACTCAGGCGACGCTATCCGTAGCTCCTGCACCTGCCATTCGTGCGCCGTCCGCAAGGCCTGCATTGCCTGGCCCGGCGCGCCGAGCTTGTCGTATGTCTCCCCCAACTCGAAATAATGCGCGTAGTCGCTGGCGTGCCGCGGTCCGCATTGTTCCAGCACGGATCGCGCGTTTGCGAGGTCGCCGTTTCTCAGGGCCAGTGTAGCGAGCAGGTGGTGGACGTCGCTCCTTGCCGCCTCGGTCGAGACAATGGGGTCCCCAAGCAGAGCGCGCGCCATGATCTCGCTGCGGGCGAGTTCGTTCATTCTTTCGTACACCTTCGCCAGCAGCAATCGTGCCTCCAGATGGGACGGGTTGCGGGCAATCAGATCCTCGAGAAGTACGGCGGTGGACGGCGTATCGCCCATCAGCTGCAGCAATTTGGCCAGCTCCAGCTGCAGCGGTTCGCTCTCCAGCGGCAACCATGTTCGCCAAGGCTTCAGCAAGTCCGCGGCGCCATGAAAATCCTGGCACAGGCAACAGGCGTTTGCCGCATGGATTCGCGTCAGCGGCAAATTCTTGTCGAGTTCGAACGCGTCAAGCAATGTCTCGCGCGCGGCCAGGCAGTCCTTGCGCGCGAGCAACAGCAAACCCAGCTGGACCTTGGGCATGAGATTGCCCTGATCCAGCCTGATCGCAATCGCGTACGCGCGCTCTGCTTCCGGTGTCACGCCACTTTCCAGCAATGCGGTGCCGTAGTTGCACCAATAGGCACTGCACTCTGGCTGCAACTCGGTCAAGCGGGCGTAAGCCGCAAGGGCTTCGGCAAGGCGGCGCTGAAAATGCAGGCTGAGGGCAAGCAACTGCACTACTTGCTCGTCATTGGGGTTATCGGCCAGTTGCGCACGACAGAGTCGTTCCGCATCGGCTGGTCTCGCTGCCTGCAGGGCCTGAACGATCAGGGTGGTGGTTTCAGTAGTCATGACATCAATAAAAAGGGCCGCGTGATCGACTCACGCGGCCCTTCAAGGTTAACGCACTCGCTTGACGCTCAGAACTTGACCGTCACGCGGGCCCAGAAGTAACGACCCATCAGGTCGAAATCGCTCGGGTCGGTGTCGGCGTTGAGCGAGTTGTTCGCGTACAGCACGGGCGGCTGCTTGTCGAAGACGTTGTTCACACCGAAGTCGATGCGCGTGTTCAACGGTTCGATGTTGTAGCCAAACGACACGTCATTGTAGACGGTGGCGCCGTACTTGAACTCCGCACCGGTGATGGTGCAGTGATAAACGCCGCCCGCCGGATTCGGCTTGCCCTGGTAATAGCACTGGCCATCCGGGAACACATCCTGCGACGGACTCGCCGAACCCATCTGGAAGCGACCGATGTAACGCATGCGCCAGGAGGCATCCCAATTACCCAGCTGCCAGTTCACGAAACCCTGGGCACGCCAGCGCGGGAACAGGCAGGTGCCCTCGCCCGGGCAGGCCGCTTCCTGCGCCGAACCGTATGACAGGAAATGGCCCGCATCGGTATAGGTCGTGTTGCCCGCCGTACCCGGGGCAGTCTGCAGGTTGTAATACTTGAGGTAGGTGGCGTTGATGCCGAGCGTGAATTTACCGAAGGAGAATTCGGGCAACTTGTAGGCTACCGACCAGTCGACGCCGCCGGTATTCAGCGTACCCAGGTTGGCGGTTGGCTCGCCGATAGTCAGGATCTGGCCCTGGTTGGGTCCGACGACCGGATTGCGATGAATCTGCGAGCAGAACGCGAGGTTGCCAGCGGCGCAGACATCGAGGACGCTCTGCGCATCAACCGTGGTGATGGTGTTGTTGAGATACACATGCCAGAAATCAACCGTGGTTGACAGGCCTGGTGCCCACGACGGGCTGTAGACCGCGCCGAAGTCAAACGACTTGCCCTGCTCAGGCTTGAGCTGGATACCGGCGAATTGGGCGCCTGACAGAATGCCGGTGATCTGGTTGTTGGCGGCGACGGCCTGGTTGATGAAAGTGCCATTCGTCGGCACATTGACGCAGGCGGGGTTGACCGGCGTGCCGGTATAGCCATTGCAGGGATCGTTTGACAGCTTCGGTGCGTCGGCCGCCGCCCCATTGAATGCCTCCGCGAGATTGGGGGCACGAAACACGTTCGCCAGGGTACCACGCAGCAACAGATCGTCGATCGGCTTGTACTCCACCGCGAACTTGAAGTTGTTGGTGCTCCCGTAGCCATTGTCGTAACGCGAGTAGCGATCGCCGATGGTTGCGTTCAGCGACTTGATAAGCGGCAGCTCGCTGAGAATGGGAATCAAGGTTTCCGCAAAGACCTCCTTCACGTTATAGCCGCCACGCGTGGCCGAGACACATTGGCTACCCAGCACACAGGTACCGGCGACCGGGTCGAATGCCAGCAGTGGATCCACGTTCGAGTTGAGGTATTCCTGGCGATAGTCGACACCAGCCGCCAATTGCACCGTGCCCGCGGGCAGGCTGAACAGGCCACCATTGATGCCTGCGTGCCACTCCTTGAGGCTCGAATATTCATTGGTGACGGCCGGTGCCGCGGCTGCCTTCAGCGCAGCGACCGAACCCGGTGAGTACAGGTCGAACGGATTGAACCCCAAAGCCGTCGAAGTGATTCCAGCCGGGCAGGCGATAGGAGCCGCCGCCGTTCCGCACGCCAGGCCCGTGGCTGACATGTAGGAGGGGCCCGTGTACAGCTTGCCTGCATTCGGCAGATTCAAGGTCGTGGTGACCGCGCCCGAATGGCCATAGTCAAGGCCGGCATCCCAGTTCCAGTCCTGGCTGAATAACGAGAAAGTGCCCTTCAAGCCGAGATTGACCTGACCGGTGTTGGAACCAAACGTCGCTACACGGTTGCCGAGGGAGGCCAGACGAGCGTTGTAGGTCGGGCCGGCGCTGCTGAAGGTGGCGCCAAAATGGTTAAAGTAATTGTTGACATCGATGATCGTGTTGGCGGCGACATAAGGCTGGTCGCCGTAGACGCCAGGGGCCAGCTGAAAATTCGACGAGGTCTTGTTGAAGTAGGCATTCATGTAGGCCTGAACGTTGTCGCTCAGGTTGTAGGTGCCCATCAGGAACGCGTTGGTGCGCTCCTGCGGGGTCAGGATCAGGTTGACCGCCGCATAGTTGTACTTGTCGCTGTTCGGGCCGTTGTCCTGGTAGCAGTGGTAGTTGGAAGTGTTGACGTCTGCGCTGTTGCCACCCGGGTTAAGCGCCACGAAGCTGCAACCAAAGAGGCCCTGCACGGGGGTGCCGGTGACCTGGATATGACCGTAGGGTGAAGACGATGATCCACCGACGTGGGCGGTCACCGGCTGCGGCGCGCTCGGGCCTGTGCCATTGGTGCCATAGATCGACACCGCGTTCTTGGAGAAACTGCGGTTGCCCGCTTCCACGCCGTCCTGCTTGTTGTATTCGATGCCGCCCATGATGCTTCCCTTGTCGGACGTCTGTCCGAAAGTGAAGCTGTAGCCCGACTGGTCACCGTCGTTGTGGTCGGATTCGCCGACGTTGGCCGTGAACTGCGCGCCCTGGTAGTCCTTGCGCAGGATGAAGTTCACCACGCCGCCGATCGCATCGGAGCCGTAGGTCGCCGAAGCGCCGTCGGTCAATACTTCGATGCGATCGATCATGGCAGCCGGGATGGCGTTCACATCCGGCGATTCACCTTCGGTCGAAGTAACCGTGCCGATGGAACTAATCACACGCTGACCATCGACCAGGATTAGGGTACGTTTTGCACCAAGACCACGCAGGTTGATGGTGGAAGCGCCAGTACCGCCGCCGTTGTTGACCTGCGGATTGGTGTTGCCGCCTGTCATCGCCGGCAGATCCTGTACCAGGTCGCCCAGCGTCATCTTGCCAGTCGCCTCGATCTGCGCGCGGTCAATCGTGACCACCGGATTGGAGGTTTCCAGATCCACGCGGCGGATCAGCGAACCGGTGACCACGACCGTCTGCAAGGTAGCTACTTTTTTTGGAGGATTGGCTTGATCCGACGTTTGCGCGTTGCTGGAATTCTGCGCCGCAGGCTGATTGCCGGCGGTCTGGGCAAATGCGCTGGTGGTGATACCCATGGCAGTAACCGCGCCGAGAGAAAGGGCGATCCGAACTGCCGAAGAAAGTCTTTTGACCCCAAATTTCATGACACCCTCCGATGATTTTCATGAACCAGGAATAGCTGCCACCCTGATCGTTTTTCGGCCTCTTCATCGAAGCCATATATCAGTAAAGTAAATGTGGTTGCGGCCGTCATTGATACCTGGCTGCTTCAGCCGGAGCAGCCATCATTGATAACGGGCAGCCAGATCGTTAATGCAGGCCGGCACTGGCAAGCCGTCAACCAAACTTGGCAAGCAAGCGGGCCGCCAGACTAACTAAAGCATCGCGCTCGACAGCCACCTCATGAAGATCTACCTTCAGGCGGTGAAATTCGGCGCCAGGCAATGGCCTACTGCTGAAACGAAACCTTCTCACCCATACTCGAACCGCGTCGGTTCGAACATTAAGTCTCGACGCAACCACGGACGCGGGGAGATGGCGCTCCACAACCATTTTTATGGCTTCAGCCTTCAGTTCTTCTGGATAATATGTCGGACGCATTCATGCCCCCTTCCTTATCAACCGGCAGCAAGCAACTATTCGATTAAGCGCTTATATCGTGACCATCGTTGCCGGACGCAAATTGGGCTTGATCACGAGATAATGATTCACTTGAAATGTATTTCTTTCGTTGTTACCTCGCATTTACGATATCTAAACGAACAGTGATTTCATATATCCACTTTGATTCAGTCTGGGTATGACCAGTCATCAAAAAGTAAAGGCACCCGGAACAACGTCGGGCAAAGTCCTATATAGCCACTCTTCTTCAATTTCGTTATGACCACTATCAGACAGCCGAATACCATTAGGTACCGCCCCTCGAAATATCACGACCCAGAAGTAGAGAGATTCGGCGATACTCAGGCCCAAAGGAAGTCTGCCGCCATAAAGAAGTCGAAGTTCACCGAAGAGCTGATTGCGTTCAATCTGTAGCAGTCCGAGGCAGGGGTCACTGTCGAGGGGGTGGGCTGGTAGATGGGCATCTCACAAGCTATAGAGGCCGATACCCATGCATAAAAATGGCCCGCGAAGGCCGGGCCATTTGAATTGCAATCAGACTCTGGCAATTACTGGGCAGAGCGGTTGCCGAACTTGTACGTCGCCTCCAGATACAACTGGCGCCCATATACGCTGTAATTCGCTGAGTTGTAGGGGCCGAATACATAGCCCGGATAACTGTTATCCACTGGCGGCATCTTGTTGAACAAGTTGTTCACCAGGAAGGACAGCGTCAGATTTTTCGTCGGGTTGTATTGCACGCTGCCGTTATAGGTAACCCAAGCTGCCAGATAACCCGTACCGGGCGATGAATAATTATCAAGAGTGGTCGCCAGATAGTTAGGCGAACGACCATCACGGTTGGCAAATAACGTGGCGGTCCATTCACCTAGGCTCCAGGTCACCGAGGCATTGGCTTTGGTCTTGAAGTCGGTACTGTACAGCGGGCTGTCCAGGTAGTTGATGAACGGGTCGCCCGCGAGCGGCTGCTCTTCATGCTTCAGCTCGTCGCTGTAACTACCGGAGAACGACAAGCTGCCATAGATGCCAATATCTACTTGATAATTCAGATTGGCGGTGATGGCATTGACCCGTTCCCGCGCTATGTTCTGATTCGGCGTGTAGATATCCTCAATTGTACCGAATTGATTGCGCGTAATCGCGTTGATCGCATTGATGCAACTCGGCGTAGTGGGATTAAGAATCCCCTGCAGACAAAGGGAATTCTCCTGTGAAATCGTGTCCGGTGGCACCGTCCCCACTTCGTTGCGGATGTCGAAGTGCAGATAATCGACGGTCACCGAGAGCTTCGATGTCGGCGCCCATACGACGCCATAATTCCAGTCTTTCGCCGTGATCGGCTTCAGATTGACATTGCCCGAGGTGCTATTGAAATAGCTTGCTTGAGAATAGACGCCCGGGCACTGGCCCAAGGTGGGGCCCGTGAACCCCAACTTAGCGCAGTTGTAGTAATCGGTGACCGTGCTGTAGTAGCCGCTCGGCCCGGAATACTCATCAGCCAAGGTGGGCACCTTGAACGCCGTGCCGTATTTGCCCCTGAGCAACAGACTCTCGAAAGGGCGATATTCCAGTGACACCGTATACGTATTGTGCTTAACCTGGTGGCCGGATACTTCGTATCCGTCCTGACGACCGGATACATCCACGGTCAGCTGCTGCAGCAGAGGAAAATTCAACTCGGTCGTGGCGGCATAGCGCGAGCGATGCCCCGCACCCTGGTCCGCGGTATAATTGTAGATATCTCCATTGAAATAACCCGGGTCCGGCACATAGCCCCAGCCCTGGTTGCCTCCTTCCAGCACGACCGCGAGGCCGGCATCGCCGCCTGGCAAGGTGAATAGCGAGGCATTAGTCACCTGTCCGCGCAACATATTGTCCCAGGTCTTGCCCAATGTCGTGGCATAACCGGTGAAGCTATGATATTCCGCTGGCGTAATCGGGGTATAGAAAGCGGCGTAGTTGGGCTCGAAGACGGGTACCCCATAACCATCGGGATCCGGCCCCAGGGTCGATGTCAAGTCCGGGCCCAGCACACGATTGGTAAAGAAGGTATTGATGGGATTCGTGAAAGCGACGTAATCACGTTCGTCGGTCTTGTCGTTGGAATGCGTAAAGCCCAGATCGTAGTCCCAGTTCGACTGCCCGAACGTGCCTTTTCCACCCAGACTGAACATATAGGCGTTTTCGATCTGCTTGTTCATGGAGTTCTGGTAGCCACCCACTTCTTCCGGCGAGAAGATACGCTGCAGATCCGTATACTGAGCCCGGATGGGGTCGTAAAATGTCAGGCCTGAACTTGAAGTCAGCCAGTCGGCGGCCCCTCCCGGCTGGTATTTCTGCTCCTGGTAGTTGTAGAGCAGGTCGCTGTACAACTGCAGGTTATCGTTGACGTCAAAGGTCGCGTGTGTATACAGGTTTGCGGTCTTGCTTTCATTGGCCAGCGTGACGTAGGCCTGTTCCCCGTAGTACGACCCGCAATAATTTCCGCTATTGGCGCGATACCTGTACCCCGTCGTTCCGCCGAACCCAGCCGTCGTGTTGGCGCAATTGTTGGGATCCGCGAATTTATAGCTATCAATGCCCAGCGTGGGATCAGTGGCCAAATAATCCCGCTCCGCGATGGGTCCGCCAACGGCATCAAGATCAGCCTGGGCGGTCAGCGGCCGATCGTAGGCCCAGATAGGCTGTGTACTCTCGAATTGCACGCCGGCAATCAGGTTGAATTTGCCGACATTGAAACTATCGGCCAGATAGCCCCGGCGCGCCGCACCGCCGCCGTTGCTGTTCCAGCCATAGCGCACGTCCAGCACCGGTGCGTCGATCTTTTTCTTGAGCACGATATTTATCACGCCCGCAATCGCGTCCGAACCGTACAATGACGACTGCCCGCCCGGCAGGATGTCGATGTGGTCGACCATCTCGACCGGAATGCTGCTTAGATTGTTGAAAACATCGCTGCCGTTGTAGAGCGCAGGGAAATTGCCCATCGGGCGACCGTCGATCAGGTACTTCACGTAACCGGGTGAGAGGCCAAACAAGCTAAGCGTCTGCGCGCCCTGTGTGAAAGTCCCTACAGCCTCAGGGCCTGTCACGCTGCCTACCGCATTGGAAGATTGCTGTAGCGCCTGTGCCACCGTGGCAAATCCACGCGCCTTCAATTGGTCCGCCGTGATGGTCACCGTGGGCGTTGCCGTCTCAATTTGCGTCTGCGGAATCAGCGAGCCGGTTACGGTGACCGCCTGCAGCTTCTTGGCGTTGGCGGTGTCCGGCGCTTGATCGGTGCTCTGCTGGGATGTGCTCTGCTGGGATGCATCGGTCTGGGCCGACTGCGCATAGGCAGAGGCATAGCCAAGCGCCAGGGTTGCCATCACGGCAACCGTCAATTTCGACTTGATCATTATCCATATTCCCCCGGATTTAGGAAAGATGATTGAGGTCGGTGCACGCACCTTGAACAATCCCCACCAGCACGCATTTTCAATGCGGAGTCGATGCAGTCTCATTGTCGATTTTATTTTGTGCAAGCGAGTTTCTGATGCAGGCATTTAATTAATGTCGACACAATAAAGCCATGCTCTGTTCGGTATCACAAAAGCCGGTCACAAGATATTCTCGCAAACAAAATCATTTTCGAATATTCGCGAGCCGCGTAATTACTTGAAATATGATCCACCATCGCCCCCCCTATCCCACTTCCAATAAAGCAGCAATTGTCGAGAACGGCGGCTCAATAGACTTATCACCAATTATTCAAAATGCTTAATATCATTTTTAACAGGTATTCACGATATCTAAACGAAAAGTGATTTCATATATCCACTTTGACTCGGTTCGGATAGGACCAGTTGCCATTAATGGCAGGCAACCTGACCCAAGTGAGGCAAAGTTCGATATAACCACTTTCCTTCAAGTTTCCCATGACCACTAGACCGGAAAAACGGAATAACTGCCGGGAAGGAAGAAGCTTGAATTTTTCATGGCAAGGAGCCTCCAAAACCTTTTATCAGGCGCGTTATCCCGGCGGTTGTTGATAGCGGCCGGGATAACGTTCTTGGGAGGTTTTCGAGGCCCAAACCAAGAACCTGGAGGTCCATCAGAAGGGTGTCCACGCACTGGCCTGGATTGGTGTGGTGTGGTGCGAACGGCAGGCTAGCCGCTGCTGGGGTACTTCAACAGCAGCGCCTTGAAGCGTGGATCGTCGCGCAGCAGATCCCAGGCTGGGTCGAGCCGGAGCAACGCACTCGAGAGGGGGGCGCCATTAGGTATGGACAGCACACGCCCAATCAGGGCAATGGCCTGCTCGGGCTGACCAACCCGCACATACAGTTGCGCTTGCGCCGCGAGCATATCCGGTCCGGTGAGGGCATCCTTGCTGACCGGCATCAAGGCGACGGCACGCTCACCTTCAGCAACAGCCTCGGGTTTTCGGCCGAGCCCGGCATACGCAAATCCCAGAGCCAGATGCAGGTCCGCGTCGTCCGGTCGCTCGACGAGGGCGGTGCGCATGCGCGCCGCAACCTCGGCATACGTCGCCGTCGCCTTGGCCGTGTCTCCCGCCGCCTGCAAGGCCCACGCCACATACAGGTGTCGGGGCAGAACAATGTTGTTCGGGTCGGCCCAGTCATCGGCCTTGTCCGCCTCGGCTATCTTGATGGCCCCGGCATAATCGCGCGCCAACCAGTGCTCGAAATACATGGTCATGATATTGCTGGTGTAGGCATCGCTGCCCGGCGCGAGCGCTGCCAGCGCGGCGTGCAGCGGTGTCGGATCACCCTTCCACATCAGGCGATTGAAGGCCTGCGCCACGCGATTGGCGACGGGATCCCGGCTCACCGCGATGGCACCGGCATAGGCCAGGTCGGCATCTGCGTAGCGATGCATGCTTTCATAGGTCACGGCGAGTTGGTCGAACGCAAATTCACTATGTGGATCAAGTACGGTGGCGGTGCGAAACAGCGCCACCGCCTCATCCCAGTGACCCTGGCGCCGGGCGATCGCGGCGATAATGAGTTCCACGGTGGCACTGCTGGGTAATGCGCGCCGAGCCAGCTCCAGTTGGGTGGTGGCACCGGCATAGTCCCGATGCCCCCAGTAGTCATACAACCCCAGCGCGTAATGTCCCTGGCCCAGATTCGGTTGCAGCTCCAGGGCGCGATCGGCGGCGGTCTTCGCCGCAGCCAGTCGCGCGTTCGTGCGATCAGGTGCAAAGAAATACATCTGCATATGGGCGCGCGACAGCGCAGCCGCGGCCAGCGCGAAGTCCGGATCCCTGGCCAGTGCCTGTTGATACAGCGAGATCGCAAAGGGTAACTCGGACGATGACAGCGTGGGATCATCGTAAGCGCGGTTGGCATGTGCCCCGGCTTGCAGGTACAAATCGTAGGCTACGGCGTTCGAGGTCGGCACTCTGTCGATACGCGCAGTCTCGGCGGACGTCAGCTGCACCTTCAGCGCCTCCGCCACGTTCTGCGCAACCTCGCCTTCCACATTGAAAACGTCGTCCAGCGTGCGCGTGTAGGCTTTCGCCCAGAGATGGTTGCCGCTATTTGCATCGATCAGCTGCACATTGATCAACACCTGATTGCCGGCCTTCTGTACCGTGCCCTCGAGCAGCGACGCCACACCTAATTGTCGCGCTATGGTTTTCACGTCTTCCGGATGGCTCGGGTACTTCTCTGTCGAGGTGCGGGAGATCACCTTGAGTCCGCCGATACCCACCAACTGGGTCAGGATCATGTCTTGCATGCCGCTGGCGAAATACGCGTTGTTCTGGTCTGTACTGAGACTCTCGAACGGCAGCACCGCGATGGACTTGAGATCGACCGCCGGCACCGTGTCCGCAGGGTGATGTGCGAATTGGCGCCACCCGAGCATCGCGGCCGCCACCACGAGCAGGCCCGTGATAATGGCAACGAGTCGCCTTTCGAGCCGACGTGTCTTGCCAGGCCGCAAGGGTAGCGTCGCCGGACTCGCTGCCGTTGTGGTCGGTGGCGCGGCGACATCGCTGGTGAGGGCCGGCAAGAACGCAGGTTCCGTGGCCGCTGATGCCCTGTACGCCATCAACTTCTCACGCGACGCGGCGGATCGCACCTGGGCATCGAGGCGGAAGCCGATGCCATGCACCGTATGCAGATAGTGGCTTTCCTCGCCGCTCTCGCCGAGCGCATGACGCAACACTGCGATGATGCGGCTGAGTACGGCAGGCGTGACATGGGTATGCCCCCACACCACGTCGAGAATCTCGTCACGGCTCAACACACGGCCGGGTTCACGCGCCAACAGCACGAGTACGGCGAATGCCTTGCGCTCGAGCGCGACCTCGCCGCCATCGACAAACAGGCGATGACCCAAGGTGTCGATCTCGACCCTACCGAATGCAATCCATGCGGCAGGGGCGGACTCTACAGCCATTTGTTCGACCTCCATTCCCGCTCCTGCTCCTGTTCAGGCTACACCAAGTCTGACGCGAGCCTCGGTATGGCCAAGTGTGGACTTCGTTGTTGACCGAACAGCATTCCAGCGCCATCTGAATCAGATGCTGTTGTTGGTCACCTTTACGCTGGTTCTGCAATGTCCGCCATGGGTTAAAAGGCACATTTCCGGCTTGCCAACATCCGGCTCCATCGGCACCGCTGCAGGCGCAGCGCTCCGCGCCAACGCTATTTCCGCAGCACGATCAGTCATCGGGTATTGGGAAAGTGACGCCACGTGTGGGTAGCCAGGGCACGGTTGTTGTGCGGCGACGCCGACAACCAGCGCGGCGAACATGTATGTGGATGCCAAGTATATGAAAAAAATGGATTTTCTCTTCATCTCTTTGCTCCCTTATTCCGCTCCCTTATGAGGTGTATGAGGTGCGCTCGACCCGCCGGGCGTGACTGCACGTCTGACGCAACAAAAGACCGTATGTCTGAACGACGAACAAGGGACTGGCAAATCGACATTCACTCCATTGAGAACAACCAAAGCCCCGGATGACATTGGTCAGCAGCACTGTACTGGTCATTTCTGTCCAGAATAGGTGTTAATCGGACTGGAATCCGCAGCCCACGTATTGCTCGGGTCAATGCACATCGATTCGGGACAGCGTACGTGGCGCGCCGTCCGCACGACTTCTGCTTTTGGCCCGCTGCTGCGCGCCACCAGCTTCGCGTCGACCGTGCTGCCCGACGCGACAGAGCAAAGACGAAACACTCCCCCGACCGCTCGCGCCAACGAATCGCGCTCGTTTCTGTAAATAACCTAGCAAACGCCTCACGGTTTTAGCGAGATTTTCTCAAGCAGCACCCGCGGCAGCCACCTAGGATTCTGCGTACGGGAATCCATCCCCATCGGGAGAACATCATGAAACGACTGATGATTGGCGCAACCCTCGCTCTCGGTTTGACCTGCATCGGCACTGTGGCCATCGCCCACGAGGACGAGCAAATTGTTGAGCTCCACAACGGCTTCGCGGTGTTAGCTATCGTCGCCCATTCGCCAGCTGAGTTCGCGAAGGCACAACACGAAGCCCGAATGATGGAGGCCCGGCGCCAGGTGGACCTGGGGCCGCAGACCATCGTTGCACGGGCGATCGACGAATCACCTCGGATCGTTGCCACACCGGTACTGAGTGCAGGCGCCGTGGCGAGCGTGCCGAGTCGATGAGGATGACGGGCGTCACGCCGAGCGCATCGACAGAAGTGACGGTGAATTTCGCCGCTTGCCGCCGCCCGCAGGTGGTCCGCCCCCTTCGTTCGTCGTCATGGCGGCGAAAAGCCGCACGCCATGATGGCGAACCTCACGGGGAGCTGCATCACGTGCGGCGCAATCGCATGGGCACGGCCGGAGTCCTCCGGCACCTCAGAATCACGCGCGGTCGCCTCGACAGAGATGCGGTCAGTTCGAGGGCGCTGCGGACGCAGCGTGCTGATCCGGACAGCCGCGTGAGCCGTACAACCATTAGTTGAGGTTTCCATGTTCCTCGAATTCGATGGTCAAGGGCCGGCTTACGCACAACTTACCCGTGCCTTGAAAGCTTCCATTCTCAGCGGGCGATTGAAAGCCAATACGCGCCTTCCGTCCACCCGCGCACTTGCCCTGGAAGTTGGCATGTCGCGCATCACCGTATTGGCGGCTTATGAGCAACTCCGTGCCGAAGGCTTCGTCTATGTCCGGGTTGGCGCTGGCAGCTACGTCAGCAACTTGCATACCTCTCCGCCACTTCGCTTGCTGAAAGCGGAGCCCATCGCAGCACCGTCCCTCTACGCAAAGCGTGCGAGAACGCAGAGAGACCCATTGATTACGCGCCGCCATCACGGGCTGCGTCTGAATATGCAATATGGCGAACCGATGACCCAACCGGCGTTGAGTACCCTCTGGGCCCGTGAACTCGCTCGCGCTGCGGTCTATACCCCGCTTGAACGAGGAGACCCGCAAGGACTGTTTGCCTTGCGTGAACAGATTTGTCGCTACCTGGCACTTCGGCGCGGTGTTGATGCGCATCCGAACCACGTGCTCATCATTAATGGTTCACAACAAGCCTATGCCTTGACCGCGCGTGTCCTGCTGGACGAAGGAGACGCTGCTGTCATGGAAGAACCGCATTATTTCGGCATGTGGCAGTCACTCGCTGCGCACGGGGCCAACCTGCTGCCCGTGCGCACGGATCGCGAGGGCCTGGTATGTGCTGAGTTGCCGGTGCAATCACCCCGCCTGATCTGTGTAACACCTTCACATCAGTTCCCTTCCGGCCCAACCATGTCGTTGTCACGACGCCTGGAGCTGTTGTGCTATGCCGAAGCAAGACAAAGCTGGATTCTGGAGGACGACTACGACAGCGAGTTTCGCTTCGACTCCCAACCGCTGGCAGCTTTGCGTTCGCTCGACGAGGGTGACCGCGTGATCTACGTGGGCACGTTTTCCAAGACGTTGTTCGGCTCGATGCGTCTGGGCTATATGGTGTTGCCCGCAGCGCTGCGTCAGGATTTCATCAATGCCAAATATCTGGCCGATATTTGTAATCCGGTGATTGAACAGGCCGCCTTGGCGCACTTCATGGAGAGCGGTGGCTTTGAGCGACATCTGCGGCAAATGGGAAGAACGCTCAGGGCGCGCCGCGAAGTGCTGCTCAATGGGCTGCGACGTTATGCCGGTGAGCGCATCCAGATTGCGGATTCGCATGCCGGCATGCACGTCGTTGTCTGGTTGCGCGACTACGATCACGCACAGCTGGAGGCCCTAATCGATTACGCGCATCAGCGCGGGCTCGGACTGTACCCGATAGCGCCGCACTACCATGCAACGCCCGCCATACCTGGCCTTCTTCTCGGCTACTGCGGGCTGTCCAGTTTGGAGCTGCAGGAGGCTGCCCAATTGTTCGGCATATGCCTGGATGCGATAGATGCGAGAGTGATCTGTACGTCAATGGAATCGTTGCCCTTGAGGCGACATTCCGGATGATGGCTTGGCCCATTTGAGGGAAGCCCACGAACACGGTCACAAAGTGGTGGCGCATGGTCGCCACCCAGCTCGTATACCATCGGTTCAACGTCGATGACCGCAGCTACACGCAACCGTTGCTGCTGAAGCCCGACCGCGCGTGCAGATCTCGCAAGCTTCTTTCCAGCGCAAGTTCGAACTGGCACGTAAGGTGGAAAACGCCTCTACGCGTGCCTGCGCGGCGAGTAACGCTTCACCATAACTTGGCCGTTTGGCCAATATGGTTAAACGCACAACATGGGAGGCATCACGGAAAAATGGTGCGCCCGGCGGGATTCGAACCCACGACCCCTGCCTTCGGAGGGCAGTACTCTATCCAGCTGAGCTACGGGCGCATGCATGACCGCGTGGCGCTGGCGAAGGCCGGCACCACGGGTGCGCAGTATAGCGGAGTTGCCAGGGGCATGAACCAGGCCGCAGCAGCAACGGGATGGTTTTACAGTAGCATCCGCCGATCCCTCCGCGCTCCCGGTTGCTGCGGGAGCGCGGCGCCGGCTTGCCTCAGCGGGCCTTGAGCAGGTCGGCCAGCGTGTCAGGCTTGCTGCTGTCGCGCACCAGATGCGGGTATTTCAGGCCGCCGTGGTAGTCGACGTGCACGGTCTTGTACTGGTCGAAGTCTTTCACCAGCAGGTCGATGCCCTGGCTCTGATCTTTCGCCGCTGCGGTGACCGCATCCTTGAGCGCGTCGCCGTCGTAGTCGTGACCGTTGACGGCGACTACGGTCATGCCCGGCGAGATGCCGGCCTTGAATGCCGGGCCGTCCCACAGCACGTCGCCGATCATGCCGTCCTTACCGACCGAGAGACCGAGTGAATAGGTGAGGTCGGCAAAATGGCGATGCGCCTCCACCGCCTTCACCGCGGGAGAGGGCTGGTCGGTATAGACCAGTTTCCAGCCGTGGCCTTCGATGCCGCCGATCAACGGGCCGTGGCCGTCCAGATGGCTGCGCAGGTAGCTGGCCCAGTCAAACGGCTCGATGCCGTTGAGCGTCTTCACCACGTCGTCGAAGGTATACGTGTTGGTGACGAAGCTGCCGTTGTCCATGCCGAAGAAGGCCTTGCCGAAGTCGTCGATGGAATGTTTGCCCTTGCTCAGGTCGCGCAGCTTGGCATCGACATCGAGCCAGATCATCTGGCCGCCGGAGTAGTAGTCCTCGCTGCCCTGGTAGTTGCGGTACGGCAGTGGCGCACGCTGGGCGATGATCGGGTCGTTGGTGGTGTCCTGGATGTTGCGCCAGCTGGCGAGGCCGGGGCGACCCTTGTCATAGGTGGCGGCAACGAAGGCGAGCATGTCGCGGGCCTGATCTTCGGTCCACAGGCCCGAGCGCGCGGCCATCACGTAACCCCAGAACTGTGTCTGGCCTTCATACACCCACAGCAGTGAATCCTGCATCGCCACGTTGAAATTCGGCGTCCACAGGTCGGCCGGACGACGGTACTTGCCGTCCCACGAGTGGTTGAATTCGTGCGGCAACAGGTCGCGCAGCACGGCGTTCTTGTCCCATTCGGTGAAGTAGTTGGTGCCGACGCCGTCCTCGCTGGAGCGGTGATGCTCCAGGCCGTTGCCGCTCATCTTGTCGCTGAGCGAGAACAGGAAATCGTAGTGGTCGTAGTGATGCGCGCCGTACATCTTGTACATCTGCTGCACCAGGTTCTGATGAACCTTCAACTGCGCCGGCGTGATCTCCAGATACTTCGGCGCATCCGCGACGATGTCCATGTGCACCGGCGTCTTCGCGCCCGGATCCAGATCGACGCGCTTGAAATACTTGCCGGCGTAGATCGGCGAATCGACCAGATCGTTGTAGCTGATTGGTTTGAAGTTCACTGTATCACCGTCGCGCGAAGCCACTTCCAGCGCGCTGCCAAACTGCCAGCCGGCGGGAAACTTCACACTGGTCTCGGCCATGATGCGTCGGCTGTAGTAGCCAGCCGGATACAGCGTGTTGGCATTCCACTGCAGATTGAGCATTTCTGGCGTCATCACCACGCGACCCTCGTGGGTGCTCTGCGGCGACAGGAACTGGAAATCCACCTCAACGTTGCTGACGCCCTGCGGCACCTCGACATGGAACGCGTAGACGTTCAACGTATCGCGCGTCCATGGCAGCACTTTGCCATTGGCAGTCACCACCAGGCCGGCCAGCTTGTCGATCGGGCCGGACGGCGAATGGTTGCCCGGTAGCCACTGCGGATAGAGCAGGGTCAACGGACCCGGCTGCGCCGGCATCACCTCGTGCACGCGGAAGATGCGATGGGCCAGGTCGGTGGCATCCACGCTGATCTTCAAAGTGCCCTGATACGGCACATCCTGCGGCGCCGGGACATCCGCCAGTGCAGCGAAACTGGCCAACCCGAAGGCGGTGGCGACGATGGCGGAAGCGAGACGGGTGACTTTCAAAAGCATTCTCCAACGGGGCATGAGGATGGATCAGGATCTGTCAGCATGGCTGCCAGACCCGCCAGGCACAGGAAAACCGCGCTGCCGGGTTGTCATGGCGCGGATTCAAGACGTCGATGCTAGACCTCTGCTGCCGCGCTTAACCCATGCCGAAGGTCATGATCGCGTGCCGGTCCGGGGCATCGCGGCCATGCCGACGCGATCATGGCATCCATCTTGCTGCATCCATGCCGATATCACTTTGTTCCTCAATTACCGGTAGACGCATGCAAGCCTTGTTCGCCAAAAACCCGCACGCCGCCGATCCGGAACAGCACCGCGAGTACACCCGCTATCTGGCACAGCAGATGGCACCGATGATCCATGCGTTGATGCTGGTCGCCATGCTGGGTTATGCGGCTGCGACCACGGCGGGCGCCCTGCTGGGTAGCTCGCCAGTACCGTTGTCATTGCGGGTGGCACCGCTCCTGCCACTGCTGCTGGTGGCAACAGCGACGCGTCGCGTGCAGCAGCCACGGCTACTCAGTGTGCTGGCCCTGTCATGCGTGCTGTTGCTGGAAATCGGCATCAATCTCAACAACATCGGCCGCGCACCGGGACAACCCTGGGTCATGCCGGGCCTGCTGCTGCCGGTAACGTCGTCGGTGATCTGGCTCGAAACCTGGGATTTCAGCATCGCGATGGCGCTTTGCGCGCTCGGGCCGTTGCCCATGCTGGTGCTGCGTACCGATGGCTTGCACGTGGTGCAATACCTCGTCTACATGGCGATTGCCGTTTCGCTGGCTGCGGTGCTGCGTGCGTTCATGGCACGCACCTTGTTCGAACAGTTTCGGCTGGAGCGCCGGCTGCGCGAAAGGGCCAATACCGATGATCTGACCGGCCTGCTGCAGCGCAATCGCTTCCTCGAACTGGCGCGGCTTGCGCTGTGCGATATCTGCCGCCAGCAGAAACCGGTGTGCATGCTGTTCCTGGACGCCGACCACTTCAAGCAGCTCAATGACGATCATGGCCATGCCGCAGGTGATGCGGCACTCGTCGCCCTGGCCGCAACCCTGCGCGCGCAGACGCGCCAGAGCGACCTGATTGGCCGCATCGGCGGCGAGGAATTTGCGTTGTTGCTGCCGGGACTCGATTTACAGCAGGCTTGTCAGCGGGCCGAACAGCTGCGACTGGCGGTACATGCCATCCGGCGTCCGGATGGCGCACTGACCGTCAGCATCGGCATCGCCGAATGCAGCCAGCCCGGTGAGACCGTCGAGACCTTGCTGGCGCGGGCGGATCAGGCGATGCGCCAGGCCAAGAACAATGGACGCGACCGGATCGCCAGCGTCTGATCGAAGACCCCGCTAACCACCAGCCTGCGCCAGCTTGCTGTGGCGGATGCCATAGCCGAAATAGATCACACAGCCCAGCGCCATCCAGATCACGAAGCGCTCGTAGGTGATCCATGGCAAGCCGTAGATCAGCACGGCGGAGAACAGGATGCCCAGTGGCGCAGTGAACCATACCGCCGGCGTGCGGAAGTTGCGCTGCAGGTCGGGCCGACGCACACGCAGCAGCATGATCGAGCCGCAGATGATGATGAACGCGCTCAGAGTGCCGATGTTCACCAGCTCGGCCACCTCGCCGATCGGCAACAGGCCGGCTATGAGTGCCGTAAACAATCCAAGGATGATGGTCGGTCGTGCTGGCGTGCCGAAACGCGGGCTGACTTTCGCAAACCATCCCGGCAGCAGGCCGTCGCGTGCCAGCGCGAACCAGATCCGCGCCGCACCCAGCATGAAGGCGAACAACACGCTGGTGACGCCGATCACCGCGGCGATCGCGATAATGATGCTGAGCCAGTGCAGGCCGATCGATTCGAATGCATCCGACACCGAGGCCTCGCCGCTGAGCGTGCTGTACGGAACGATGCCGGTCAGCACCAGCGACACCGCGATATACAGCACCATCGCGATCGCCAGCGAGAGCAGCACCGCGCGCGGCAGGTCGCGCTGCGGGTGTTTCGATTCTTCCGCCGCGGTAGTCAGCGTGTCGTAGCCGAACACCGCGAAAAACACCACGCTGGCGCCGGTCAGTACGCCCTGCCAGCCAAAGTGGCCGATGCCGGTGGTGGCATCGACGATGCGTGCGGGAATGAACGGGTGCCAGTTCGCGGTATTGATGTAGAACACGCCCACCAACACCACCAGCAACACGCCGATCACCTTGATCGTCACCACCGCCGTATTGAAGCGCGCACCCCATTCGGTGCGCACGGTCAGCAGCACCGCCACCGCCACCGATACACCGGCGGCAATCACGTTGAAACGGTGGCCGTCGCTGGGCTCGGCGATCACGGTCGCACCGTGCGTACCGAAGACCTGCTGCAGGTAGTACTGCATGGTCTGCGCGCTCATGCTCTGCTGCGCCCATTCCGGCAGATGCACGCCGGCGGAGTTCAGCAGCACCTGCACATAGCCGGACCAGCCGATCGCCACCACCGCGACCACCAGCGCGTATTCCAGCAGCAGATCCCAACCGATGATCCAGGCGACGAACTCGCCGAGTACGGCATAACCGTAGGTATAGGCGCTGCCGGTAACCGGGATCAGCCCGGCGAACTCGGCATAACAAAGTGCCGCGCAGGCGCTGCCGAGGCCCGCGATGATGAAGCTCAACGCTACTGCCGGGCCGGCATTGGTGGCGGCCTGCTGGCCGGCCAGCACGAAGATGCCGACGCCGATGATGCCGCCGATGCCGATCGCAGTGAGCTGCCACAACCCCAGCACACGGCGAAAATCGCTGCGCGTACCCACCTCCGCCTGCAACTGCTCGATCGACTTGTGCCGCACCAGTTTACTGAAGAAATTCATCGCCTGACCCTGAGGAAGCAAGCGGCGATCATAGCGAATGCGACCCAACACACACAGCGCAGTGCAACACGGCACCCGGATTTGTGGAAGCAGCCTCAGCCCCAACAGCTCAGTTCGCGGTCGAGGCCGCTCCCGTGAATCGGGATGACTGCTGCAGCCACGGCAATGCCAGCGCACTGAGCCCGAATACTGCCGCTATAGCGAGTGCAATGCGGCTGTCCAGATGGCCGATACCGAACCAGCGACCCACCAGCACTGGCACCAAGGCCGTCGCCAGCACACGCAGACCTTCCGCCCACAGCGCCCAGCGTCGTCCTTCCATCAATGCGCCGAGCACGCACAGGCTGGCCACCAGATACAACGCATAAGCCAGCAATGCCGACAGGCTGGCTGCGCCGGCCATGCCGAGAAACTGCGTCGTCATCGCCAGCAACAATGCAAACTGCACCATGGCATAGATCATCAATGCTTTCGGAACCGGTGGATCGAAGCGCTCGGTAGGCATCACGAAAGCCGGCTTCGGATAGCGCGCCGCCACATCGGCCGGCCGCCAGCCCGGCGGCTTGATCCACAGCAGCAGCTTGTCGCGCCAGCGTTCCGCATGCCAAGCATCGATCGCCGTATGCCAGTACACCTCGGCATTTGCCCATAGCGGATTCCAGCTGCGCAGTGGCGAGCGCGTGCCGTATACCGGCGGGTCGTTGTCATCTTCCTCGATGAAGCTGCCGAACAGCCGATCCCATACGATCAGGATGCCACCGTAGTTGCGGTCGAGGTAGCGATCGTTCACCGCGTGATGCGCGCGATGGTTGGACGGCGAACAGAACACGCGGTCGAACCAGCCGAGCCGGCGGATCTGTTCGGTGTGCACCCAGAACTGGTACAGCAGGTCGATCAGCGCCACGATCACGAAGACCTTGAGCGGCACACCGAGCACGGCCAGCGGCAGGTAGAACAGCCAGCCCAACAGCGCGCCGCTGCCGGTCTGGCGCAGCGCAGTGGACAGGTTGTAATGCTCGCTCTGGTGATGCACCACGTGGGCGGCCCACAGGATGTTCACCTCGTGCCCGCAACGGTGCAGCCAGTAGTAGCAGAAGTCGTACAGCAGCAAGGCGCCAGCCCACACCCAGATGCTGTCCGCCGGTAGCTTGAACAGTGCCAGATGCTCGACGCACCAGGCGTAAATGCCGAACGTCAGCAGCTTGCTGAACACGCCCACGATCTGCGAGATCACGCCCAGCCCGATGCTGTTCATCGCGTCGTTGGTGGCGTATGCCTTTCTGCCACGCAGCTTCGCCACCAGCAGTTCGATCCCGATCAGCAGGAAGAACACCGGCGTCGCCCAGGTGATGATGAGTTCCGGTGTGTTCACTGCGCAACACCTGCCTCGACCAGGGTGTCGTCGCGCTGCACCGAGCGCGCGATCCACCACAAGGCCAGATAATACGTCGATAACACCCACAGGCTCGATAACGGGATCGCGGCATGAAAGCGGTTCCAGGCCAGCAGGCTGTCGCTGAGCATGAACAGCACGGCACCGACGGCGGCCCGACAAGCGCCGCCGGCCTGTGCATCGCCACGCCGCACGAACATCCAGGCACGCGCCAGCGCCTGTCCACCCATGCTGGACAGCACCACGACGTAGACAATTACCGGCAACCGCAGCGACACGCCGATCGAATCCCACAACAGCCACAGGTTGACCGCGCCGTAACCCCAGCTGGCGAGCAGCCACTGTGGTCGC
>Ga0302310_10000272_pt1 | contig 50274 bp, 44 predicted proteins | sample III_Palsa_N1_2_FD_200451 | JGI IMG/M metagenome (GOLD analysis project Ga0302310, IMG submission 200451) | Peat permafrost microbial communities from Stordalen Mire near Abisko, Sweden - III_Palsa_N1_2 | ecosystem: Environmental > Terrestrial > Soil > Palsa > Peat permafrost | place: Sweden...
GCAAGCCACTCTGGCGGTGGACTACTTCGATCTGCGTGCCGCGGATTCGCTGCGCACTCTGCTTGCCCAATCGGTGGAGGCCTACCGGAGAAGTCTCCAGATTACCGAAAATCAGCTCAAGGGGGGGATCGCCAGCAATGGCGACCTAGCCTTGGCGCAGGCGCAATTGCAGGCAACCCAGGCGCAACTCATTGCCGTCGATCAGCAGCGAGGGACGTATGAGCACGCCATCGCAGTGCTGACGGGGCACCTCCCGTCGGAGCTGGCTATTGCATCGGCACCGCTGACCACGACCCTTCCGGCCGTTCCCGTGATGGTTCCCTCGGCATTGCTGGAGCGCAATCCGGCCATTGCCGCCGCGGAGCGGCAGATGCAGGTGGAGAGCGCTTTGATCGGTGTGGCCATTGGTGCCTACTTCCCTCAGATCACTCTGAGCGGCATCGGCGGCTTTGCCGGCAACCCGCTATCGAAGCTCTTCAATATCGGAAACCGCATTTGGTCCATTGGGGCGTCCGCCACGGATACCTTGTACGATTTCGGCGATCGCGCCGGCGCGGTGTATACGGCTCGCGCGAACTACGACCAGTACGTCGCGACCTATCGGCAGACGGTGCTCACCAGCTTCCAATCCGTCGAGGACCAATTGCTGGCTCTGCGGGTGCTCGAGCAGGAGGACCAGTTCCAAGCCCAGGCGGTGGCATCAGCCAAGTTGGCCGTGGACGTGTCCTTGAACGAATTCAATGCCGGTACCGTGGCCTATACCACGGTGGTGACGGCGCAGCAGACTCTGCTCGGCGATCAGCAATCGGAACTCACCATTGAACAGAACCGCTTGGTCGCTGCTGTCACGCTTATCGAGGCGCTGGGCGGCGGCTGGGACACCTCCGAACTGCATTAGCCGGTGCGGAATGGCGGGGTCAGTACCCCTTGTGTAATATGTTGGGTACCCCCCTCGCACTCTTGAGCGTCCTGTGCCGGCTACCGTCTTCGGCTCCGCCTATTTTCGGAAATTCTATTTGAACCCGGCCACGCGCGTCATATCGTCCGCGGAAATGCGCGCGCGCGGACGCTTGATTGCCTCCATTCTTGGGCAGGCGGCCATCCCGGTCCGGCGCATCATCGATGCAGGCTGCGGCATCGGGTTATTGCGCAAGGCCTTCGCCGAGGAGTTGCCGCGAGCCCGCTATCAGGGCCTGGAAGCCAGCGAATACCTCTGTAAGCGCTACGGCTGGACTAAGGGCTCAGTGATCGACTATGTGCCGCGCGAACCCGCCGACCTCGTGGTGTGCTACGACGTGCTGCAATATCTCGATGAGCGCGACGCTGCGCGTGCCGTCGCCAATCTTGCGCGCATGACGCGCGCCGCCTTGTATGTTTCAGCGTTGACCCGCGAAGACTGGCGCGACAACTGCGACCGTACCCGCACCGATCGAGCGGTGCATCTACGCTCCGGCGACTGGTATCGCCGCCGCTTGAAAAGAAATTTCCGCTACTTAGGATTCGGCGTCTGGCTGCGCAAGGATGTCACGGCCCTGCTCTGGGATATGGAGCGCACACAGGGATAATTACAGGTTGCCCTGTATCCAGGTCACCAGTGCGCCGTGAATCGGCTCGCCGGCGCCGTAATCGGCACGTGGATCGTTCACCAATGACACCAGCACGTAGGTCTTGCCGCTGGCGGTGGTCACATAGCCCGCCACGCCGGTCACGCCGTCGAGATGCCCCGTCTTCAGGCGTACCGAGCCCGCGGGCGAGCCTTTCATTCTGGAGCGCAGCGTGCCGTCCATGCCGCCCAAGGGTAGCGACGCCATGAACTCCGGCGCATAGCTGCTGCGATAGGCCAGGCTCAACACCTTGGCCATTTGCAGCACGGAAATATGCGTCGCACGCGACAGTCCCGAACCGTTGTCGATGTTCATATCCTGCAGTGACAGTCCGTGCTGCAGCCCCCACTCGGCAATGGCGGCCGCTCCTTTGTCCAGGGTCGCGGGCCAGCCGAGGCGCTCGGCGCCCAGCGTCAGCAACAAGTGGCGCGCCATCAAATTGCTGCTGAATTTATTGGTCAAGCGCACGATTTCGCCCAATGTCAGCGAGTCGAAGCTGACGAAAGGCTGCGCGTCGCCGGGGGTGGCTTCCACGCGCAGCTTGCCGTTGAACTCGCCGCCGAGTTCCCGCCACAAACCCACGAAGGTGCCGAAGGCGTAGTCCGCCGGCCGCAGCAGCACGCGAGCAATGCTGCGCTCGGTGCAGCTGGGGCTCAAGGCTCCCGAGAAGACCACCCGGTCCCATTGCTCGGAAGCCACTTGGAAATCCACCGAGGCAGCCGCGCCGCTGCAGCGGCCGGTGGCCAGACGAATTTGATTGTCGATGATCAGATTGACGGGCGCCGGCGTGGCGACGATGTCGACACGATGCATGCTTTCGTTTGGCGCCAGGCGGAAGTCCACGGATTGGAAGTTGACCATGAGTGCGTTGGGCAGGACGTTGTACGAACGGTTCGGCCGCCCGTCGAAGGCTGCCGGGTCTTCTGCGGGCAGCGAGAAGGCGGTGTCGTCGATGATGATGTCGCCGCGGATGGTGCGCAGTCCCCTGTCGCGCAGCGTGCGGGCAAAGCTCCACCAGCGCTCCAGAGTCATATAGGGGTCGCCGCCGCCCCGCAGAATCAAATCGCCATCGAGCACGCCATTCTTGAGCGAGCCACGAAGGGCCGCGCGGGTGTGCCAGATGTAAGTGGGACCCAACAAGTCCAAACTCGCGAACGTGGTCACCACCTTGACGGTGGAGGCGGGGCTGCGCGGAGTGTCGATGTTTTGCCCGGCGATTAATTTACCGGTATCCGGGTCCACGATGACGAAACTCACCGAACCCGTGGGCAGATGTTGTGCCGCAATGGTCTGCGCCACGGGAGGCGGGGGGCCGTTCAGGGCGAGAGCGGAAGACGCGCCAATGGCAAACAACAAAGCAGAACGCGCCAACCACTTCAACATCGAACTAAGGTAGCACACGCTCAAGGCGGCGGCAGCACCGCGCGTCGCCACGCACCGGACTGCCAACGCCAGAACAGCATTAGCCCTAAGCAACAAATGTAGGCCAGCGCCGCGAACCAACCGCCTGCCGCTCCATAGCCGAACTGCGGCAGCCAGCTTACCCAACCCGCACCGGGAGCGAACGACAGCATATGCGCCAAGGGTACGAAAAATCCCCACGACAACGCCAGCACCATCAACGAGGGCAGGCGCACATCACCGGCGCCGCGCAGGCATGCGCCCGCGCTCAGGTTCAGTCCGTCGAACAGTTGGTAGCCGGCGGCTATCCAAACCAATTGAGTGCCGCGCAAGGCAACCGCGGCGGCTCGGTCGTCGGTGCCATTGGTGAACAGAGGCATGAGCCAGGGTCCGGCGGCTGCGAGCAAAATGCCGCCCAGCCCCATGAACACCACCGCAATGAGCACAATTCCATTGCCCACCTTGGCCGCCCAATCCAGATTCTTGGCGCCCACCGCTTGGCCGACGAGCGTGGTGCCGGCCATGGCGATGCCCACGCCCGGCATGTAACAGAAAGAGGTCAGCATCATGACGATTTGCGTGGCGGCGCCATCAACCACGCCCAGGTGCACTTGCATCAACTGAAACAGCGCGAAACCCATGATGTCCGCTGCATACAGCACGCCCATGGGAAGGCCCATTTTGAGTTGTCCCGACAGTAGCCGCCAGCGCGGACGAAAGGCCAGGTGCGAGCGAAAGCGCAGCCGATTCTGGCTGTCCAAGAAACTCACCATCGCCAGCGTGACGCCCAGCAGTTGAGCGGCGCCGGTAGCCCACGATGAGCCGGCAATGCCCAATCCCAGGTTGAACACGAAGAGCTGGTTGAGTATCACGTTCGCCACCGCGACGACGACGGTGATGCGCAGCGTTACCAAAGGCCTGCCGACACCATTGAAAAATCCCAGCACCGACCACAGCGCAATCCCTGCGGGCGCACACAACATACGCGGCGTCCAGTACTGCACGGCCAAGTGCAGCGTCTCCTCGGGAATACCAAAGGGCGAGAACAGCCGATTGCCGGCAACCGCGAGGATCATAAATAGGGGCAGCGTCAGTAACGATGCCCACAACGCAGTCCAGGTGGCCTGCGCCGCCCTGACGTAGCGGCGGGCGCCGTAGGCTTGAGCGACCAAGGTTTGGACCGACAGTCCCACACCGCCCAAGAACAACAGGAACATGAGCACCGGCCAGAACACGGCGCCGATGGCGGCGGTCGCCGCCGCCGACAGGCGCCCCATGAACCATGTGTCGGTACCGTTGAGCACCGCCTGGACGGCGCTGTTCAGCATGAAAGGAAACGCCAGTGAGGCGACCGCGGCATAATCCAGGCGCGGCTTACCGCTTGAGTTCAGCGTCTGGCCGGGTAAAAGTGGCACGGGTTTATCCATGGGCGGTTCCAATCGAGCCGGCGAGGGTAACTTACTCGGACGAAGGAAGGTAATTTCATGCACAAGACGATTTCGGGTCCCTTCACGGTTCGAAACCTGGGCGCAGGCGGTTGGCAGCTGACCACCCAAGCAGGGGTCGAGATCTTGCTGCGCGGCGTGGGTGCCGCGGCACCAGAAATACTGCAGGAGGCGGGTCTTGCCTCCTTGAGGTTGGAGTGGAGCACCGATGCAGTCCGGGTGACGACGCGCGACGCGCAGGGGGTTCGCAGCCTCCTGTCGCGCAGCGCCCTGGTCCACGAGCCGTGTCCGCGCCTGTATGAGAAGCTGCCTCTGGCAAGTTTCGATGCCGACGCGCAGCGGTTTTGGCGGCGGGTATTCGGGCTGATTCGTATCCCCGGCGGCCGATATCTCCTCAGGTTTATTGCGCGGCGCGGGCGCAGCAAACCCCGTGCCGCGAAAGCCTGAACCGGGAGGTGCATCACACTACCTGGCTCTTATTGTAAACCTGTCCAATAACGGACTTCCATTACCTGGAATGGAGCAGATTTCCTCACGGCGAATTTGCGACGTTCATCAAGGATGGCAGGCGGCAATGCGCGCACATTGAGCCGTCTTAAAAAATCCAGAAGGCCAAAAGATTTAGGATGGCTGCTGCGCTAGAAAACAAGGCTGTTGCGCCCGAGACTTCCTCGCCGGACGCTTCCTTCGAACCGTACGGTAGATTGCTGCGAATGCTCGTGCCCACGCTGCGTGGTGTGGTCGTGCACGACGGCTTCGCGAATCCCATTTGGTCATCGGACGAATGGGATCTTTCCGACGATCTGCAAATCGTCAAAGACACCATCGCGAATGCATTGAGCGACGGCGGCGAATTCGCCGCCATTCACCGCACCATCGATGCCGATCGCGCGGTGTATTCCTTCGCCGTGCGCGAAACCCACAGCACCGAGCTGCTCGGAGTCGTGAGCTTGATGTCGCGGCTTGCAGGTTCGCAGACCGAGGCGCGACCGCTGAAATACATTCAGCAATTGGTACAGCCGGCGCTGGAATGCCTGCGTCGCGAGCTGTCGCTGCGCGTTCAGCTGGGCTCGCGGGAACAGGACCTCGGCGGCCGCGAGCGCGATCTGTCCTTGATGCTGCAAATGTCCTCGCAGAAGCCGGCTTCCGCCAGTGATGCGGACGAATTCGATCTCATCCTCAAAACCGGTCTCGAGCACATGCACTGCGCGCTGGCCGCGCTCTGGGTTCCGGACAAGGATATCGAGCTATCCATGACGCAAAGCGGACAGCCCATGTCCGCGGAATTGTTGAAGCGCGCGCAGGTGCATCTCATGGCCTGGATGCAGTTGCAGCAGCGGACGATTCTCGTCAACAGAATTTCGAAGGTGGCAAGCGAAGCTGCCGCTCCCTACAAGATATTGGCCTGTCCCGTGCGCCACCCTTCGGGCCGCGTCATGGGCGTGCTGGCCCTGTTCAATCCGCCCAGCGCCCCGGATTTCGACGGGCACCAGCAGCGCATTGCGGAGCTGTTGGCCAAGAAAGCCACCATCATCATTCAGGCGCAGTACGATCAGAGTACGGGCCTGATGACGCGGCAGGCCTTCGAAAGACAGGCCACGGCACTGCTGGCCGCACCTTCTCCGGGGCAAGCACATTGCATCCTGTATCTCGATATCGACCGTCTCCACGTCATCAACGAGACCTTCGGCATGCATGTAGGCGATGATGTCATCGTCACGGTCGCCGAAGCGCTGGCCAAAACATTGCCGCGCGGAGCCCTCTCGGCGCGTATCTCCGGCGATCGTTTGGCGGCGCTCGTGCCCAACGTGGGCATGGAGGCGGCTTCAGGCGTGGCTGAGTCCATACGGTCTGCCGTGGACGCCATCGTGCCGCGCGCCGGCCAAGGTTCATTCGAAGTATCCGCGTCCCTGGGAGTCGCGCCCGTCGGTAAATCGGAGAATGCCCTCGCGCATGCTCTGGCCACAGCGGAAATTGCCTGTAAAGCGGCGAAGGATCGCGGCCGAAACCGGGTCGAAATCTTTCAGGATTCGGATCACAGCATCATCCGCCGTCACACCGATATTTTGGTCGTGGGAAAGCTGCGCGATGCCTTGGAGAACGACAGCTTCAGGTTGGACGCGCAGCCTATTTTGCCGCTCCGAGGTAATTACGGACGCCCGCGTTTCGAGTTGTTGATTCGCATGCTGGGCGACCGCGGCGAAATCATTCCGCCGGGAAAGTTTTTATCCGCGGCGGAGCGATATCAACTGATGCCGGCAGTCGACCGGTGGGTGGTACGCCACGCCTGCGATGTGCTTGGACGGCACAGTGAGGCTCTCGGCGATCACGTCGAATCAGGCGGCGAAGAATTCGCGCGCTTTGCCATTAATCTATCCGGGCAGTCTCTGCAGGACGATTCCTTCCTCGAGTTCGTCACCGAACAGATTCGCAGCAGCAAATTGCCCGCCAATGTGCTGTGCTTCGAACTCACCGAAACCGCGACCATCGGGAATCTCGCCAAGGCACAGCACTTCATTCGCAGCCTGCAGGACCTGGGGTGCCAGTTCGCCCTGGACGACTTCGGCACGGGAGTGAGTTCGCTGGCGTACTTGAAGGATCTGTCGGTCAATTACCTGAAGATCGACGGCAGCTTCGTGCGCGATGCACTGACCAATTCGCGCTCGGACTCGATGATTAAGGCCATCGCACAACTTGCCAAAGTCATGTGCATGGAGACCATCGCCGAGTATGTGGAAACCGACAACTTGCGGGTGCGCATGGCTGACCTCGGGGTGGACTACGGCCAGGGCTTTGCCATGGGCAAGTCCCAGCCCTTGCTGGGGTTATTGGAGGAGTTGGCGATTTACGAGGCCACCGTGAGCACCTGGGAAATTCCCGAGGCTCACGTTCCCGAGGCAGTGCTGCTCAACTCCCACGGCGACATCTAGAACACTGCATCCGGGCTGGTAACGGCCGGCAGGGCGTCTCGCCGCGAATTGTCCTCCGCAGTCCTACAGCCAAAGGAAGCAAACGCTCACATCGCTCACGTCTCGGCGACGCTACAGTCCAACGACCCTTCATCGCGAACCGAAACCTATGCTGATACTCACCAGACGAGCCGGCGAAGCCCTGCGAATCGGCGACGACATTGAAGTCACGGTCATGGCGGTGAATGGCACTCAGGTCCGCATCGGCATCAAGGCGCCTCGCGATGTGGCTGTCGACCGAGAGGAAATTGCGGAACGCAAGCGACGAGACCGTGAAGCGTCGGAGGCGTTCAAGTAATTCCCGCGGAAGTGAACAATCCCCTGACGCCCAGCTTTCGTTAGGGGCATCGCCTCGAACGACGAAGTGGGCTAGCCGTAATCGGCCGCAAATTGCAATTCTTCGCAAACCCCTTGATATTCGGGTGCGTTTTAGGCACACAATAGGGGATTCCCCGGCCTGCGGCTTAAGCAACGAAGGAACGTTAGTGCTCTGAAACATGGGTTTCGGCGCTGCATAATGCATGACAAAGTCAATTTCTTTGGCACCTGAATTGCAGGTGCAGACCTGGTTCAACACGGATTCCCCCCTGCTATTGTCCGGGCTGCGCAACCGAGTTGTGGTTCTCGTGGCGTTCCAGGTGCTGTGTCCCCACTCCGTGTCCGTGGGCGTCCCGCAGGCCCAGCGCATTTTCGAAACGTTCGAACCCAACGATGTGGCGGTCATCGGCCTGCATGCCACATTCGAGCATCACGATGCCTTCAATCCCGCGGTGCTCAAGGCATTCATGCACGAATATCGGCTGAAGTTTCCCATCGCCTTGGATCAGCCCAGCACGTCGAGCCCCATTCCGCACACCATGGATCGGTACAAGATGCGCGGCACGCCCAGCCTGGTGCTGATCGACAAGCAGGGGCTGGTGCGTAAACACACCTTCGGGCCGGTGGATGACCTGCGAATTGGCGCGGAAATTGGCGCCCTGACCCAGGAGTCGACCAAGGCCTCGTCGCTGTCGCGCAGCTCCGCGGCCTAGCCGATCCCTCGGCGGGCACCCCTTGCCGGGCACCCCTCGCCGGGCACCCTTACCCCGAGAGCGCGAAACGAATGCGAATGCGGGCGCGCTGCGGTGTAGGCTTGCCATCTCGCAATACCGGCTGGTATCGCCACTGCGCCAGCGCCGCCAATGCGGCCTGATCGAATATGCCCGGCGGAGCGGCCGCATGCACGACCACATCACTGACAGCGCCGTTCACTCCGACGGTGTAATCCAATTCCACCCACCCCTGAGTGGCGGCGTCCGTGGCCTTCTGCGGGTAAATGGGATTCACCGATTTCACCAGCGTGAGCTGCTTGGCGTCGACGATGTTGGCTTGCAATTGTTGTTGACTCTGTGCGGCGTCGATTTGGCCGCGAGTCGTGTTCAGTTCGGCAGACGAGTATCCCAGCGCGGCGGCATCCTCGAGCGCGCTGCGGGCGGCGTCGAACTGACCGAGATCCAGAGCGTGGCGGGCCCGATTCACCAGACGTAGGCCGAGTTCTTGGGTAACGGTGGCCAGTCCCGCATTGTTCGGATCCACGTCGCGCAGGGTCATCAAGTAATACTTGGCGCTGTCGTTCGCGGGCTCCACGAGCCGATCCTGCCGCAGGCGTTCCAGCGCTGACTTCAGCAGCTGATCCCGCGCCGCGGCGTCGGCTTGCTGGTGGGTGGCGGCCAGCAATTGTCGATTGCTCTCCAAATTGGCCGTCGCGACGATGCCCTCGGCGGCATCCAGCAAGCTGTTGGCGCGCCCAAATTCCCGGCGATCGATGGCCGCGTGTACATCCGCCAAGAGGGCGATGGACAGTGTCTGCTTGGCTGCCTGGGTGCCGTTGCCGTCGGCATCGATTTGCAGGGCTTGTTTGACGTACCGTACCGCGCTGTCGGATTCGGGTTCCACGAGGTGCCCCTGCTTGATGCGCTCGGCGGCGAGACTGAGCAGACCTGTCACGGAGTTATTGTTGGCGGCGGCGGCGGGCGGGCTCGAGGACGGGAGTTCCGCCGAGGCCGACTTCTGAGCCGGCGAGGCGTCCATTGCGCGCGCGTCAGCCCTCGGCTTGGCTTTGGCCGCCGCCGCCTTGATCTGTTCGCGCGATTTGGCGAGCTGGCCGGCCAGGTAGGCAATGCGGTTTCCATCGATACCTGCCTTGCGGGCGGCCTCGATGGAGGCCGCCGCCTCATCGAGGCGGTCCTCCAATAACGCGCTCTCGATATGGGCCAAAAGCCGTTCCTGCGCCTCGCTGAGTCCGGTGAGGGGGCCGGCCACGAAGGTCGCGGTCCGCTCTTTCGCCCCGGGCCCCGAAGGCGGCTGTTGACGCATGACCACGATGCCGACGGCGAGCGCCACCAACACGGCAATGGCTGCACCCACCAGCAGCCGCTTGTTCTCCAACAACGGGGACGGCGGCGGTGCGGGGGAAAGCAGCCTGTGGTGCTCGGCGTACTTTCTGACCGCGGCATCCACGAATAGCTTGGCGCGCCCCGGCGATACCGGCTTGTGAATGAAGCGATACACGGTACCGCCGCTGATGAGGTTGGCCAGCGATCCTTCGACCTCGCGATGACCTGCGACCACCACCACCAGTTCGGGGAATTGCAGTTTGATGCGCGCTACAAAGGCGCTGGCCGACTCCGACAACGCCTGCACGTCCAGCACCAGAATCCCGACCTGGCCCGCCAGCAGCAGGTCCCCGACCTTGTCCGCCGAGGGCACATGCCAGAGGCGGCGAGCACCGCCCACAGCTTCCCGTAGTGTCTGCAGGAACACCTCGTCCTGCGTGAAGATGACCAATTCGACGATGTCGCTGGCAGAGCTGAAGCTCAAGGAGTTGATGGAATCTTCGTGATTGGAGGCTAGCACCGGTCATGTCTCCCTATGAGAATGCCAGTCGCCGGCAATTTGCCATATTGTGCCTCGCACTGCAGCAACTGGTCGCCCCATTGCGTTAGGCTAGTGTTATTCCATCATTGGCGCTATACGATACGGAGTCTCAGCTGGCAGACAATGTCTGTTGCGCTGCGTCAAGTCGGTTTTGTGACGGGACACTCACTAACGAGCGGCGACGCTCACGGCGGGAATAGCACTTGAGGGATCAAATTGTTATCACGTCCAAGCTGGCACCGCACCAACGGGTCGCGTTGGAGCACTTGCTCTTTTTCAACGTGAACCAGCATCGGGTGCGGCTCGGCATCCAACAATCCATCGAAACCTATGGCGTGCCGGAGATCTTCGAACACGAGGGCGGTCTGCGCGTGCGAGTCGGGGACATCGACGGAGTTCAAACCTTGTTCGCCGTATCCGACACGGGCCGACCTCAGGGGGTTGCGGTCTTCGTGAGGCTGGCGCACGAACGGTTCGTGGTTCTGCATCTCGGCGTCGAACCGCGGTCAAACTCCGCGGTGGACGTCAACACGCCCGTGCTGCTCAAGCTCATGTACGAAATACGCCGCGCCGCCCGGCGTACCCGCGGCGTGGATCGCATCGAGCTGGTCTACAAAGAGCGCCATGCCGTGCGCCTGAACGTGTGACCTCGCAGCTGGATTTCAACGCGATCGCCTCGCAGTTGTCCCCCGTGTCGAACGTGCGCGTGCGGTCCGCGGGCCCTGAGCTCAGTGCGTTACTCGCACCCGAAAGCGTCACGGCGCTGCCTCGCGGGCCCTACGATGCCGTGTTCGTCATCACGGAAGGTGTGTCGGCGAGCGCCGTGCAAGCGCATGCCGTACCCACGATCATGGCCGCCACGGCACGGCTCTTGGATTGGAACTTTGGGCCCGTAGTGTCGGCCGAGCATGCTGAGGTTCCCTTGGGTGATGAGATTGGAGCGCTCATGAACGCGGCCATGGTGGTGGTGTTCATCGGCGAGCGCGCCGGTCCTGCGGCGGCGGATAGTCTCAGTGCCTATCTTACCTATGCGCCCCGGGTCGGGCGCCATGATGTGGAACGGCATTGCATTGCCAATATCCGCGAGGATGGATTGTCGTACGGAGCCGCCGCCGAGAAACTCGCGGTGCTGATGTCGCGCGCCCGCGATATCGCCACGGAAGATGACGCCTCGGATATATTGGGACCCGACAGCACCGACAAACTGCTGGACACCGAGGCCGGCAACTTGCGATGCTCAAAGAGACGTTAACCAGGGGATAGAAATGAGAGAGATTTATCGAAGCGCGGCTGCAGCGGCTGCCGGTGTGGTATTGAGCGCGGCCCTCGTCGGCGGCGCACAGGCGGCTGACGTGGTGCGTACCCCGCTGCCGGACGGCAATCCCTTCCCGATCTCGGCGGCCGTCACGGTACCGGCGGGCTATGACACCGTGTACGTGAGCGGTGCGCTGCCCACCGTGGCGAACAAGGACGCGCCCAAGGGCAGCGTCGAATCCTACGGCGATATGGCGACCCAAGCCGAAAGCGCACTCAACAACATCAAGGCGTCGCTGGCCAAGTTAGATTTGACCATGGCGGATGTGGTCAAAATGACGGTGTTCATGGTCGCGGATCCGACCAAGGACAACAAACTCGATTTCGCGGGACTCATGGCCGGCTACACCAAATTCTTCGGCACCGCGGATCAGCCCAACAAGCCCGCGCGCAGCGCCGTGCAGGTAGCCGCCCTGGTGGCGCCGGGAGCGCTGGTGGAGATCGAAGTCATTGCGGTGAAGCCGCACAAAGCCGACAAGCCGCATAAGTCAAAGTCCTAACGCTCGCGGCCATCGAGGGGAGCACGGATGGCAGCCGAGCCGGATCGACGCAAGGCGCTGGCGCGGCTGCATGCCGACGGCAAGCGTCGCTGCGCGTGGTGCCCGCCCGACCCGTTGTACATGGCGTATCACGACGAAGAATGGGGCAGGCCAGTGCATGACGATCGGCATCTGTTTGAAATGTTGTGTTTGGAGGGAGCCCAGGCGGGCTTGAGCTGGATTACAGTACTACGCAAGCGCGATAGCTACCGCGCCGCCTTCGATGATTTCGACGCCGAGAAAATGGCGCGCTATGGTAAGGCCAAGCGCGCGCGCCTGCTGGCGGACCCCGGCATCATTCGCAATCGTCTCAAGGTCGATGCCTTCATTTCGAACGCTCAGGCCTATTTGAAACTGAGGGACGAACCCGGCGGCTTCGACCGTTACCTTTGGCAGTTCACTCGGGGCAAGGTGCTGCGCAAACGGCCTCGCTATTTGGGCGACATCGTGCCCTCCACACCGGAGAGCGACGCGATGAGCAAGGATTTGAAGAAAAAAGGCTTTCGTTTCGCGGGGACCACCATTTGCTACGCCTTCATGCAGGCGGTGGGCATCGTGAACGAGCATCAACGCGACTGCTGGGTGGCGGGAAAAGGCAAACATGGAAAGACGCATTCATAAGTTCGAGGCCGCAGCGGTGGCCGCGTGTGTGCTCGGCATCCTGGGATTATCCGCACCAAGCGGGGCAGCCGACACGCCTCGGCCGGCCGCGCCTCAGCCGGCCGCGCCCAATTTCAAACCAATGGACGTGTTCGATCTGCAATGGGTCGCGGATCCGCAGATTTCGCCCGACGGTCGCAACATCGCCTACGTGCGCATGGGCATGGACATCAAGACGGACAGGCCGCGCGGAACCATCTGGCTGGTCGCGGCGGATGGCGGACATCCACGTCCCTTATCCGGCGCCGACTCGAGCTTTCATGCGCGCTGGTCGCCCGACGGCAGCCGCATCGCTTATCTCGCCAACGGCAGCGATGGGAGCACCCAGCTATTCGTGTACTGGGTCGATAGCGGGGTGACGGCGCCCATTACCCGGCTGGTCGAATCTCCATCAGCGCCCGCCTGGTCGGCGGACGGACACTGGCTGGCCTTCACCATGGCGGTGCCCGCCGAGCACAAGCCGCTGAAGGTAGACCTGCCCGACGCGCCCAAGGGCGCGAAATGGGCGGATCCACCCAAACTCATCGATCGCATGGTGTTTCGCGTCGACGGTGAGGGATACCTGCCCAACACGTACAGCCAGCTCTTCGTGGTGTCCGCCGACGGCGGTTCGGCACGCCAACTCACTCACGGTGACTTCGATATCGAGGGCACGCCGGTATTCATGCCGGATGGCAGGGCCGTCTTGATCGCCGAGAACCGGCGCACCGATGCCGATTTCGCGCCCTTGGACAGCGAAATCTATCGCGTCGATCTCGCGGACGACTCGTTGCACGCGCTCACCGATCGCCGCGGCCCCGATCAGAGCCCCGCGGTTTCCCCGGATGGCAAGCACATCGCCTATATCGGCTTCGACGACAAGCATCTGGGCCATCAGCCGGCGCAGTTATACGTCATGGATAGCGACGGCACCCACGCCCACTCGCTGACGCCGACCTTGGATCGCGACGTGAGTGCACCGCGTTGGGCGCGCGACGGCAAGCAACTGGTCTTTCAATACGAAGAACGCGGAGCCGGGATCATCGGCATCATCGACCTGGCCGGCAAGATTCGCATCCTGGCCTCCGATCTGGGCGGTGGCGATGTCACTCGTCCGTACACGGGAGGTTCGTTTTCAGTGGCCTCGACCGGCCGGTTCGCCTATACCCGCGCGGCAACCACGGCGCCGGCCGCGCTGGCAACGGGAACCTCGACCGGCGATATCGTCACTCTAGCCTCCTTGAGCGACGCGCTTCTGCAACAGAGGTCGATGGGCGCCGTCGAGGAGATCAATTTCAAATCGTCGGCCGATGCCCGCACGATTCAGGGGTGGGTCATCAAGCCGCCTGCTTTCGACTCCGCCAAAAAGTATCCCCTGCTGCTGGAGATCCACGGCGGTCCGTTCGCCAGTTACGGCCCGAGTTTTGCCGCGGAGCTGCAACTCTATGCGGCAGCGGGATATGTGGTGCTGTACTTGAACCCGCGCGGCAGCACCGGTTACGGCCAGGATTTTACGGATCAAATTCATCACAATTATCCCGACAAGGATTTCGACGATCTGATGTCCGGCGTCGACGAGGTGATCGGGCGCGGGTACATCGATAGAGATCGTTTGTTCGTGACCGGTGGCAGCGGCGGCGGAGTACTCACCGCCTGGATCGTGGGACACACGGATCGCTTTCGCGCCGCCGTCGTCGTAAAGCCCGTCATCAACTGGGCAAGCTTCGTGCTGACGGCGGATATGACGAATTATTTCTCCAGCTACTGGTTCGACGGGTTTCCCTGGGACCATGTCGAGGCGTACTGGAAGCGCTCGCCCTTGGCTTATGTGGGCAATGTGCATACACCCACGATGTTGATGACGGGTGAGGTGGACTACCGCACCCCGTCCACGGAAGCTGAGCAATTCTACGAAGCCTTGAAGCTGCGTAAAATCGACACCGCTCTGGTGCGCGTGCCGAACGCCTCGCATGACATCTCGGCGCGCCCCAGCCTGCTCATCGACAAAGTGGCTTACGTGCTGGCATGGTTCCGCGCTCACGACTCCGCCGCGCAGTAATGAGCGGTCGACCCGCTCTCCCAGCACTTGGCAGCTTATTTATGACCGGAACAGGAAGTGGGCTCGAGGGGCCGGGGACGACGGTAGCGCCCTATGGCTCCTGGGCGTCACCGCTCAGCGCCGAGGCGCTCGGCGGCGCGCGAGTCAATCTCGGGGACCTGCGAAGTGTTGACGGCAGGCTGTACTGGACACAAACGGTGCCTACCGCGGGCGGAATCTCCACGCTACTCAGCCTGCGCGGTGGCGCACAGGCAAAGTCGGTCACTCCCGACGGCGTCAACGTGCGCACGCGAGTGCACGAATACGGCGGCGCACCCTTCGTGGTTGCAGGCGATACGGTTTATTACAGCCAATTCTCAGATCAACGGGTGTATGCGCAGAAGGAGGGCGGCAGTCCCATAGCACTGACGCCGGTGGGATACCGATATGCCGATTGCATCGCGATCGGCGGGCAGTCCGCGGGAACATTGATTTGCGTGCGCGAGGATCACACCGACCCCTCCTCCGTTCGAAATGCCCTGGTGCGGGTGCCATTGCCGGGAGGTGGCGCGGGCGGGGTGCTGTACTGCGACAGTGATTTTGTCGCCTTTCCGCGAGTCAGTCCGGACGGACGCCAGCTTGCCTTCATCGCGTGGAATCATCCGCATATGCCCTGGGACGCGACCGAGCTCAAGGTCGCGGCGCTCGGCGAGCACGGCCTCGAAACCCCGATCACGGTCGCGGGCGGTGGCGCGGAATCGGTTGTCGATCCCCAGTGGGACACGGATGGCACGCTGTATTTCATTTCCGATCGCAGCGGCTATTGGAATCTCTACGCCTGGAAGGGCGGCAACGTGCATGCAGTGTGGACGCGTGCCGCCGACTTCGCCAAACCCCAGTGGACGGTGGGGCAAAGCCACTATGCGCTGACGGGTGACGGTTTCGCGCTGGTTTGTTTTGGAGACCAGGGTCTGCAGCGCCTGGCGGTGGTTGATTTACGACGCGGCACCGGGCATGTGCTCGCTCTGCCGTACGTGGAATACGCGGATTTTGCGAGGGTCGATGCGAGCCACGTCGCCGCCATCGCTGGTTCCGCGTACGGGCCGAACTCCATACTGCTTATAGACGTCAAGGCCGGCACCGCGAAAACTCTACACGATGCAGGCGCCGCGCTGCTCCCGCGGTCAAGTGTTTCCGTGGCCGTACCCATTGATTTTCCGAGTGCGGGTGGACGCACAGCGCACGCCTTCTATTATCCGCCCCAGAATCCCCAATTTCGGGCGCCGCCCGGAACTTCGCCTCCGCTGCTGACCCTGGTACATGGGGGGCCGACTGCGCAGGCCTCGCCCGCGTACTCATCGCGCACTCAGTATTGGACCAGCCGGGGCTTCGCCGTCGTGGACGTCAATTACGGCGGCAGCACGGGCTTCGGTCGCGCCTATCGTGAAGAATTGAATGGCCAGTGGGGTATCGTCGATGTAGAGGATGTCATCGCGGCCGCGCGTTTTCTCGGCTCGACCGGGCGCGCCGACCCCGCGCGGTCCGCGATCAGCGGCGGGAGTGCCGGTGGCTATACCGTGCTCGCGGCGTTGAGCACGAGCGATGTATTCAAAGCGGGCGCCGATTACTACGGTGTTTCCGACATGACGGTGCTCGCCCGCGATACCCATAAATTCGAAAGCCGCTATCTCGATAGCTTGATAGGACCACTACCCCAGGCGCAATCGGTGTACGACAGCCGCTCGCCGCTCAATCACCTCGACGGTTTCAAGGCGCCGCTCATCGTTTTCCAAGGAGCCGACGATCACGTGGTGCCACCGAACCAATCCACTCTCATCGTCGATGCGCTTCGCTCACGGGGAATCCCGGTTGCCTACCTACTCTTTCCCGGCGAGGGCCATGGCTTTCGCAAGCCAGAGAACATCATTCGGACCCTCCAGGCGGAGCTCTCCTTTTACAGCCAAGTTTTCGGGTTCATTCCAGCCGACACATTGCCGCCGCTGACTATCGAGCATTTGCAGCCTACATCACCCTAAGTGCGATGACGTCTATGTTAGCAATCCCTTCTTACTCACACCTGGGCTAAAGTCATGTCAGTAACCCGCGTCTTTACTAGCGATAATTCTTCGCCCGTGAGTGAAGCCATCCTCGCGGCGATCAATGCAGCCAATAGTGGAATGGCGCCGTCGTATGGGCTCGACGATCACACCGTGCAACTCGAGCGCGTCGCGAGCGAGTTATTCGAAACGGACTTGAAGATATTTCCGGTCGTAACGGGTACCGCGGCGAACGCACTGGCGCTTTCACAAATTGTACCGCCGTATGGGGCGATCTACTGCCATGACGCTGCGCATATCATGGTGGATGAGGCAGGAGCTCCGGAATTTTTTGCCGGCGGCGCCAAACTCATCGGTTTTCCATCACTCGATGGAAAAATATCCCCTCCACAAATACAAGAGGCCGTGGATTACGCGCGAGAAATGGGCGTGCATCATGTTCTGCCGGGGGCCGTGAGTGTCAGCCAAACCACCGAATGGGGCGCTGTTTACAGCCTCGGCGAAATAGGGTCGCTCTGCGATATGGCGCATCAGCATGGTCTGCCTGTGCATATGGACGGAGCGCGTTTTGCAAATGCCCTGGCTCATCTGGGTTGCTCACCGGCGGATGCGACATGGCGGCAGGGCGTCGATGTCATGTCGTTGGGAGCCACGAAGAATGGTGCGTTGTGCGCCGAGGCCGTCATTTTTTTCAACACCGTGCTGGCGGGTGATTTCGAGCGACGAGTCAAGCGTGCGGGCCATCTCTGGTCGAAGTCTCGATTCCTTAGCGTGCAGCTGGTGGCGTATTTTGCTGGGGGGCTGTGGTTGACCCATGCCCGCCATGCCAATGCAATGGCGGCTGCCCTCGCGCACGGACTCGCGGCGATCCGCGGGGTCTCGTTTCTACGGCCCCCGGAAGCCAATGAGATCTTCGTCATCTTACCGGAGCCGTGGGTCAAGACTCTCGAGGCCGAGGAATTTCACTTCTACCGCTGGGGACGAGCCCGGAGCGATGGCACGTTGATTCGGTTGGTCACCTCCTTCGCCACACAGCCCGAAGACGTAGAGGACCTGCTGGCCGCTGTCGAGCGCGCAGCGGCACGCTAGAGCCCTTCGTCCTAAGGCGATTTGGCGGCGCGCTCGTGTAAAGTCTCGCCGGCTTCGAGCATTTTGACGAATTTCAGCAATCGCCTCTCTCGGGTCTCGGATTTTTTGGCCGTGTGCAGGCGATAGAGAATGGCATAGCGGTTTTTGCTGTCTAACGATTCGAAAAACCGCTTTGCAATCGAAGAAGCCGCCAATGCCGCCCTTAAATCGTCGGGTACAGTGATGGTACGCTGGGGCGCATAGGCGGCAGACCAGCGTCCATCGCTCTTGGCCGCTGACATTTGCACGAGCCCCGCCGCCGACAGCCGGCCTTCGGCGTTCAAGCGCTCCACGGTGGCACAGTTGACCTGAGACCACTTGCTTCGCGGACCGCGAGGTGTGAAACGCTGGCACCACCATCCACCGGCGCTCGACTTTGTTTGTCCGTCGATCCAGCCGAAACAAAGAGCGGCCTCGAGCGCTTGCGCATGAGTTATCGAGGGTCTCGGGTTCTCTTTCCTGGCGAATTCCAGCCATACGCCTTTTGACTTGGCGTGCTGCTTTTCCAGCCACGTCCGCCAGGCCGCCGCTGTCGTAAATCTCTTCGCTACGAATAACTTCGGATCAGCCATGAGATCATTCCAGCTCGTCCTGCGAAAACAACCGCCGTCAAGCGCTCATCGATGATCTTCCGGCGGTTCGAGGGGTATACCGTGCTCCTTGAGAAGCGCGATATCCACATCCTCCTCGCGGGGGAACGCACGCATCTTCGCGAGGCGTGAACGGGCGCGCGCATTGCGCAGCCACGGTAGAAGCGGGGTATCGGAGACATTGGCGGCAGAGGCGCGCCACTCCAGCAGTCGCCGCCGCTCGCCAATGATATGTTGTTCTCTGGGGTCCGTCGGCGTCAGGCTTTTCTCCACGGCGAAGCCCACCAATTGCGTGAGGACCGCATCGCCTTTCTGCATGATCTTCGACACCTTGAGGCAATCCTCACGGCGTTCCATGGTCGCCGCATCGCGGCAGGCATTGATGAGCGATGAGAATGAGGGAATGACGGTGGCGCCGCCAATTTCCATGGCCTCCGTTACCCTAGCCAAATCGGACGGAAGATACTCCGCAGGCAGATCCGCTCGCGAGCGTCTGAGCGCACCGTACATCATGACGGTGGCACGATTTCCATATAAATCGAAACGCTGCCCTAAGGCCATGTCGGCCAGCACCCGGTCGACTTGGACCGTGTCTCCTTCCTTTTGAGCACCGGCGAGGGTGGGCAGCCACGCGGCCGCATTGTCCGCATCGATCCAGCGCATGGTGGTGGCGGCGTCGCGAATGTCGCAAGCCACCGCGTTGGCGCAGAGATGCAAATGCAGCCAACTGATCGCGGGATCGTCGGGCGCGAGCTCGGCGGCTTTGACGGCAAGATCCAGAGCAGCGGTGGCCGCTTTCGCGGCTTCGGCCTTGGATCGGGGCGGCCCACCGACGAAGGTCAATGCCGCCGCCGTCACCAGAGCCTGTGCGTCGCCGCGGGCGATTAGCGTGCGAGCGGCGGCCGCTCGCCATGCGGAGTAATTGTCCGACTCTGAACCCGCGGCCAGCGCAGACGCGGCCTGTAGCATCGTTATGGCTAGCACCGCGAAGTATCGCTTGACCATGATCGACGTGACCTAAGCGCAGTTTAAGGGGTCTTGGTGCGGCTGCCGGCGGTAAGGCCCGCCGTGATGGCCAACCGCATGGCATCCTCAACCGAGATGTCGAGCGGCTGCACACGGTCGCGCGGCAGATAGAGCGTGTACCCGCCGAAGGCGTAGCTCATGGGAAAGTAGACGGTTACCCAGTCCTGGCCGCCATGGGCTTCGAGTGCCAGCGGCACATCTTCCCGGGTCACGAATCCGATGGCATGCACGTCAGCGAAGCGCGCCAACACTACCCGCTGCAGATCGCGCTTCTCGCCGCTGCCCGAGGGTAGCAGGCTCAAAACGTCCCGAAATCCGCCGTACAGGGTTTTGACCAAGGGAATGCGGCCAAGAAGGTCATCCCAATATTTCAGAAGTATCTTTCCCGCGTAGGCATTGACGAGACTGCCCACCGCGAGCAATAAAAAGAAACCCGTGATGAGCCCAAGACCCGGCCAGTAGCTTTCGGGTCGAACGATGTGCAGACCGATCAAGGCCCTGCGCAGCCAACCCTCCACGGTATTCACCAGCCACCAGATGACGTACACCGTCAGTGCCAGCGGCAACACGGTGACCAGCCCACTCATTGTCAGCGTGAAGATTTTTCGCATCCCCATATCATGGCATGACTGCGACGAGGGCGCCGTAAACACGCGTCGTGTAGACTTATCCACCCATGACGACACCCGCCACTATCCAAATTTCCGCCGCGCAGGAAGCGGATATTCCCTTAATTCTCCAGCTCATTGCCGAGCTGGCCGAATACGAGAAGCTGCAGGATCAGGCCGTCGCGACGGAGGACTCTCTGCGTCAGGCCTTGTTCAGTCCGCGGCCGGCCGCCGAGGCGGTGATTGCCCGAGTGAACGGTGAGGCGGCGGCCTTCGCTTTGTATTTCCACAACTTTTCGACGTTTCTCGGCAAGCATGGCCTGTATCTGGAGGATTTGTTCGTCCGACCGGCGTTTCGCGGCCTGCGCGTGGGTAAAACCCTACTCGAGTATTTGGCGCGGCTGGCCCTTGAGCGGGGCTGCGGCCGGTTCGAATGGGCCGTTCTCGATTGGAATCGTCCGGCGCGCGATTTTTATGAAACGCTCGGTGCGCAGGCGAATGCCGAGTGGGTCAACTATCGCATCACCGGGGAGGCCTTGGAGCGGTTGGCCGGAGCCGACTCACTGCCGCGGAAGTAGGAATCGCAGCCCCTGATAGTTCAGCACCACGCCGTCCCGGCGGATGCGCTCGACCGTAGGCCCTTCCTCCAACGTTGCGCCTTCGTGATACTTGCGCATGTTGACGTAAATAAAACGTTCGGCCGGTCGTGTGGCATACACATGGACGTCAAGGTGCAGCTCGGGCAGCGCCTGGGCTCCCGATAAGCTAATTTCATTAATGGTGGGCAGCACTTCGTCGGTCTCGGCCTGGTAGTCGCTGCTCTTGGCGCTCTCATCGCTGAGTAAGGGATCCGCACGGCGAATGGCGCGTGAACCGGAGCTTCCCGCGCTCTCGGATTTGGGCGGGGGCACCGGCATCTCGGGCGGCGGGGCCACCGGAATTTCCGGCGCATACTGCGGTTGCGAGTCCATGGGGCTGAAGTGCGATGCAGGAGCGGCTCCGGGTATTGTGCTGCGTTGGGCTTGTACCGCGGACGCCGGCGAGACAGGTACCGCCGCAACGGGAGTGTGGGGACCCTGTAGCCAGCCGCGCGCCAATACGAATATCAGCACCACTAGATTCACCGCCAGCAGCGCGCCGAGCGCGATGGCCCAAACCGGCAGCCGTGCGCGCGGCGTCATGACGCCGGAGTCCACCAGTCCAGGAATACTCTGGCGTTGACGCTCGAGTTCCGACTTTTTCAATGCATCGAGAATGAATGACACGGGGTCTCCTAGCCTCGAGGTGTGGTTGTTTGCAACAAAGGCGAGCCGGGCTCGGCCAATGCCGTGTCGAGCACTACCTGGGTTTGCAGCCCGGCGATGCCATCGACGTTCAGGCGATGTTCACGCTGAAAATTCTGCACTTCAATCGCCAGTTCCTCATCGTAAACATCGGCATGTTCCGGATCTGAGGAAGCGCCATGTAGGGCGTTCAAGCTGCGCCGCAGCCAGCGAACCTCATCGCCGCGCATTCCCACCGACAGGGCACGGGTGTGTGCGGTCTTGGGCTTCCACACCACGGTGAAATCGCCGAACCAATCGCGAGCCAAGTCGTCGAGCGGCACGCGCTGGTTGTGCTCACCCAGCATCAGCGTCGCATTCTGGTCGTCCAGGGCAGAGAGCACGACTCGATGCCGCTGGCCGGTACCATCGGTCAGGGTCAGAATCGCCGGCCTGTTCAGGGTGCGTACCTGGGCCCATGAACCGCGCTGCTCGAGGCAGGCGAGTCCCGCCTTCTGGGCCTGCCCGCAGGGATCGCGATCGTCGGTCATGGCCGTGCCCCACAACGACAACAGCCGGCGAAAGGCTGCGGTGTCCGAAGTGCCCGCGCTATTCGCCGCCAGCAGATCATCAATGGCTACCGGCGGCGGCGCTAGAACGGCCGGCACCGGCGCGGCGGTGGTCACGGCGGCCGGCGGCACCGCGGCAGCGGCCTCGAGGGCCGCGGTTCGACCTTGCCAAACTCGCCAGACCAGAAAGCCACTGGCGACCGCGCCGAGAATCAGCACGGTACCTGCCGTCCAACCCAGCCACCGCGGCAGGAAGTGCCGTCCGTACACTTCGCCGGCGGCTCGACGTACCAAGCGGGCGGTGACGCGTCGCTGTTCCTGGGTATACGCGCCCAGCAAGGCGCGGTCGCAGGTGACGTTCACCACGCGCGGAATCCCCGCGGCCAGCCGATAGACCTCGCGCAGCGCGCCGGGCGTAAAAATTTCTCCGACCGCACCGGCCACGCGCAGGCGATGGCGCACGTAGCCTTCGGTCTCCTCGCGCGACAGCGGCTTCAAGTGATACCGGCCTGTAATGCGCTGCGCCAGCTGACGCAAGTCGTTCCGGTCCAGCAGTTCGCGCAGCTCGGGCTGGCCGATCAAAATGATTTGCAGCAGCTTTTGCGTGGGAGTCTCGAGATTGGTCAGCAGCCGAACCTGCTCCAGCGTCTCCGCCGACAAGTTCTGGGCCTCATCGACGATGACAATGATGCGCCGCCCTTCCGCGTGAGCGGACAGAAGGCGTCGATTCAGGGCGTCCACCATCTGCTTGACGCTGTCGCGGTCCGCAGGCTCGATGGGCAGCCCGAGTTCCTCGCAAATAGTGAGCAGAAATTCCACAGGCGTGACACGGGGGTTCAAGATCACGGCCACATCCGCGTGGTGTGGAACCCGTGACAACAGAGTGCGCACCACCGTAGTCTTGCCGGTGCCCACTTCGCCCGTTAGCTGAATGAAGCCCCCCGACTCGTTGATACCGTACAGGAGATGCGCCAAGGCCTCCGCGTGGCGCTCGCTCAAATAAAGGTAGCGCGGGTCCGGGGTTATGGCGAAGGGCTTTTCGCTGAGCCCAAAAAAGCTCGTATACATGGGCCAGCAGCCTATACCAAGCCTAAGGTTGCCGCGAACCGCGTGGGGGCTTTGGGCCCCCGGTCGGCGGCAGTAAACTGGCCCGGGTCAGCACGGTAGTGCCGAAACGCCCGCGAATGCCGTCGATGGCGGCATCCAGCCGCGATTCCTCCGCGCCTGCATCGAATAAGTCGGCCTGCCGCGGTGTCTGCAGATCGCCGACGCCCACCCCCAGCAGTCGCACCTCGGCCCCGGGCTGAAGGCGCAGCCACTCCCGAAGCAGGTCCTGCGCGATGCCAGAGATGACGGCGGTCTCCTGGGTAGGGGTAACCCCACGCTGGCGCGTGTACGTAGTGAAGTCGCGCCGCCGGATTTTCACCCACACCGTGCCGGCCGCGAGAGCATGGGTGCGCAAGCGGCTGGCGGTACGATCCGCCAGTTGTCCGAGTTGGCGCTCGAGTTCGGCCGCTTCACGAATGTCCGCGCGGAAGGTTTCCTCGGCGCTGATGGACTTTTCCTCGCGGTCGGGAACGACGGGGCGCTCGTCGATGCCGGCGGCACGGGCGCGCATGGCGTTGCCATGTTTGCCGAAGGCGCGCCACACGGTGGCATCGTCGGCCAGCCGTAAGTCGCCGAAGGTACGAATGCCCGCCGCGTGGACCGCAGGCAGCGATTTGTCGCCGACGCCGAAGAGTTTCTGTATGGGCAGCGCATCGAGCACCGGAAACAAGTTGTCCGGGCCGAGGCGGCACATGCCATCGGGCTTATCGAGGTCGGAGGCGATTTTCGCCAGCAGTTTGTTGGGGCTGATGCCGATGGACGCGGTGAGGCCGATATCGGCGAGAATACGCCGGCGTATTTCCGTGGCGATGGTCTCGCCGTCACCCTTCAGCCGTAGACTGGCCGTGACATCGAGAAAGGCCTCGTCCAGGGACAGCCCCTCAACCTGCGGCGTGAACTCGTGAAAGATGTCGAATACTTGCTTCGACACTTCCTTGTAGCGCGACATGCGTGGGCGGACGCAAATGGCTTCAGGGCAGCGGCGCAGCGCCTCCCGCATGGGCATGGCGGAGCGCACGCCGAAGCGCCGCACGGCGTAACTCGCTGCCGCAACGACACCGCGCCCATCGATGCCTCCCACGATGAGCGGCTTGCCCTTGAGCTCCGGGCGATCGTGTTCCTCGACGGACGCATAAAAAGCGTCCATGTCGACATGCAGTATGGTGCGCAAGGCGCGCACGGCTCAGTCCACCGTGATGGTGATCTTCTTCGAATGCAGCGGCGGATCGAAGGAGATGTGCTGGTAATCCGCGAACAACAATTCCAGCGTGTGCTTGCCCGGCGTCAGTACCAGAGTGGTTTCGGTTTGGCCCTTGCCGAAATGCAATATCTTGTCGCTGGCCGGCAGCGGCGCATCCAGCTTGAGCTCCGACTGGTCGGTGTCCACCAATAGATGATGGTGACCGGTGTTGTCGAACTTCGTGCCGGCCGGGGCAACCCCCATGCCTATGAGACCAAAGCGCACCACCACCGAGCCATGGATGGTGGCTCCGTCAGCGGGCGTGATGAAATACACCTCGGCTCCGGCGGGCGCGGTTGATCGGCTCTGTGCGAGCGCCACGGTGGCGAGCAAAGTTGCGGCCAATGCCATGGATAGACGTTTCATACGCAGATCTCCGATTGTAGGGTGACGGCTATTTTACGCGCCCATGATCAATTCGTGGGGGGCGAAGTCGTCGACGTTGACCAGGGCGAGCACCTTGCTGTCATAGTCGCGTAACAAGGCCGCCTCCCCCTCGTCGATTATATTCAAAGTCCGAGCTTGCTCGATCCTACCCGGCAGATCCAGCGCCGTCACCCGGCCGGTCTTCACGCCCTCCACACGAATGCGCTTCTCCAGCAGTTCCGCCGCCTCCGCCAGACTCAACGCCTCCTGCAGCAGCCCCAGCATATTAGAGGGAGCCAAGGTCTTGTACACATGGCGGCTGAGGCGCTCGCGAGCAGCGGTGGGACGGGTGATGAGATCGACAATCCTGTGCCCCAGGCGATCACTGGGCGCCGAGTAGGTGAGGCCGCGCGGAAAAATCACCAGACGCATGAGGGCCGCCAGCGGGCGATTCGGAAAGTTGCGCAGGAAGAGGTGCAATTGTTCCTGCGCCTGGTACAAGAGGCTGCGGCAGGCCCATTCGACCAACGGCAGGTCATCCTCGGGTTTGCCCTGATTGTCATGATGCTTGAGCACCATGGAGGCTAGATACATGGAAGAGAGTACATCGCCCAAGCGTGCGGACAGGCTTTCTTTCTTTTTGAGGTAACCGCCAAGCGACAGCATGGCGACGTCCGCAGCGAAGGCGAAGGAAGCGCTGTAGCGATTGACGTGCTGAAAGTAACGCGCCGTGGGTCCCACGGACGGTACCCGCGTGAATCGCGCCAAGGTCAAGGCCATGACCAAGGAGCGCGCGGCGTTCGAGATGGCGAAACCGACATGCCCCATGAGCGCGCGATCGAACTCGCGCACTCCTGTCTCGCGATCGGGATTGCGCGCCGCGTTCATTTCCTTCAGCACCCAGGGATGGCAGCGCACCGCGCCCTGGCCGAAGATGATGAGACTGCGCGTCAGGATATTCGCCCCTTCCACGGTAATGGCGACGGGCACGATCTGGTAGCCGCGCGCGAGGAAGTTCTTCGGTCCCAGACAAATACCCTTGCCGCCGTGCACGTCCATGGCATCGTTGGCAATCATGCGGGCGAACTCGGTGGCGTGGTACTTGAGCATGGCCGACGGCACCGACGGCTTTTCGCCGCCGTCAATGGCTCCGGCCGTCACCGAGCGGGCGGCATCGATGATGTAGGTGCGCGCGGCCATGCGCGCCAGCACTTCCTCGATGCCCTCGAAGCTGCCGATGGGTTGATTGAATTGGCGCCGAATACGCGCATAGGCTCCAGACGCGTACACGGCGGCCTGGGTCGCGCCGGCGCTGCTCGAGGGCAGCGAAATGCAGCGGCCCACCGAGAGTTGTTCCACCAGCATGCGCCAGCCTTGGCCGGCCATGGCGAAGCCGCCGATGATGGCATCCAGCGGGACGAACACATCGAGTCCCTGGATGGGGCCATTCTGAAAGGGAACATTCAGCGGAAAGTGGCGCCGCCCAATGCTAACTCCCGGCGTCTCGCGCGGAATGAGGGCGCAGGTAATGCCGAGGTCGGTTCTGTCTCCCATGAGCTTGTCGGGATCGAATAGTCGGAACGCGAGACCGATGACGGTGGCGATGGGCGCAAGCGTGATGTAGCGCTTCGAGAAATTGAGCTTGAGGCCGAGGATTTCCTGGCCCCGCCACTGACCCTTGCAGACCACGCCGGTATCCGGGATGGACGCGGCATCGGATCCGGCGCGCGGTCCCGTCAGCGCGAAACAGGGAACATCCTCGCCCCGAGCAAGGCGCGGCAGATAGTGGTCCTTCTGTGCTTCGGTGCCATAGTGCAACAGTAATTCCGCGGGCCCCAAGGAATTCGGTACCGCGATGGTGGACGAGGCCGTTGCCGAGCGCGAGGCTACTTTAATGAGGACGCAGGAATGCGCATAGGCGGAAAATTCCAAACCGCCGTAGCGCTTGGGAATAATCATCGCAAAGAAGCCCTGCGCCTTGATGAAGGCCCACACTTCCGGGGACATGTCGGCGCGGCGATGAGTGATGTCCCAGTCGTCGAGCATGGCGCACAACTGCTCGCACGGGCCGTCGAGAAATGCCTGTTCTGTAGGCGTGAGCACCGGCACTTTGGCGGACATGAGCTTCTGCCAATTCGGGCCGCCGGTGAATAATTCGCCATCCCACCACACGGTGCCGGCATCGAGGGCTTCGCGCTCCGTGGCCGACATGGAGGGCAGCAGGCGGCGATATTTTTTGAGAAAGGGCCGCGTCAAGAAGGCCACGCGCAGCGGCCTCACGTTGAGCAACGCCATGAGGCCGAGGGGAATCGATAACAGAACTTTCCACCAATCGGGCGCTGTGCCTAAGAGCCAGTACGCGATGAGTAGTAGAAGTAGAGTCAGCGTCGCGATGCCCAAGCGGGCACGCTGGTAGGCCAACACCAGAATCGTCCCCATGAACAACACACACCAAGCGATGGCCGCAGCGACGCTCGGGAGCACGGTGTTCATGGGGCGTGGTGCATCAGATCAGGTCTTTGACACCGTCGCGCTCTTCCAGCAGTTCGCGGTGGGTGGCCGTCATTTTCTCGCGGCTGAATTCATTGATATCCAATCCCTGCACGATGCTGTATTCGCCGCCCTTGCAGGTCACCGGATAGGAATAGATCACGCCCTCCGGTATCCCATAGCTGCCATCGGAGGGAATGCCCATGCTGACCCAATCGCCGGCCTCGGTGCCCAACACCCAATCGTGGATGTGGTCCAGCGCCGCGGACGCCGCGGACGCCGCCGATGAAGTGCCGCGCGCCTTGATGATGGCGGCGCCGCGCTGCTGCACGGTGGGAATGAAGTGTTCCTTGAACCAGCTCTCGTCCACCTGCGACAGGGCGGCCTTGCCGCGCACGGTGGCGTGGTAGAGGTCCGGATACTGAGTGGCGGAGTGATTGCCCCAAATGGTGACCTTTTTGACATCTGCCAACGTGGTGCCGGTCTTTTCGGTGAGCTGCGCCAGTCCGCGGTTGTGATCCAGGCGGGTCATGGCCGTGAAACGCTTGGGCGAGAGCGAAGGCGCATTACGCTGCGCTATCAGGGAATTGGTATTGGCGGGGTTGCCCACCACCAGCACGCGCACCTCACGGCTGGCCACGGCGTCGAGTGCCTTACCCTGAGCCGAGAAAATCTTGGCATTTTCCAACAGCAAATCCTTGCGCTCCATGCCGGGGCCGCGGGGCCGCGCGCCCACCAGCATACCGAACTCACAGTCCTTGAAGGCCACGGTGGCATCGCTCGAGGCCGTCACCTTGTTGAGGGTGGGGAAGGCGCAGTCGTTGAGTTCCATGACCACGCCGTTCACTGCAGCCTGGGCGGCCGGAATTTCCAACAAATTCAAATTGATGGGCTGGTCCGCCCCAAGCATCTGGCCGGAGGCCACGCGAAAGGCGAGAGCGTAGCCGATGTTCCCGGCGGCGCCCGTGATGGTAACGGTGACTGGCTTCTTCATAATAAAGGCTCCGGCGAAAAGCGTGGAATGGTAGCCCAAACGCCGAACTATTGCCGCACGCGGAGTGGCGCCGCACCACCCGACAGGTGGACCTCAAGCTGCGCCGCGACGGTGGGTGCAATTTGCCGCATGTCGATCACCCCGAGGTCCCGGTGCCGGGCGATGCCGGGGCCTGACATAAACCAAGGAAGCGTGCATGTCGGGCTCGTCGGGGGCGAACCCATGGCCGCCATGACCCGTCACATCCGCGACCATGTCCCCGCCGGTCGCATTGGCCGCGTGGTAACCCGGCCGCATGACCACGAGGAAGCTGGCGCCCGGGAAGGCGGCTCGCTGGCGCACGGCCTCTGCGTCCAGTACCGCGGCGATGCCGTTGTTGGGATCGGCCTGAAGCCGCTGTAGCAAGTCGCGCACCTTATTTTCCGTAGCTTTGTCGCCAGGGTCGCGCAACATAATGGCGGCCATGCCGCCCGCCAACCAGGGCTCCGCCGTCCAGCCGGTCACCTGCGGTGGACTGTCGGCGTCGTGGACCATGGTGATCAATCCCGCTTGAATGAAAGGAATGAGCAGATTGACGCGGTGGGTCAGCGAAGAGAAGCCGTGATCGGAGACTACGACGGCGATGGCCTTGGGATCGTTGGCGCGGGCGGCGGCAATGAGCCGAGACAGCATGCCGTCCGTGGCCTCCAGGACCTCGTTGGCCTCGGCGCTGAAAGGACCGTGTTCGTGTTCGGCGTCGTCCAAGGCGCTCAAATGGAGGGTCATGAAGCGCGGTCGATGGCGACCCAAAATATCGAGGGCGAAGCGCGTTTTGATTTCGTCCGCGGCGACGCCGGTGTCGTTGCCCATGAGGTAGGGGCCTAAACGCGACTGCATCTCCTCGAGCAGACCGGCGGGCCGGGACAGCGCGGCGAGAAACACTATCAGGAGCACGCCATACCAAGGGCAGTCTTTCATCGCGGTTACCCGCTCCCTTCAATCACCGCGCGCACCTTCGTGCCTAGGACGTCCAGTGCGAAAGGCTTGAGACGCATATCCATTCCAGTGTCCAGGAATTCGCTCCGTGTCGTGGCGTTTTCAGCGTAGCCGACGTCTTTAAAGAAGCACTTGCATGATTTAGTGTTATATGTAACTATATCACCAGGTCACCGAAACACCTCGATGACATAACCGTTAAAAGGAGATCGTCATGAACACGCAACTTTCCTCGAAATTCGCCGCCATAGCCGTCGCATTAGCCGTTAATGGCACCATGATTGGTGCAGTCGCAGTCCTATTCAGTAATCAGGCGCACGCCCAAATGGCCGCCCTTGCCCATGTCACGTCGGCCCTAGGTTTCCTTGCCTGACCCCAGCCGATGGTCACGGAGCGTTCTGCTAGATTAGCGAGCTACGTACCTCGAACACGAGATATCGAGTGGAGCATGGACCCGAACTGGAACGACAACCAACCCATTTATCGCCAACTGCGCGATCGAATGGTCGCCCTCATCCTCGAGGGTGCGCTGAAGGAGGGCGACCCGTTGCCCTCCGTCCGCGCGGTCGCGGCCGATTATCGGCTCAATCCACTGACGGTATTGAAGGGGTATCAGCAGCTGGTCGATGAGCGCTTGGTCGAAAAACGACGCGGACGCGGCATGTTCGTGAGCGAAGGGGCTCGCCAGCTTTTGCTGGCCGGCGAGCGGGAGCGCTTCTTGAACGAGGAATGGCCGCACATCTTGGCCGTCATCCATCGGTTGGGCTTCTCGTCCGAAGAGCTATTCGCACAAGTTCCTGCGATCACCCATCCCGCTCCGCCGCCGCGCGGCGGCGACCCTAAGGAAGAATGAGTCTCACCATGCCAGCTCTCATCGACGCCCAGAAATTAACCAAGCGATACGGCAAGTACACCGCCCTCGATCAGGTGAGCTTCACCATCGACACGGGCAGAATCGTCGGTCTCATCGGACCTAACGGCGCGGGCAAGACCAGCGCGCTGCGCGCCATTCTCGGTCTTAGCTCCTATGAAGGGACGCTCAGCGTTCTCGGACGCGAGCCCTTCAGCGATCGCACCGCCCTGATGAACGAAGCCTGTTTCATCGCCGATGTCGCGGTCCTTCCGGGTTGGCTGCGGGTGGATCAGGCCATCGAGTTCGTCGCCGGCGTGCATCCGCGCTTTCGCCGCGATCATGCAGAGGCGCTGCTGGCGAAAACCCAAATCACGGGCAAGCGGCGCATGCGCGAGCTGTCCAAGGGCATGAAGACCCAGGTGCACCTGGCTTTGACCATGGCCATCGACGCCAAGCTGTTGGTCCTGGATGAGCCGACGCTGGGCTTGGATATTCTTGCGCGCCGCGCCTTCTACGACGCGCTGGTCAATGACTTCATGGACGATACCCGGACCATTTTAATCACCACGCATCAGGTGGAGGAGGTGGAAAACCTCCTGACCGATCTGATCTTCATCGATCGGGGGCACATTGCGCTCGCCATGCCGGTGGAGGACATCCCGACACGGTACGCGGTCGTGGCGGTCACGGAGAATGAGGTCGAGGCCGCCCGCGCACTCGAGCCGATTTATGAAAGGCGCACGCTGGGCAAAACACTGTTCTATTTCGAAGCACCGGATTTCGAGAAGCTTGCCGGCTTCGGCGAGATCATGACGCCCAGTGTTTCCGATCTGTTCGTCGCCAAGATGTCCGGGAGCGCCGTATGAACACCTTCAAATGGCTGGTGCGAAGGGAATTTTGGGAAAATCGCGCGATCTGGATCGCGCCGGCGGCGGTAGGCGCACTGCAGACTTTGGCGATCTTATTCGGCACGGTGAACATCAGCGGCATCACCGACAACAACGCTCTCGCGACACCGGATCAGGGCACAGTCATCGGCGGCCTGGCCCTGTTCATATTTGGCGTCGTATTCTTCGCCGTCGCCTACGTATATGCGTTTTGGTACCTGCTCGACTGTCTCTACGCGGATCGAAAAGATCGCAGCATCTTGTTCTGGAAATCGCTGCCCATTACCGATGCCCAGACGGTGCTGGCAAAGTTGTTCATCGGACTCATCGCGATCCCTTTGGTGTACTTCGTCGCAGCCGATGTAACGACGCTCTTGATGGCGGTCATCGTCTCGCTCCGGTTTCGATCGTTCATCGGCGCAGCGCTTTGGCATCCCGACCAATGGCTTCAGATGCAAGTATTGTGGCTGTACCTCATTGTCACCATGGGCATTTGGTATCTTCCTCTCGCTGGCTGGTTCATGGTGGTGTCGGCATGGGCCAGGCGGGCCGTCATACTCTGGTCCATACTGCCGCCCGTTGCGATACTCATATTGGAACGCTGGTTCGTAGGCACCCACGTAGTCGCCCGGTTACTTGTCGACTGGTCCTCCGGTTATGCCGCCCACACCTTTATCGAGCCCCCCGCCAATGGCTGGGCGACCGCGATTATCGGCGGTCACGCCATAACCCGACCGGAGAGTATCTGGGGTATGGTGACTCCGGCGTACTTCTTCTCGAGTCCCGCCACTTGGATATGTATATTCGTGGGCTCGGCATTGGTCTTTGCCGCCATTCAGCTACGACTGCGACGCGCCGAGGTCTAAGCGAGCGGCAATCGCGGCGGCGGAGCGGGGTTCCACCGCAGAGGGTTCTTGGGATTCGCGCTCAAGAAGTGCAAAATACTGCTTGAGTCGAATTTGCCCTCCAGGAACGCTTAAGCCATGTATAAGACCAAGATCGATCTGCCGGAAAAAACCCGCCGCGCCGTCATTACCATCCTCAACGACCGGCTGGCCGATGCCATCGACCTGCAAAGCCAAGTCAAACAGGCGCATTGGAACGTCAAGGGCCCGCACTTCATCGCCCTGCACGAGTTGTTCGACAAGATTTCCGACGTGGTACTGGAGCAAATCGACGAGATCGCGGAAAGGGTCACCAGCTTGGGCGGCACGGCCGAGGGCACCGTGGCCGTGGCCGCGAAGCGCAGCAAGTTGAAGAATTATCCCTTGAGCATCACCGCGGGAAAGGATCATCTGTTTTATCTGTCGACGCAGCTCTCGGTGTTCGGCAAGGCCGCGCGCTCAGCCATAGACGATACGGACAAACTCGGCGATGCCGACACTGCGGATTTGTTCACGGGGATTTCGCGCGAACTCGATAAGTACTTGTGGTTCGTCGAAGCCCATCTACAGGACAAGAGCTGAACGGGAGAGTGCACGGATGAATACAGCCGCCAATGCGGACGATGGCAGCGCCGGACGCGCGCTGGAAATCTTACGGGGCCTGCTCACGGTTGATGAGACGTTGGAGGCGTGGGCCATGCAACACCGGGTATATGCACTCACGCATCGTCGGCTGTGCATCGCCGCGACCAGCGGAAGGTTCATTTCTCTGACCCGGCGCCTTTTGGGTGGATACGATTCGGCCGACATACGCTGGCAGGACCTGAAGGAGACGCGCATACGAGCCGGACTGCTGACTGCCGAACTTACCTTGGTCGCGCAGACCAGTACGGATTTGAACATCGGCGCGGAAACCAGCCGGGTCTGGTCCTTTCCCGGACTGTGCAAGGATCAGGCTCAGGCCATTTACCGAATTTGTCAGCAGCACGACCAGGTTTGGCGGGAGAAGCGACGCATACGGGAATTAGAGGAGCTTCGGGCCAAATCAGGCGGCGTTCAATTCGGCGGCGGTACAGGGTATTCCAACCCTGACGCAGGCGGCGAGTCCGAGCCCACGCGCCGGCTGCGCCAGGCGCGCGAAATGCTCGACGCCAAGCTCATCAGCGACGCCGAATTCGAAAGCATCAAGGCGAAGATCGTCTCGGGCCTTTGAGGTGACGCTCGGCGCGAGCGGCCCGGGTCGGGCCCACCGGCTACGCGCCGCGGACTACTATCCCAGCAGGTAGGCGAAGTAGCTGTTGCGCAATCGATTCAACGGGTCGGTGCGCTGACGCAGCGCGCGAAATAGTTTCGCGCGATCGGTGAAGGCTCGGGCTATATGCTCGGGCTGAAGCGCACGTGTTTGATTGAAAGTCGGAACGCCGCCCCACCCGGAAGCGAAATCGTTGAAGTCGATGAGAAAATCATCCCAGCCCTTTTCGCCAGTGGAAGAGGGCTCCAGTGTGAATACCGGTCCTGAATAGCTGACGCTGAATAGAGAGCCCCGGTCCTGATGTAGACGGGCTGCTCCGTTCACGACGTTGCAACGATAGCGGTGCTGCTTGTAGTGAGCCTTGCAAAAGGCGAAGTACTCGCCGAGCACCGCCGGAAATTCAGCCTGAGGGAATCCCCACAGGGTATAGGTGTAACGTGATCGCCACGCCTCCTGCGGTAGTTCGCGCATCCATTCGTGCGCATGCATGACCACGCCACGCGCGGTGGGGTCCAAGGTCGCTCGCAACGCGCGGTGCACCCCCGTGGCCATCATTGCAGAGCGGAGGCCGGGACCTGCGAGGACACTGCCCACCGTCGACCCGAAAGCCGGCAGCACGTTGCGCATCACGGATTTGCGTATTTGCCAGATACCCGAACGACTGACGTTAGCGGTTTCATCGCGGTTGCGGCGTTCGACGATGATGCGGCCGTCGAAGGGCGAGATGTGCAGACGCAAGGCCCCCGGCGAGGACACGAGAACGGGAAAGCGCGCGGTGAATTCCTTTAAGCTCAGCACCTGGTAGTCGATCTTCACCGGCGTCAACGGCTGCACGCGCAGCACGACTTCGTGCACCATACCGAGCAGTCCGAAGCTCGAGCGCAGCACGCGCATCAAGTCGCGGTCCTGCTCGCGTACCACCATTTGCTTGCCCTGCGGCGTAATGAGTTTCAGCTCGGTGACCAACGAGGACAGCTGCGCCATGCCAATGTTGTAAGAGGCCTGCGGGCAAGTCGTGACCGCCATCGCTCCCAAGGTGATATTTCCCATTTCGGGTGTAAGCGGCAGCTCCTGGCCGCGCTCGGCCAGCGCACGCACCAGAGTGCTCACGCGCACGCCGGCTTGGGCGCGCACCGAACTCTCGCCGTATTCCAAAATCTTATCGAGTTGACTGATGTCCAACGTGGTGCCGCCATCGCCGCCGACGCACCGCGTCTGCGAATAGTCGGCACCCACCACACGCACCGGCGTGGGATAGGTTTTGATGTTGGCGAGGATCGCCGGTATGTCCTCGAATCGCCTGGTGCGCAGCACCAGCCGAGGCCGACGATACAGACCCGATGCGTCCGCCCCGGGCGAACGACTCACTTTGGTTACCATGTGCTTCCCCCCGGAAGATATGGAAATACGAACTCAAACCTGCTGTGTGGGGGGTGCAAGACCGCGAGGTTCAATAATGCGTCGCTTGGCGACGATACTGGCGACCCCGCTATCGTATGGCTTCGTAGCCCCTTAGACCGGTGGTTTTGCGTCCCCACCTTTCGGTGGGTTTGCCCTTAAACAGCCCAGCTACTATGCGAGGCGATGGGCTCGCTGTAAAGATATTTTTCAGCCCATTAGGAGCAAAGTCTCAGCATGCTGCACAGCTTCCGGTGTACCGCACACCACAACGACGTCGCCTTCCTTGAATATGGTATGTGGACCCGGCTCCCGGCCCACAATTCCGTCGCGCCGCACCGCACTCACCACCGCCTTGGAGCCGCGGCCAGTGAGTTCCTCGATACTCCTGCCCACCGCCCAAGCATGAGGAGGCAGGATGACACTGTGAAGCTCTTCACGAAATGCGTGACTGACATCCAAAACTTCGGCATCAGCCGCACGAAAATGCTGCCGCAGCATGCCGTAGCGATGACTGCGTATGTCGTTTACGGTGCGGATGACTCGCGACATGGGCAAGCGCAGCAACAATAACAAATGAGACAGCAGCATGAGGCTGGCCTCGAAGGTTTCCGGCACCACCTCTGTCGCACCGGCGCTCTGCAACTCCTCCAGCCGGCTGTCGTCCTGGGTGCGTACCAGCACGGGAACGTCGCCGTGCAATTCACGCACGGCCCGTAGAATTCGCAGCGCCACTTCCGGATTGGCGAAAGTAATGACCACGCAGCTGGCACGCGCCACGCCGACATTCTCCAGAACCTTGATCTGTCCGGCATCGCCGTACATCACCGGATCTCCCGCCTGGCGCCCAAGGCGGATGCGGTACGGATCGAGGTCCAGCGCGATATATTCGAAGCCTGTCTGCTCCAGGACCCGAGCGATATTCTGCCCGACGCGGCCGAAGCCGCAAATCACCACGTGATCGCGTTCGGCCACCGCCAACGTTGCCTGCACCTCGCGCATGAGGTCGGTTTGTGGAGGTCCCGATTCGCCAAGAAAGGCGCGCGTGATCCGCCGGTTGTGGCGAATAACCAAGGGCGACAGCACCATGCTGAGCACCGTCGCCGCCAGCAGTGGCTGGACGATGGCGGGATCCAGCAGCTCATCGCGCAACAATAGCGTCAGCAGGGCGAAGCCGAATTCTCCGCCTTGAGCCACGACCACGCCGGTGCGCAGGGACTTGAACCAATTCCGGGTCGCTGGCTTGGCCACCAGCGTCACCACGGTCGCTTTCAGGGCCACCATGCCGATGAGAATCGCCGTAACCAGCGGCAGATCGCGCAGCAGGAGGCGCACGTCCAGCAGCATTCCCATGGTGATGAAGAAGATGCCCAGCAGCACCTCGCGATAGGAGCGTATGGTGGCTTCCACCTGGTGACGAAATTCGGTCTCCGCCAACATCATGCCGGCGAGAAACGCGCCGAGCGCCAATGACAGACCCACGCGATGCGTGGCCCAGGCCGAGGCGAGCACTGCCAACAGCACCGCCAACGAAAAGAGCTCGGCCGAGCGGACGGAAGCGATCATGAGAAATACGGGCCGCAGCAGCCAGCGACCGGCCGCCAACACCAGAAGCAGCGCGAGCACCGCGCTGCCCACGGCCGCCGCGATGTGCGAGGGGGCGGCACCACCGCCACCGGCCAGCGCGGATACCAAGGCGAGGAACAACGGAAAGCTCAGGTCCTGAAACAGGCAAATGGCCATGGCCAGGCGGCCGTGGGTGCGGTTGTTCTCGGACTGCTCTCCCAGCTGCGACATGGTGATGGCCGTCGAAGACATAGCCACCGCGCCGCCGATGACCACCGCGACCACTGGACCAATATCAAACAGCGCAAAGGCGCCGACAGCCACGAGCGCGGTGGTGATGAACACCTGCGCGCCGCCGACCCCCAGCACCTCCCACCGCATGGCGACCAGCCGCGGCAGCGAAAATTCCAGACCCAGTGTGAACACCAGAAAAACTACGCCGAAGTCCGCGAGCAGGCGTGTCGTGTCGTTGTCGACAATGAGGGCGAGTGCATGGGGCCCGAGCACCATGCCCACCATGAGATAGCCCAGGATGGCCGGCAATGCGAGTTTGCGCACGGCAGCGACCACGACCACGGACGCGGTGAGCAAAATGAGAATCTGCAGGAGCGGATCGTTATGCATGGCTTCCTGCTAGCATAGGCTCGATGAATCCGATGGCAATCGACGTAGAAGCCGGAACGGTCTACTGGTGGTGCCGCTGCGGCCGGAGTCTTCGGCAGCCGTTCTGCGATGGTACACACAAGGGCACCGATTCGTCGCCGCTGAAATACACTGCCGCGGAAACCGGCACGGTGTGGTTTTGTGTGTGCAAAAGAACCGCCTCCCCGCCGCTGTGCGACGGCAGCCACGCGCTTGCCGGCAGCTAGAACAACCCTGAACCTGTGGCTTCCTCCAGGCGGTAGCGCCAGTAGTTCTCGCGGGACGCGTCCGCGTGCGAGGCGTAGGGTACGGCGCTGGACCAGGCTCTGCCGAATAAATCCAGGGCGGCGCGCGCCTGCGGGCTGCGTTCCGGCATATGCAATTCGACGCCTGCCGTCAGATTGAAATCGCTCAAGTCCCGGCGCGTCAAATTGGCCGAGCCCACCTCGATCCAAACATCGTTACGATGCCTTACCAGCACGTAGCGGGCTTCCCGTCGACCCGCCCCGGCCTGCCAGCGTATGCCGATATCGCCTGCGCCTTCATGGATAAGCTCGGCGGCGGCGGATTGGGTGCCCGGGACGTCCGGGTCCAGCAGCAACTGCAAATGAACTCCGCGTGCGGCGGCTCGCGCCAGGGCCTCGAGGGTCGCCCGATCATTGAGGGCGCGCGCCATGAGACTCACCGAATCGCCGCTGGCCGTGAGATTAATGACCTCGTGCAGTGCCGTCGCCAGGGCCCCCTCGGTGAGAAAGCGCGCATCGATACTGCCGACTCCGTGGGCGCCCACGGGCGGCACTGTGGGAAGGCGGTCGTCATCAGTCGACCACGCCGCGATGCCGAGCTCGCTCGCCACGATATCCCGTGCGAGATTGCCGCGAATGAGGAGTCCCAAGTCGGTATCCACCAACGGATTCGCGAGCGGCGGCGCGGACATGACCAGGCTGGTCCAGCCGCCGGCGCCGTCGTCCGCAACCAAGAGCTGGCGTTCGTCGGCCTTATTGTTGAGCCTGCGCAGAGTGGAGGTCAACGTCACTACACCCGGCGTCTCATCGAAGGGAGCGCTCCACCAGCCCATGCCGAGGCGCCAGAGGCTGGAATACAAAGGATTGGAGTCGCGCATGCGATCGAGGTGCGCGCGTGCCACCACGATGCCGGCCTGCTCTAGGCTGCCTAGAATATTCGCCGCCGTGCCTCCGTAGACTTCGTCGCGGGGGTCGGTGACGAGGAGAATTCTGACGTTGGGCCGTTGCCGCTTGCGCATGAGTAGGTGCTCGAACATACGGGACGTCAGCGGGCATTCATCCACGACCACGGCTTGCTCGGCGCGGTCGATCATGTCGAGTTCACGCTCCAGAAGGGCGCCGCGTTGTTGCGAGTCGTCGATGAAGTCCACCTGCGCGTCGGTAAGGCGTGCGGGAAGCGAGGTGACGTGCAGGCCGGCGGGCAGCGGCTTCACCGAATTCCAGAACCCGCAGGCCGCCCAGACGGCAAAGGTTGCCGCAGCGATTATTCCCATACGGCTCGCGAAACCTAGCGAGGCGACCGGCTCACCCGTCATCCGGCTCTTTCGCTTCCGCCGCTTCGATGGCGGTGCCCACTTCCATCCAACGCGCCTCCAGCGCATCTGCATCCCGGCTCAAGCGCGCGCGCCGGCTGGTCAGCCGGCTCTGCTGTGCGGGATCGTCGGGCTCCGCATCCAGCAATTCCCGCTCGGCGGTGATGTTGGTAATTTTGCGTTCGATTTGCTCCAGCTCGCGGCGCAACTGGGTAAGAGAGTCGCGGGGTGCCTTTTTGAGCGGCTTTTGTTTCTCGGCGTCGGCCTGTTCGGTCTTGGCGCGAACTTTCAGCCACTGCTGATAATCGTCCAAGTCGCCGTCGAACACCTTGAGCTTGCCGTCCGCCACCAGCCACAGCGTGTCGGAAACGGATTTGATGAGGTGACGATCATGCGAGACCACCACGAGGCCTCCTTCGAAGCTCTGCAGTGCCACGTTAAGCGCCTGACGCATGTCGATGTCGAGGTGATTGGTGGGTTCGTCCAGCAGCAACAGATTCGGCCGGCGCGCCACCAACAGGGCCAGGGTCAGGCGCGCCTTTTCGCCGCCCGAGAATCGCGCCACCGGCTCAAAGGCCCGGTCCCCTTGAAAACCGAATTTACCGAGATGATCTCGCACCCGCTGCTCGTCGCCGGACGCGTAATCCGGGCCGCCCAGATTGCGCACATGCCAGAAGGCGTCGCAGTCGGGCTTCAACTGCTCCATTTGCTGCTGCGCGAAGTAGCCGATGGCAAGATCCGCCGCGGGCACGCGTTTGCCGGCAAGGGGCGCGGACTCGCCCGCCAGCATCTTGGTCAGGGTCGATTTGCCGGCGCCGTTGGGGCCCAACAGCGCTATGCGATCCTGGGGGCCGATGGATACGCTGATGCCTTGAACGATGCTACGGTTCGCGTAGCCGCAGGCCGCACCCTCCACGGTGAGCAGTGGGCGCGGTGTCTTGAGCGGCGTCTCGAATTCGAACTCGAAGGGACTGTCCACGTGCGCGGGGACGATGCGCTCCATTCGCTCCAGCATTTTCAAGCGGCTCTGTGCCTGCCGCGACTTGGTGGCGCTGGCGCGAAAGCGATTCACAAAGGTGGTGATTTCCGCGATGCGCCGCATCTGGCGGCTCTGCAGGGTTTGCTGCAGGGCCAGCTCTTCGGTGCGCTTCTGTTCGAACTGCGAGTAATTGCCCGAATAGGCGCGTACCGACTTGTTCTCGATGTGCAGTACCCGGTCGATAATGGCGTCGAGGAATTCGCGGTCATGCGAAATCATCAACAACGTGCCTGGGAAGGCGGTGAGCCACTCCTCAAGCCAGACGATGGCATCGAGATCCAAGTGGTTGGTGGGCTCGTCCAGGAGCAAGAGGTCGGCTCGCGATCCCAGGGCTCGTGCCATGGCGAGGCGCACCCGCCAGCCGCCGGAAAACTCGGCCACGGTCCGCTCGAGGTCGGTGGGTTTGAACCCCAAGCCATGCATCAGCGCGGCAGCGCGAGCCCGCGCGCGATAGCCATCGATGGCCTGATAGGTGGCATAGAGTTCAGCCAGCTCCATGGCCGCATCACGCCGCTCGGCATCGGCGATGGCCGCCATGACGGCGCGCAGTTCGGTGTCGCCGTCCAGGACGAATTCAATGGCGGGCCGTTCGCTGGCCGCGACTTCCTGCTCGACGTGAGCAATCTTCAGTGAGCTGGGTCGATCGATGTCTCCACGATCCGGTCCCAAATCGCCGCGGATGGCCGCGAACAAGCTGGACTTTCCCGCGCCGTTGGCGCCGGTGAGTCCCACCTTGTTGCCGCGAAAGATGGTGAAGTTGACCTGCTCGAACAGCGGCTCTGGACCGCGCCGCAGGGTGAGATCCCGAGCAGATAACATAGAGGATTATTTTACCCGGAAAGGTCTCGTGAAACTTTAGGCGCCGACTTGGCGCGCCGAGGACCCAAGGAGTGGCAGTGCGCACAGCGCGGCACAATACGGCGCTCCGCGCTCCTGGCCGGCGAGAATGGCCAGCAGCCTCTCCGCCGGCATGGCGTCGCCGAACAGTCGGCCCTGCGCATAGAAGCAGCCATGCTTACGCAGGAATTCGAGCTGCTCACCGGCTTCGACACCCTCGGCAATGACTTCGAGATTCATGCTCTTGCCCATGTCGATAATGGTGCGCACGATGGCAGCATCATCCGAGTCGACCGCCACATCGCGCACGAAGGATTGATCGATTTTCAAGGTGCCGATGGGAAATTGCTGCAGGGCGGACAGCGACGAGTAGCCGGTGCCGAAGTCGTCGATGGCGAGATGCAGGCCCATGGCGTAGAGATCGTTCAACAGGCCGATGGTGCGCTTCGGATCGGTCATCAACGTGGTTTCGGTCACTTCGAGTTCGAAGCAAGTGGGCGATACCTCGTTGCGGCGGAACACGCTGCGGCAACGGGCGATGAAGCTTGTCTGTTTCAATTGGCGCAGCGACAGATTGATGGCAATCCGTCCGGGCTGCGGCACGGTCTTCTGCCACTCGCGGTAGTCCTGGCACACGCGATTCATGACCCATTCGCCGATGTCCAGGATGAGGCTGGTTTCCTCGGCCAGGGGAATGAATTGCGACGGCGAGATATCCCCGTGTCCCGGCAGCCGCCAGCGCAGCAAGGCTTCGGCTCCGACCACCCGGCCGTCGCGTAGATCCACCTTGGGCTGGTACAGAATCACCAACTCGTCGCGCTCCAGGGCGCGACGTAGCTTGGACTTCAGCATCAGGCGTTCGACGGCGGCGGCATTCATCTCCGGTACGTAGAAGGCGCTGGAATTGCCGCCGTTCTGCTTGGAGTGATACATGGCCGCGTCGGCATTGCGGATCAGGTCGATGACATTGTCGGCATCGAAGGGGCAAATGGCGACGCCGACGCTGGCCGTTAAATACACCTCCTGCTGATTCACATAGAAGGTGCGGCTGATTTCATCGAGCAGAGTGCGCGCCAGCGTGGCCAGAGCCGGACGATTGTCGCAGTCCGGGGGCAAATCATCGATGAACATCGCGAATTCGTCGCCGGCGAGCCGGCCAATCACGGTGTCCTTGGAGAGACTGCGGGTGAGCCGTTCACTCAAGATTTCCAGGGTGCGATCGCCGGCCGCGTGACCGAAGGTGTCGTTGACCTCTTTGAAGCGGTCCAAGTCGAGGTATAGCAACGCCAGCGAGCGCTGGTTACGGTGAGAGCGGGCGATGGCCTGCTGCAGTAAATGCTGAAACTGCATGCGGTTCGGCATTTTGGTGAGCGTGTCGTAGCGTGCCAGGTAGCGGATGCGCCGCTCCGCCCGCTTGCGCTCGGTGATGTTGCGTGCGACGTAGATGTTGCCCTGGAACTGCGGATCCTCGGAGGTAATGGTGGAATTCGCCATGGACACCGGGATGGTCTGCCCGCTGGCGGTACGCAGCACCGTCTCTCTCGCCTCGGTCGCCGAATTGGTGGGATCGAAGGCAGTGCGATGCTCATCGTCGATGAAGCTGATGAGGGGCTTGCCCACCAGATCGGATTCCTGGTAGCCGAGGAGACGCAGCGTCGCTTCATTGCAGCTTTTGACGATGCCATCGGGAGAGGTCACCAGCACCGCGTCGCTCAGGCTGTTGAGCACGGTGTTGAGATAGTTCTTGGTGATGGTGGTCTCGGCGAGGTTCTGGCGCATGCGCTCCAGCGCGAACTGCAACTCGCCCAACTCGTCGCGCCGCACCACGGCCAAAGGACGGGTGTAGTCGCCTTCACCAATACGATCCGCGGACTTTACCAGGGCGCTGATTGGCCGGGACAGCTGGCGGGCGATGTACCACGCACCGATCAGGCCCAACAGGATGAGCGGCAGCACCACCTCCGCCAGCAAGCTGCTCATGCGCTTGACCTGGTGACCCTGGCGATTTTCCATTTGCGACTGGATGCTGACCAAGGTGTCCTGCATCTTGCCGCGATTCAGCCAAATCTGCAGGGTGCCCACTTCCGGCAAGTCGCTCTGTGTCACCCGCGTGGTCTTGCCCCGTACGCTGCGCTTCAACACGAAGGGGCCGCGCCCGGCCGAGTCGTCGGCGGCGTTACTGCCCGTGAAGAGCACGACACCGTGCGCGTCCGCGACCTCGACCCGCTCGATATCCCGCTCCTCGAGCAGCCGTTCGGCGATGGAGGTGACCGCCGTCTTATTGCCCGCCGCGAGAGCAGGTGCCAATAACGCGCCGGTGATTTTGCTCAAGGAGTCGGCGCGGGCCTCGAGATCCGCCTCGAGCTTTTGCTCGACGGCGGTATGGGTCAGCTGGTTGATATCGGCGGTGTCGACCCGGTGTTCGTAATACGATAGACCCGCAAGTACCAGGCACAGGATCACGCCGGCCCCGAGGGCTATCAAGAGATACTTGGTTATGAGGCTGCGGGCCATTGCGAGATGATACTCGTTCGTGCCAAAGCCCATAAGGGGCCGAGTACAATAGGATTTATGAGCGCACAGATGCGAATCGACATCTACTCCGACACCGTCTGTCCCTGGTGCTTTCTAGCCAAAAAGCGCTTCGAATTAGCCCTGGCCGAACGTCCTCACTATGAACCCCGGGTCACCTGGCGGCCGTTTGAGCTGAATCCGGACATTTCATGGGACGGGGTGGAACGAGCGGGATATTTGGCGGCCAAAGTGGGCGACGCGGGGCGCGTGGCGGCCATGGAGGAGACATTGGTGCGTCTGGGCCTCGAAATTGGCATCAAATTTCGCTTCGATCTGATCCAGCGGGTGCCCAACAGCCGCCGTTCGCATTTATTGATCGCTCATGCGGCCCGTCGGGGTCGGCAGGGGGCGGTCAAGGATCGCGTCATGCAGGCCTATTTCCAGGAGGGGGTGGATATCGGCGACCTCGAGGAATTAGTGCGGCTGGGGGTGGAGGCTGGATTGTCCGAGCGCGATACCCGCGCTGCCCTCGTACTGCGTGAGGGTCAGGATGGGGTGGTCGCGGCCGAGCGCCACGCCGGTGCGTTGGGGATTTCCGCGGTTCCCACCTATATTTTCGACGGCCAATACACCTTGTCCGGGGCCCAGGAGCCGGCCAATCTGGCCAAGGTATTCGATCAAGTGGCGGAGTTTGCCGCCGCGCGTGAAGCAACCTCTTGAATTCGCTGGAGTTGACGGGGCGCGCTGTCACTCATGTACGGTCATTCCCCGATGCGGCTTGTATGCTGCACGTGCACACGATCGCGCCTTTCATGAATCTGCGTCGAGCCGCACGTGCCGCGGGGTTCGACCTCACGCCCGTCAGTGGTTTTCGCGATTTCGATCGGCAACTCGCCATTTGGAATGCCAAGTTCCGCGGCGTGCGGCCTCTGTATGACGGTGCCGGTGCACCCATCGATAGCCTTGGATTGTCGCCGGCGCAACGGGTGGAGGCGATTCTGCTGTGGTCGGCGCTGCCGGGCGGCAGTCGACATCACTGGGGCACCGACGTGGATGTTTTCGATGCCGCGGCCGTTGCGCCCGGCTACCGGTTGCAACTGAGTGTGGGGGAGTTCTCTTCGGGGGGGCCGTTTGCGCCCTTGGCGGGATGGCTCGAGGTGCATGCCGCGCGCTTTGGATTCTTTCGGCCGTTTCGCGGGGTGCTCTCCGGGGTGCAGCCTGAGCCCTGGCATTTTAGCTTTGCTCCCGTGGCCGAACCGGCGCGGCGGGCACTCAACCTGGAGGTTTGGCGGGAGGCCTTGGTCGGCAGCGCGCTCGAGGGCAAGGACGAAGTGCTGCCGCGGCTGGATGAATTCCACGCCCGTTACGTCGCAGCGATCGACTGGCCTTAACGGCGTCCGCTCATCGGGGCTTAAGGGCCCCGGCTGGGGCGGCGCGGGTGGGTGGCGCGGGTCGGGACCTTAGGCCCAGAGAGTTTTCAGGCGGTTCAACATCAAGCCGCGCACCTGACCCAGGTGATCGTCCTCGGAGGTGAACAGAGGAGGATTTCGGCGCAGCAGCGGCCAGCGTTCGGTGCGCAGCACGCGGTCCAGGAAGCCCAGGTTGCGGTCAATGGCTTCGAGGTAGGGATTCTTGCCGTCGAACAACACTTCCAAATATCGATAAGCGTGCTCGAACTCGCCTTCAAGGCGTCGCACGCGAGTTTCGCGGACGAAGCGGGGCGTCTGGCGCAAGAGGTCGAGACCGGAGCTGTAGCGAACCTGGAGTGCCCCAGTGGTGTCTGGCGCGGCCGCGAGGCCGCCCAACACAAATTCGGGATAGAGGCGATCGCGGCACTTTTCCAAATAGCAGCGGTCGGCCATTTGCGCGATGAGATCGGCCGTGCCGAGCAAGTGCCCCAATTTGCGGTCGCGAGGGTCCGGCAAATTCAGTTGATTCAGCGCCACTTCGTAACCCGTGAAGTGCACCACGCGGGTCGAGATGGGTACCCAGCTCTCCATGCCAATGGTCGGCAGAAAGCGCGCCAGGAAGCGCGCACTGCGCGTCACGTGATACAGCGTGAACTCGGCGCCGTTGCGATGCGCGCGATCTTCGAATTCGCGGATGTAGCCGGCATCGTGGAACAGTGAGGTGACCAGCGCCATGATGGCGCGCTCGGAGCCGAAGCGCTGTTGCGCCGTCACCGTCTTCTCATAACCGACCATGAGCCGCGCCATGGCCAGGGTCATATCCAACGAGTGCTGAAGGTCGTGGTAAACGGTGTCCACGCCGTGATAGCCAGGCATCCGGCCCGTGAACAACTTATCGAATTCTTGGAAGGCGATGGCGACGCGTTCGAACGATTCGCCGGGCCACGCAGCGGTGAAGAGTTCTTCCACCGCGCGGGACACAGCCGCAGTGGAACTCACTTGAACGGTATTGGTAACGTCGTAGTCGTTACGGCGATGGTCGTACATCACAGTATATTAGGCTCTTGAGGTCGGCGGCGCTATGTACGTAGTTCTCCTTCTGCGACTCTGCCTCAACTGACGCTTACATATGTTAAATCAATACACCTTGATGCCGCCAAACTTGGCCTTGATGCGGCGCGCTAGGGCGGCGTAGCCCAACCAGAAGCCTAGACCCAGCGCTCCGCAAAACGCGGCAACCCACTGCCAGAGATGCGGCTCCGATCGGACTGGAGCGCTGGGCGCAGCCGCGGCGCCGTTGTTGGGCGTCGGCTGCGCTGCCGCATCCGCCGCCGCTTGTTGTGCCGCTGCCAATTCACGAGTCAGGCGCTCCACCTCACTGCGTTCCGCCGCCTCGGCCAGCGCGGGGGTGGTAGCGTGGGTACGGTCCAGCTCTTCTTGCATCTGTTTGATGCGGGTGGTCGCCGGCTCGATGTTGGTGAGATACGCGGTCTTGACCCAGCCGGTCGTACCGTCCTGCAGGCGCACTTCCGTGGCATCACCGTTGGTGGATAGCGTCTCGACCACGGCACCCGAGTGCAAGGTAGCCAGCCGTTGACCCTGCGTGGTCTGCGTCGCGTAGACGCCGAGAACCAATTCGTCGGTGACGTAAGCCGTCGCTGCCAGAGTTTGGGTCGCCAGCAGCGTCAGCAGAAGACCAACGGCCTTCACGCGGCGATGCCGGTCTGCTTCAGTAGCGGGCGTACATCGGGTTGGCGCCCGCGGAATTGCACGAAAGCTTCCATGGCATCGAGGCTGCCGCCGCGCGCCAGAATGGATTCGCGAAAGCGGGTCGCCGTCTTGCTGTCGAAAACTCCGGCTTCCTCGAAGGCTTCGAAGGCGTCCGCCGCCAACACTTCAGCCCATTTGTAGCTGTAGTAGCCGGCCGCGTAACCGCCGGCAAATATGTGCGCAAAGCTCGATGGCATGCGATTGAAGGGAGCGGCCGGCACCACCGCGATCCGGCGTTTGACAGCCGCCAGAGTGTCGGCAACCTTGGCGCCCGCGGTCGGATCGAAGTTGGCGTGCAACTCGAAATCGAAACTCGCCAATTCGATTTGCCGCAGCGTGTCGAGCGCTGCATTGAAGGTGCGCGTTCCGATCAGCCGCTGCAGCATGTCGACAGGCAGCGGCTCGCCGGTGGTCACATGCGCCGATATGAGGGGCAGCACTTCCCGCCGCCAGACGAAATTCTCCATGAATTGGCTGGGCAGCTCCACCGCATCCCAGGACACCCCGTTGATGCCCGCGATGCTGGGGTAGGCCACCCGCGTCAGCATGTGGTGCAATCCATGGCCGAATTCATGAAACAGTGTGGTGACTTCATCGTGCGTCAACAATGACGGCGCGAACCCCATGGGAGTGGTGAAGTTGCAGACCAGCTGCGCCACGGGAAGAGCCGTTCCGGAAGGCAGCGACTTGGCTGACACACACTCGTCCATCCAGGCGCCGCTACGTTTTTCGGTGCGCGAATAGGGGTCGAGGTAGAAGCCTGCGACGAGGCCATCTTTAGAGTCCAACAAGTCGTAGTAGCGGACGCTGGGGTGCCAAACGCTGACGCCGGGTCTTTCGCGCACGGTGATGCCGTATAGACGCTGGGTCAGAGCAAACAAACCGGATAATACCTTCGGCAGCGGGAAGTAGGGCCGCAGCGCCTCCTGCGACACCTTGAAGCGGCTCTCTTGCAGCCGTTCGGCGTAGTAGGCCAGATCCCAGGCGTTCAATTTACGCCCGGCGAACTCCTCCAAATCCGAAAACTCTTGGCGCCCTGCGGGTATGCAGCGGCGCGCGAGATCATCCAGGAAGCTGAGGACCTGTTTGATGCTCTTAGCCATCCGGGTGGCCAACGCGTACTCGGCGTAATTACCGAAACCCAGCAATTGCGCCAGTTCGTGCCGCAGGGGCAGTAGTTCGGCGATGAGTGGGCCATTGTCGAAACGGCCGGCGCTCGGACCCAGTTCCGACGCCCGGGTAACCCACGCCTCGTAAATGTCGCGTCGTAGCTGCTCGCTTTCGGCGCTGGTCATAACCGTCATGTAAGTGGGTTGATCGAGCTTGAGCAGCCAACCCAGTTGATTCGCTTCGCGCGCATCGGCGGCAGCGCGGTCGACGGCATTGGCGGGCAGCCCGGCGAGCTCGGCTTCATCGGTGACGTTGCGCGTGTACGCACGACCCGCATCCAGAACGTTCTCGGAGAACTTGGTGCCCAGCTGCGCGAGTTGCTGCATGACCTCGCGATAACGCGTCTTGCGGTCCGCGGGGAGATCGACGCCGGCGAGCCGGAAGTCGCGCAAGGCATTTTCGACCAGCTTACGCTGCGACGGCTCGAGCCGGTCGCCCTCGTGCTTCAACACGTAGGCGTAGGCAGCATACAGATTCTCGTTCTGGCCCAGCTCGGACGCGTACTCGGTGAGCAGGGGTACGCACTCGTTGTAGGCGGCGCGCATGACAGCGGAATTCGCCACCGCGTTCAGGTGGCCTATAGGACTCCACACGCGGCCCAAACGGTAGCTCAGCTCCTCGACCGGCACCACCAGCGACGCAAACGTCGGTGCGGGCTGCGCCGTCAGTTCGAGCAGGTGTGCTCGATTGTCGGCCAACACCGCTTCGAGCGCGGGCCGGGCATGGGAAGCTTCGATCTTGTCGAACGCGGGGAGCTCATCGATTTGCAGTAATGGATTGTTCACGCGGCAATTCTACCAGAGCTTAAGTGGGCATCCCCTCAGAGGTGCATGAGGGTCCAGGTTAGACCTAAGCAACTCGCGACGAAGCCGGCAAGACCCGCCGCGGCTCGATAACGCAGCCCACGAGCCAAACTATGTGGGTCCGATCCAGAAATTAAAAAGGGGCGACCATCTGCCGGCTTCGAGAGCCTGCTGACGGCGGCGGCCGGAGGCCTGGCAGCGAATTCGGCGTTCACCTGTTCGCTCGCGGCTGCGCGCGCCCTTTCCCACTCCTCGGCGTTGAGCACCCCATTACCGTCCGAGTCGAAGCGCTGCAAAAGCATTTTCTGGTCATGCTTCCAGGCGTGCAGTACTTCCGCCAGCGCCGTTTCCGCCTCGTTCCCGTGCATCGCGCCGGAGGTACGAAACAGTCCCACTGCCACCACCGGCCCTTTGGCCTCGAGACGTTGCTCGGTATATCGGTACGGGCCGCCGAACCAGGAACCCCACAGCCACTGCAGGGGACTCTGACTGCCCGGTAGGCGCCGACTGGGCCATTCGTCGTTCCCGTACCAAACATCGCCGCCGTTTGGGTAGACTTCCGCGCCGTCGGGATCGACTTCGCATTGCGCGGTGCCGTCGTCGAGCAGGAAGGGCGCCGTCGAGGTGCCGCTCATGACCGTGTGCCAGGAACGTGATCGGCCGAAGGAGGTGACCTTGCTCTCCACCTTGTAGCGCCACCAGACGCAGGGAGTATCCGACAGCGGAGATTTGTTTTTCGAATCCACGGCGAGCTGTCCGCGCCCCGCAAATTCGACATAGCCCTGGGCCGCCGACCGAATGCGCGAGGTCGGGGTGTCACCGATCACCCGGTTGCGCCGCCAGGAAACGAAGCAGTAGTAAAAGCAGTAGACGGCGGCCGCGGTCAAGCCGAGGAGCACCTCGAGGAAGTCGAATCGGCCGCTGCCGTGCATGGCGTTCGAGATTTACGCGTGGAACAGAGCGCCCACGTCGACGTCGCGTTTTTCCTCGGGCAAGAAATCCAACAGGTGCGCGCGGGCGAAACCGAAGTTGCGCGCGATCAGGACATCAGGAAACACGTCGATGCGGATGTTATTGAGATTGACCTGCTCGTTATAGAGTTCGCGCCGGTCGGCCAAAGCTTCCTCCAAGGAGGTGATGCGGCTTTGCAGCCGCTGGAAGGAGGCGTCCGATTTCAGCTCGGGGTAGTTTTCGGCGACGGCGAACAGACGCGTCACGCCGGAACGCAGCTGCGGCTCAGCGGCGCCGACCGCTGCCACATCGCTCGAGGCGCTGGCCTGCCCTATGGCGGTGCGCGCTCGCATCACCTTCTCGAGGGTTTCCTGCTCGAAGGTCATGTAACGCTTACAGGCTTCGATCAGCTTGGGAAGTTCGTCGTGGCGCTGTTTGAGCAGCACATCGATGTTGGCCCAGGCGATCTTGATACCTTCCCGCAGGCCCACAAGTCCGTTGTATATGCCTACGAGGTAGACGCAGAGAGCGCCGGCCAAGGCGAGCGTTATGACCAACCCGATCACTACCCACCTCATAGAGAGTTGTAGACGTTGGGAGTATATCATTGGGGTTTCGGCGCCCTGCCGACGGAGTTCACAGTGTCGAGTCAAGCTTACGATCTCATCATCATTGGCGGCGGCAGCGGCGGATTGGCCTGCGCGCAGCGTGCGGCGGAATACGGCGCCAAGGCTGCGGTGATCGAGTGGCAGCGCTTGGGGGGCACTTGCGTCAACGTAGGATGCGTACCCAAGAAGGTCATGTGGAATGCGGCCGGTGTAGCCCAGTCCATCGGCGATGCGCGCGACTACGGTTTCGATGTGACCCCGGGCGGGAACGATTGGGCTTTGCTCAAAGAGAAGCGCGACGCCTACATAGTGCGACTGAACGGCATCTACGCCCGCAACCTGGCATCCAAGGGTGTGACGCATATTCAGGGAACCGGGCATTTCGTCGATGCACACACCTTGGAAGTCAACGGTGAGCGCTTCACGGCGCCGCATGTCGTCATTGCCACGGGCGGTGTACCCACCGTGCCGGAACTCCCGGGCGCCGAATTGGGAATCACCTCCGACGGCTTCTTCGCACTGGAGCGACGGCCGCAGCGAGTAGCGGTTGTCGGCAGCGGCTACGTCGCCTGCGAGCTGGCCGGTGCCTTTCATGAACTGGGCAGCGAAGTTGAACTGTTCATCCGCAAGGATCATTTATTGACGCACTTCGACGTCATGCTGGGCAAATCGCTGATGCGCGAGACTCGAGCCGATGGCATGACGGTGCACGAACATGTCGTACCAGCCGCGCTGCGAGAACAGGACGGCCACAAGACCTTGGTGGCCAGCGACGGCCGTGAATTCGGCGGGTTCGATATCCTGCTCTGGGCCATTGGACGTTCCGCCAATGTCGCGCGGTTGGACCTACAACGCG
>Ga0302310_10000277_pt1 | contig 49878 bp, 40 predicted proteins | sample III_Palsa_N1_2_FD_200451 | JGI IMG/M metagenome (GOLD analysis project Ga0302310, IMG submission 200451) | Peat permafrost microbial communities from Stordalen Mire near Abisko, Sweden - III_Palsa_N1_2 | ecosystem: Environmental > Terrestrial > Soil > Palsa > Peat permafrost | place: Sweden...
GCAGCGGGTTACGGTCGAGCAGCATCTCATCGATATCAAGCATCGCGGGATAATGCGAGCCATATTTTTCACAGTCGAGGTAGGTCTCACACCGATAACCTAATTTGATAAAGTATTCGGTGAAGGCCGATTCATGACTCTGGATTGCAGCCTCATAACCGCCAGCTGCCTCGATGTTTCCCCAGTACTGTCGAAATGACTTGGAGCGCATTAGCGCCGAGCGTACGACAATGAAGTTAGCGTTGAGATGATACGGAAGCCGCCCCCAACCAGTAAACGGGTTTGGCGTCATCTCCATATGGGCGGTAATGCCCCAGAAATCACAATCACGAGCATCCATGGCGGTGAACAGCTCGGAGAAGGGATACAGCGGTCCATAGCAGGTGTGGTTAACCATCAGTACTTCGTCGTACTGTTCTTGGCTATCAAAGTCGATCTTTTCCAAGCCCTCTTTGTAAGCCATTACGTCGAAGCCGATGTTGGGGCGCACGATGACTTCACTCACAAGGCCTTGAAGCGCAACTTCGGCGGCTTTCGACAAGGGCCCATTTGAGTAGAAGACGATCTTTTCAACGAATTCGCCAAGCTCCTTGAGGAAGAACGTAACGTAGTCGTCGACGATGCCATGTTGGTCGTAGAACGAAAAAAGGCAAATCCTTCGCATCATGGTTCCCAATGGAATTGACTTAGTGATTGGTTGTGGCATACCGGCTAGGCCTGTATTTTCGCCGTGATGAGTGATTCGACTTGCCCCTAACCGAGCGAGGCAAATGCTTATGCTGACGCGTGCCAACGTCACTAAAACAGAGTTATTCAAAACCTTGATTGTACTTGTGCGTAGGCGGAAATAGCCAATTAATTCCGTGCTTTGGGCTTGGGCGCACATGCAGAATGGGTTCGGTATCGACCTGAACTTTGTGGGAACTTAGGGCGAGTCGCGCACAATCTCGTCCAGGCGTGAATGCAACCCTCGTGGAGCCTTTTGACGAGCACAAGAAAACGATGCCAAAAGAAAAGAGACGTTTCACCGAGAGCGTTCCTGACTCACTGAAACAATCTGTAGGTTTACCGGGCAGCCCGAACTAAAATGGCGAATTACCTTTGCCCGTCAAGTATCCCTGCCATGAACCAAGCGAGTGTCGCCGTACTTGTTCCTTGTTATAACGAAGCCGCTGCCATCGCGCGAGTCGTGATGGACTTCAAGGCTACGTTGCCCGCTGCTGAAATTTATGTCTATGACAACAATTCGACCGATGGCACGGCCGATATCGCAATGGCGGCCGGGGCGATTGTTCGCAACGAGCCGCAGCAAGGCAAAGGTGCGGTAGTACGTCGAATGTTCCGGGACATAGAAGCCGACTTTTACATCATGGTTGACGGTGATCACACTTACGATGCGTCGTTGGCTCCCAGATTGCTAGAACTGGCAATCAACGAACGTTGCGATCTGGTCAACGGCATTCGCCGAGATATTGAGGAGGCAGCGTATCGAGCAGGACACCGTCTAGGAAATGTGCTGCTAACCGGCGCGGTCCGAACCATATTCGGTGATCGCGTTCAAGACATGTTGTCCGGGTATAAGGTGTTTTCGAGGCGTTTCGTGAAATCTTTTCCAGCTACGTCGATTGGATTCGGCATTGAAACTGAACTCACCGTCCATGCGCTGGAGTTGCAGATGCCCGTGGGTCATATTGAGGGTGACTATCGCGGTCGACCGGATGGCTCGGCTAGCAAGCTAAATACTTACCGGGATGGGGTACGAATACTCTGGCTAATTTCCGTGCTGTTCAAGCATGAGCGGCCTCTGGGCTTTTTCTCCTTGATTGGTTCGCTGTTCGTTCTCGGCTCAGTTTTGCTTGGGGTACCTCTAATCAGCGAATATCTGCATACCGGCCTGGTTCCGCGATTCCCAACCGCGATTTTGGCCACGGGCGTTATGTTGCTTGGAATGCTCAGCTTTGTAACCGGTCTTGTACTAGATACCGTAACCCGCGGCCGGCGAGAAATGAAAGTCCTTGCCTATCTTGGTTACCCATTTTATATCAAATAAATTTCAAAGGCGGATGCTACGTGATCAACGGAAAAATATAAAGTATATGAATTTGGTAAGCGCGAAAAATTTTCTTTGCGAAATTGGGAGGATTTTTGAATCGATAAATTCAAAAAAACTGGCTCTCATCTATTTGATCATGGCTGTACCTCAGGCTATTTTTTTATTAATAGCTACGCCGCCGATGCAGTCACCTGATGCAATCAACCATTTTATGAGGGCGTACCAGGTTTATAGTCTCGGAAATGTGGGATCCTATAAAGGCGGTGCTGGCGGCCTGGTAGATACTGGAATCATTTCTTTTTCAGCGCCGCTGGCGGCAAAGCTGGCTTTCCATTATGAAAATAAAATTTCAAAAACTGACTTGGACAAGTCACAGGCTGTTCAACTGACTGGCAAGAAAGTCGAATCGGCGTTTCCTAATACCGTTCAATACCCGTTTTATGGATATTTACCTCAAGTTGCATCTTTTATTATTCTCGGCCGCTCTGGAAATCAGGTTTACAAAATATATTTTCTTGCGTGCGCCTTAAATATCCTTTCAGCATTATTTTTGACTTACCTGTCTATCAGGAAGTCTGTCAGAACGTCCATGGCGATATTCACCATGGGCCTTCTACCCATGACCCTGTCGCTTTACGCCTCGGTAAGTCAGGATGCTCTACTCATATCGACTTGCTTTTTATTCATCGCGATTGCAGACTCAATGATGTCTGAACCCGGCGGTTCCAGTAATAAAAGCATTCGTCTATTCGCGATTCTCGCCGTGCTGATTGGAATAGCTAGGCCGCCTTATATAATTCTGGCATTTACGATTTTTTCGCCATTGATCCGTGTGGGTGAGCAGCACTCCTTATACAAGCTAAAGGTCCGCTTAAAAATATTTTTCTGCATAGTGCTACCCGCCCTTATCGCCGGCCTTTTGATGTTTCTTAGGGCGCGGGGAGGCATCGCGGTTGCCGATGTTTCGGCTGCTGGGCAATTAGCTGAGCTGGTTCGGCATCCCTTGTTCATATTTAATGTCGCTCGTGACACGTTAGCGACTAATGGTATTTCTTATATCCAAAGCACCTTGGCCGTACTTGGCTGGTTTGATACTAGATACCCCAATGTTTACTACGTTGCCTCTGCATCGGTCGCCATCTTTTCCTTGGCCGTCTCAACACATTGGAGTGTTGGAACTCATAGGTCCAGATCGTTCGATAGTGCCGCCCTGTTAAGCGTCGTTTTTGCCATGTTGGGTGTATTTTTCGCTCTTTATCTGACTTGGACGAAGGTCGGTGCATCGGTAATAGATGGCGTCCAAGGTCGATATTTCATCGCTTTGTTGCCCATGTTCGCTGCAAGCATTCCCGGCATCTTTTCATCGGGATTGGGAAAGTCGAACTGGTCAAGCATCGGAGGTGGTGCTTTGATGACAGTCATACTCGTTTTTCCGGTATTCAGTTTTGGCATGACTGTTTACGAAATTATCGGTAGATATTATCTGTCCGCCTGAACCGCCCGGTCATTCAGGGTTAAAAAGCCTTGATGGGCTCAAGACTATTGACCTCGAGAGTTGCAAAATATCAAAAACGTCGGAAGTCTTGCATCGATCCGCACTGGTAAATATGCGTTATATTGAAACCGAGATGCTCGACTGGCCGCTGCTTTCAGAATCGCCACCTTCGGCGACCATGTGTTGTTCTTTTTGATGGGCCTATTGCTGAGAGAGGACGCGCCGTCTGCCATTTGCCGGCAGATGATCGCGCCTAGCGCCAGCGGAGCAAGTACTCAACCAATCGCCTGCTCCAGCTCCGGAATGAGCTTGAACAAATAGCCGGCCAGGCCAATGTAGGCAATCTCGAAGATCGGCGCCTCGCCGTCCTTAGTTGATCGCGACAATGGTGTTGGCTGGTGAGGTGCTGGATGGCGCCGGTGGTGCCGATGGCCATGTACAGCGCGGGGGCGATGATCTTGCCGGTCTGGCCGACTTGCGTTTCGTTCGGCACGTAGACTGCGTCGACGGCGGTCCGTGCTTGCTGCAAAGCGTCTCACGACTAAAAGCGAATATCGACGGCCAATGACCGGCCCTTTTGCTTCGCCGCGAGGCTTTTATCCTGGCTGGCGGGCAAGGATTAATGGTTCCAAGGTATCGCTCACACGCTCTGGCGAGATATTGCAGCAAGTAAAGTTAGTCGAAGGCAAGCAACAAGTGGCTGCTCTTATTATCCCAGCCATTCTGCCAGCATAATTTTTTGTTTAGGTTTTGGAATTCCTGACCTTCTCTAAACGGTGTGGCGTCAGTGGAGCGATCGCAAACGCCATTGGATCACTTGCCAGCTGGGCAAAGCATGATTTTAAAGTGTCCTTGAACCGCCATCTAACGGCGTTTCTTGAGATTCGGATCCTGCAAGCGTCACCGTAGGTATCGTTGACTTACTGGAGGCAGCCATCGGTGGGGTCATTTTTTCTCTAAGCGTGCTGTCTCAATGGCAAACCGTGTTGCTCAGGGGTACGAGGCTCCCATTGTCTTGTTCGGCGGCGATGCTGATGTCGCAAGGGGATAGATCGGTGTTTGCACCATTGATGACGATCATGAATCCGGACATCGCTGCATCGACCGATCCAAGCGCGTCTGCAACATCCTGACGCATGGCAGAAGGTTGTACGGTTCCAAGAAGTTGTCCGTGAACGCTTACCCAAAGTGCCCGCGTTGGCGTCCTGTCGGTGGCATCAACCGCCCATCCCGAAATAAAGGCTTGGTCTCCCACCACGCGCACGCCGTCAATGGATCCCACAGGCTTCTCCGTTGTGGAGACGGGCAGGCTCGTTGACGGATGTGCGGTACCTGTTGGCATGGATAATTTTGAAACCTGCGAGGCGCGATACTGAATGTAATGTTCCACAGAAGCTCTTGGTGGGATGTTTACCGCGACGATCGAGGCACAGAGGCAAAAAAAGAAGAATAAAATCGTTTTCGGTCTGGAGGCAAAGTTGTCGAGGAACGCAAAGAAAAAAATTCCCGGCAATGCATAACTGTAATAGCGGGGTTGCATGCCTATCACCAGACCGTGTTTCTGATATCCATGCCAGCACACCCAGAAATGAGCGGCTAAGGTGACGAGTAGTGCCAGAAAAAACGCATCCGATATATGGCGAAACACACTTGACGGCGAAAATGGCCGGTATGTCATCCATGCGATCAAGGGCGAAATTAGCATCGCATAGAACAATGGATTGAGCCTTGCGGAAAGCGGTGAAGAGCTTTCGGCGCCTGCCAGAATGATCGGCAGACCTTTAAGCATGTGGCTCGCGAAGGTCTCTACAAATTGGAAAAAACTGAGAGCATGCTCGGGTGCAATAAACCCTTGATAGAGAATCCCTGGCGCGGGAAACAGTGTGTGATAAATGAAAAGGGTGGGCAGATAGTAGACTGAGCAGATAGTGATGGTCGCGATGGCCGCGATAAGTATCGGCCTGCGTTTCAAAAAAGGCGTTGTCGAGCGACCACTCATCAAAGCCATCATCACCATAAAAACCACGAGAAAAAGTGAGCCGGTAGCTTTGGTGAGAAACGTCACTATCAAGCCAAAAGCGCAGAAAAAGGCGCCTCTGCGTGCGTTGGTGGAAAGAATGCTGGTGCCGTAAAAAAAGGCGGCCACGCCCAGGTAGCATAAGTTGTCGTTATTGATGCTGGCCGCAAGGTAGGGAAACATCGGCACGGCCAATACGGACAGAATCAAACCAACGGTTCGCAATGCGCCCAGTCCCCACTGTAGCAACGTAAGCGACCATAAAAAGATGCCTGCGGCAACCATCAATACGCTTAAGCTACGGTAGCGCCGGTAGCTTTTCGCTGCATCCCAATGCAGCAATCGGCCGCACAGGCCCATGACGGAATAGTAAAGCGGCGGGTGGTTGAGATAGTTTTGTTGGCCGTTACTCAGGATGGTCGAATGAGCGTAGTTGGGCAGGCTCGAAGTCCCTGATGAAATGTCGGCGATATAGCTTAGGTGCGCCCATTCGTCGGGTGGCTGGCCCACCGGAACATGTCTCACGTAGATCCATGCCGTAAAGAGCACCACGACTGAAAGAATCAGCGCGAGCGGCCATGCTGAGCGAAAACCATGCACTTCCAGTTCGTTATTGAACAGTCGCTTTGGACTGGATGATTGTACCGGCATGATTGTCGCCCCCTGCGCAAAGTTTCCAGAAGTCATGGCCATCTCGGGCCCTTACTTTCGTCACGCTGATAACTCATTCGCTTGAGTCGGGTATCGATGCGTTCGAGTATGCGTCGGTTGGTGGCGATCAGGTCGCCGAGCAGCCCCATCATGTAGAGGATCATGCCAAGCGTGATGCAGAGCGACGCGAGGATCACCGATTGAACGTGACCTTCACCCTCACTGAGCAGATAGAAGTAGAGAAACCTTCCACCTGCACAGACGCCGGCCAGCATGAAAAGGGAGCCGACGTATAGAAACAGGGCGAGTGGGCGGTAGATGACGAACACGCGCAGGATGGTGATCAGCGAGCGACGGACATAGCTGAAAATATTTTTTACCAGGCGCGAGGGACGCAGGTCGCCATTGGTTCGGACCGGCACGGACACAATGGTCAGGTTGCTTTGACCAGCCTGGATAATGGTTTCGAGCGTATAGGTGTACGCGCTGAAAACATTCAAGCGCAGTGCCGCTTCGCGCGACATGGCGCGAAAGCCGCTGGGCGCATCTGCAACGTCGGTCTTGCTGGCGATGCGTACCGCCCAGCTACCGAGCGCCTGCAGTCTTTTCTTTATCCAGGAAAAATGTTCGGTCTCTTTGATCGGTCTTGCACCGATGACGATGTCGGCCTTTTGTGCCAGTATCGGCGCGGTCAGTGCGGGGATATCAGCTGCGCAATACTGATTGTCGGCGTCGGTATTGACGATGACATCGGCGCCCAGTTGCAGGCAGGCATCGAGGCCACTCATGAACCCCACGGCCAGCCCTCGATTTACCGGATGGCGTATCACATGATCCACGCCATGGGCCTTGGCGATGTCGGATGTGTTGTCCGAAGACCCGTCGTCGATGACGAGCCACTGGACCGTACTGAATCCTGGAACCATGCGTGGTAATTCGCTCAGGGCAATGGCCAGCGTTTCTGCCTCATTGAAGCAGGGAATCTGGATTATCAGCTTCATTAGGTATTCCCCCTTTCCGGAATGTGCTCGGCACAACGAGTGCCGAATGCTTAATCTCATCGATCCGGCATTCCTGGCTGGTTTTGCTTTGACCTGCCCTGAAGGATATGTCGCTCCCGGTGTTATCCATCGACTCCCGTTTACCGCTGTCTTGGAGCATGAAGTGCTGCAAGCGATTGTGCAAATGAGAGTGTCCAGGGCAGTTTGCGGTTAATCTGGCACGAATCAGGGCTATTGAAGAAAGGCCGCTGCACGGCTCGCCTGTGTCGGATCAATAAATAGCGCGGCCTTGATCGTTATTGCGTGCGTATTCGGGAGGCACTTGATGGGTTCAGTAGTTCAACCAGCGGGCAATTTTTACGATAAGTACAACACCCGAAATCCGGTGGCGCGCGCGTTGATGCGGGGCTTTTTGCACGGCTTTGCCGAGTTGGTGACTCTGGCGGGCTCACCGGGCAACGCGTTTGAAGTCGGATGCGGCGAAGGTGAATTGTCGATGCGCCTTGCCAGTGCCGGTTGGCACGTCAGTGGCTGCGATATCGCTGACGAAGCGGTGAGCGAAGCGCGCAAACGCGCCGTGGCAGCCGGGCTGAATATCCCATTCGAACAGCGTGACGTGCGAAGCCTCAGCGATTTTCCCGAACGTTTTGATCTGGTCGTCTGTTGCGAGGTGCTCGAGCATCTCGAAGACCCTGTTGCAGCCATCCGGATTCTTCGCACGTTGTGTCGCCGCCATCTGTTGCTCAGCGTGCCCCGGGAGCCTGTATGGCGCGTGCTGAATCTCGCGCGAGGACGCTATATCGGCGATCTGGGCAATACGCCGGGACATATCCAGCACTGGAGTCGTAAAGCGTTTCTCGATCTACTCCAGCAGGAGCTGGAGATCGTAGCGGTGCGTTCGCCACTGCCGTGGACAATGGTGTTATGCAGACCCCGGCATGACTAAGACGCTCGTCCGCCTGGTGGGGGCTTTGCTGTCTTTCGCGTGTGTTGCTTTTATTGTCTGGCGGTTTGCGCAGGCGGGCGTATGGCAGCACGTCGTCAACTCACGACAGGCCTGGCATCTCCTGCTTTTTTCGATGGTGGGTGCTTTTGTCTATTTGACCGGCCTTTGCGCGCTGGGCGTTGCCTGGTGGAGTGGCCAGTCAGCCTTCATGGTCACGCGTCCTCCGCTCCGGCCATTTTTTGCGATATACGCTGTTAGCCAGTTCGCCAAATATCTGCCTGGAAACATCGGACAGTATGTCGGTCGTCACGTGCTGCTGCGGCGCTATGGCATCGGGCATGCCGCGCTGCTGATGGGAACGATCACTGAAGCGGGATTTCTGGTGTTGGCAGCTCTGGTATGGGCGTCAAACAATCTGTCGGCCCTCTGGCCGCATCTGATGTTTCAGGTGAGTGCCTGGCAAGTACTCGCAACGGAATGCGTCGTGGTGACGGCGGCGGTATTTGCGTTCCAGCATTGGCGTCAACGCAGTTCCCGGTTATCCACGCTGGTACCACTGCAAGCGCCCGGACGCCTTCTGGGCGTGTTGCCGCTGCAGCTGCTGCTGTTCGCCGCGATGGCTGGTGCCTTGATGCTTCCAGCGCAGGCACTGTCCGCATCATCGGTCATGCCGTTGTTGCCTGGTGTGGCGGCGACAAGCTGGATTGCGGGTTTTCTCGTCATCGGAGCACCGGCTGGCATCGGTGTACGCGAGGCCGTATTCATCGCGCTACTCCACGGCAAGATGGCTGAAAGCGACATTCTTCTGCTGGCCGCCGCATTTCGAATAGCCACGTTCGTCGGGGACGCATTGTTCTTTTTGTTCGGCTTTTTACTGGGGGGAGGGCGCTCCGCCGGTTCCTTGTCGACCTTCAGCCACGCCTCCGTGCTCCGGTAGGGCCGGCGCTCAGCCGATGGCCATATAGAGTTGCTGGGCGATGATCTTGCCAGTCTGGTCGACTCAGTTTTTGGCGCATATCAACAATCACCGGAGCATGAGTTGGTATTGTGCTGCTACGAAGTTAGTCAAGTGCAGGCGCTGAATCGTATGCAATCGGTTAACTGTTCAAGATGGGGTACACGGCGATCAAGACCGCAAACGTCATGGTGTGACGATTCAGTGCGCCGCGCTGGGCGGTCAGGGTCGACGCGCGCGAATTGCCTCGGCCGCGTTCCGTCAAAAGTTCGCACATTGCACTTGCTGACACGGTGGTTGGTCAGCAGGTTGATTTGGGTGTCGCCATCTCAGAAGAGATCTGTTTAGTGATGGAACTATCCGTTCACAATTTCCAAGGTAACGCGCATCGATCGGACAACGTGGGTTTGTCTTTGGTCGTGTTGTTGGCGGTGGTCGCCTGTCTCGGTACGTTTCTTCTGGAAGGGCGTATCGGCTTCAGTCTATGGGATGAGGGCTATCTCTGGTATGGCGTGCAGCGGGTGCTGCATGGCGAAGTGCCCATCCGGGATTTCATGTCCTACGATCCGGGCCGGTATTACTGGGCAGCTGGCCTGCTGCGGCTCTTTCATGCGGATGGCATCGTGGCGGTGCGCGCCGCCACGATGGCGTTCGTTGCGCTCGGAGTTGCTGCTGGTGCAGCGCTGGTATGGCACCAATCATCGGGTCGCCTCACCGTGCGGGTTGGCAAGTGTGCATTGGCCATTGCGCTGCTGGTTCTGTGGGCTGTGCCGTGGTGGAAGGGGTACGACGCTGCGCTATCCATCATTCTGACCGCTAGCCTGGCGTGGGTACTCACGTGCCCCTCCGCTGCACGGTTTTTCGCGCATGGCATTGTGATTGGAGTGGCCGGGATGATTGGTCGCAATCATGGCGTCTACGGCGTGATCGCCTGCCTGTTGGCTGCGCCGCTGTTGCTGTTGAGCGCCAGCAAGCCGGTGTGGCACCGGTGCATACCCGCATGGGCGCTGGGCGTCGTGCTGGGGTTTTCACCGATTCTTTTTGGTCTTGTGCTGGACCATCGCTTCGCTGCGATGTTCTGGGACAGCATTCGCTTCATGCTGTTCGAGTACAAGGGCACCAATCTTCCGCTGCCCGTGCCATGGCCGTGGATGGTGCATGACGAAGGTGCGTCGACACTTTCACTCGTCATGCAGCGGCTGACCGGAAGCCTCTTCGTGCTATTGCCACTTTTCTGTATTGTCGGTCTTGCGGTCATGCTGAATGGACTGCGCCGTGAACGCCGTATTGTTCATACTGGATTTGTCGCCTGTGTTGCCACCGCCATTCCCTATCTCAACGTGGCGTTCTCGCGGGCTGACGTTTCCCATCTCGCGCAAGCGATATGCCCGTTATTGATCGGTCTGCTGATTTTTCCTGTGCGTGGTGTTGCCCGATCAATACATCGCTGGTTTGTCATGCCACTGCTGGTGATCGTTTCATTGCTGGTCGCGCTTCAGCTGCACCCTTGGTATCAATCGCAAGCGCAGCCGGGTTGGCGGATTGTCGATGTGCGCGGCGACAGGCTTCGCATGAGCGATGCCGCCGCAGTTTCCATCGAAGCTGTCGAAACGCTTGCGCATCGTTACATACCAACCGGTGGCACACTGCTCGCCGCTCCGGTATGGCCGGGAGCGTATGCACTGCTTGGGGTTAAATCGCCGGTCTGGGAAATCTATCCCTTGTTTCCGCGTAGTGATGATTTCCAGTATCAGGAAATCGCCCGGCTGCAACAGGTGCGTCCCGCATTGGTACTGATTGAGGACATCGGTGTCGACGGCCGTGAGGATCTGCGCTACACCCATACGCATCCACGTCTATGGGAATACGTGAACACCAATTACCGACAGATTCCTGGCCCGCATAATCTGCCGGAACTCCTTGTTTACATTCCGAAGTCGGCGGTGGATTGACGGCAGGGTTGACCTTTGCTCAGCGGCTCCGGTGGCGATGCAGGACGAAGAGGCAGGCCATTCCCGCCAGGGCGATCAGGGGCGTGAGCAGGCGCAATGCAATCGCGATGGCATCCGCATCGGTAGCGGATGCGCCCAGCCATAGCATGATGCCGCGGCTGCCGAGTTCTGCCACACCTAGGCCTCCGGGAGCCATGCTTGCGACGACAGCCAGCATGACGCCACCAAGCAGGATGCAGACCTCGCTGAAGTCCGGCCGTACATTGATGGCAAGAATGGCTATCCACCACAGGCCGGCATAGAGCATCCAGATCATTATCGTCAGCAGACTGGCTTGAATAATTCGCTGCTTGTGGCGCAATGCCTCCATATAAGGCTGCATGCGAGACGGCAGATGGTGCAGATGGCTGGTCAGAAGACCGAACAGCAAGCCCGTCAGTAGCGGCAACAACAGCGCCAGTGGAGCCATCCATGCGAATCCGAAGTGTATGGCCAGGCCACACAGGCCCATGCCCAGCACGGCACTGAGATCAAGCAGCCGTTCGACAAAGAATCCGGAGACGCCAAGCCGCCAGGCGCTGCCGTGATGGTCAGGTATCAATCGTATCTTGATGATCTCCCCGAGCTGGAATGGTGTCAGCGTGGCGAGTCCCGCCGCGGCGCCATTCGCGCAGAACGATTGCCAGAATCTCCCACAAGTCGGCTTGATCCCTAGCACGACCAGCCAGCGCAAACCGCGCAACGTGAAGATCGCAAACAGCAGTGGGAGCGCGCCGACAAGCAGCAGGCCGAGATGCATGCGCGAAAGAGCGTTGCCGACCGCATGCCAATCGAACAGCTTGAGTGTTGCTGCCACGCAGATTCCCATGACCAGCAGTACCAGCAGATAGCGCAGACGATGGCGCATCAATCTGCGTGCCGGTAGCAGTCGCGAATTACGGCATGGCACCGCCGAATTTCTGACCGATGCGGGATCGAAGCCACGATTCCATCACGCCATGTGTTCATGACGTGTCTCGCATTGGGAATGCATGGGCTTCAGGTCAGTTCCAGAATGTGCTGAGCGGCCTGCATGACGTGATCCTGCTGATCCTCCAGGCCGACCCAAAGTGGCAGGCGCACGAGTCGGTCACTGGTGGCTTCGGTGTGCGGTAATGTGGCTGCCGCACGTCCGTAGCGTTGGCCAGCCGGTGAGCTGTGTAGCGGAATATAGTGAAAAACCGTGCCTATGTTGGCAACCTTCATCGCATCGATGAAGTGCGTTCGCACATCCAGATCGCGTAGCAGCAGGAAATACATGTGTGCGTTATGCATACAGTGATCAGGCACGATGGGGCGACGCAGCGTACCGCTCCTTTGCAGCGGAGCTGCCCATGTGTGGTAGCGATCCCAGATCGCCAATCGTCGTGCCGTGATGCCTTCGGCTTCTTCCAGTTGTGCCGCAAGGAAGGCCGCGATCAATTCGCTGGGAAGATAAGACGAGCCGATGTCGACCCAGGTGTATTTGTCGACTTGTCCACGGAAGAACTTGCTGCGATTGGTACCCTTTTCGCGAATGACCTCTGCACGTTCGATCAGCGCAGGATCGTTGATCAGCAGCGCTCCGCCTTCACCGGAGATCACATTCTTTGTCTCATGGAAGCTCAGTGCGGCCAGGTCACCGATGCTGCCAAGGGGACGTCCCTTGTAGCTGGACAGAATGCCTTGGGCAGCATCTTCGATCACCTTCAGCCCGTGCCGAGCGGCGATCGCCATGATTGCGTCCATCTCGCAGGCAACACCGGCATAGTGCACCACGCAGATGGCACGAGTGTGCGGAGTGATCGCCTGCTCGATCAATACCTCGTCAATATTCAGCGTGTCCGGCCGGATATCCACGAATACTGGCACGGCACCGCGCAGCACGAAGGCGTTTGCGGTGGAGACGAAGGTGAACGAAGGCATGATCACTTCGTCGCCTGGCTGCAGATCCAGCAGGATCGCTGCCATCTCCAGTGCTGCGGTGCATGAATGTGTAAGCAGTGCCTTGCGCGTGCCAATGCGTTGTTCCAGCCATGCATGGCAGCGCCGCGTGAATACGCCATCGCCGGACAACTGACCATTAGCATGGGCTTGTGCGATGTAGTCAAGCTCGCGGCCGACAAGATAAGGGCGATTGAACGGAATCGTCATGGGGATATTCGGCGTGTCGGTGGCCGAAGCCACTGGTTGGCAGGTTGCTGGCGTATCGAGGAGGTTGGCGTGATGCCCGTATTTTTCATGCGACACCTTGGCGATGGCCCCAGATGTAGTCGGGTGCATGGGGGCCCGTGTTGAAGATCAGGTCGACGACACTTACCGCGTGTTCGAAGGTTGGATACAGCTGGGGATAATCCGGGTAGTCGGAGTAGTTTTTGAACTGAAGCTCGATGCCCATTGCGTCAAATCGTGAAGGATCTATGTAATCAGCAGCCATCGGCCCGGATATGTAACGCGTGGCGCCACTCATCTGGAGCAGATCCATGATGCGATCGAGCTTTGCCCCTTGCGACGGGTAACTGCGCGAATCGGAGAAGGTGGTGTGGATACCAAGCAATTCATGCGCTATGCGTTGCGTCATTGACCTGTTCATTTGCGAAAGATTCGTCCAGGTCTGTCCGAGATACAGCTCCTCGAAGAAGGCAGCGTACTGCCGGAAATAGGGTGCGCGTGAATAACTGTGACAAAGGGTTTTCCAGTGCTTCTGTTGCCAGCTCGGTTCGTCCAGGCTCACTTCGCAGATGAGGCGATTGCGATTGGCCCCGGCCGGAACGGTGAGCCAGCTGGTGCCATTTGCAGTCTTGATGCGGTTTCTGGTACGCCAGTCACGTACCGTGTACTGGACATCATCGAGGAAAATGAATTCATCCACATCGTGGATGATGTCGAAATACCCTTTCCATGGGATATACGACGATTGAATGATGGCGACCGTGTGTCCGCTCATGACACAAGACAGACGTGACGAGCAGACAACAGGCTATTCACCACATCGATCTTGCTGGTTATCTGAGCGGGGATTCGCGCCGCGATGCCTGCGTGCGGGCTCAGAAAACTACCTTCACGTCGGACGATCAACGCGTGCATGTATCCGGCTTGCACCGCACCGATGCCATCGCGGAAATAATTGTCGCCTATCATCACCAGATGCTTCGGCTCCGTGGAAAGTGCGCGTGCGGCCTCGAGGAAGCCTGCACTGTCGGGCTTTTCGTTACCGTGTTCCCTCGCGTAGACCACCGCGTCGACGCCGCGCAATGCTGGCGCATGCTGCAGTTTGACCTTTTGTGTGGCGGGCGGGTTGTCGGTGAGGATAGCCACGGGCAGGCCAGCGGCCTTCAATGCGGCGAGCATGGGCACAACATCCGAAAACAGGGGGGTATTGGGCACGATGGCCGCACGATAGGCTGCTATGGCACTGTCACGCAGCGTGGTCGGGAGAGCCAGCAAGGCGAGCAAGCGGTCGATGAGAAGCGCGCGCTCGCCCTCGTCAATCAGTTGCGCAGCACGCATGAAAAAAGTTGTTTCATCGACGTGACCAGAAAATATTTCCGGAAAGATCGCTTCGAGTTTTCGCAACATCCACGACTTGTGATCGACCAGCGTGTCGTCGAGGTCGAAAACGATACCCTTCGGCGGATACGCCAGGCTGGGGATCACGATATCCGTGAGTACGCGAACGGTCTTGCTGATCTTGCGGACTGATGAGCTGGCGTTAGCTGACGCTGACGCGTCGACGGAATCCATGAAGAATCCAGGCAAGTTGAGGCCTTCGCTGAGCGCATGTGTGGCGGATGTTCCGATGCGCGGATTGACATCGGAAACAAACGGCATATCGATATCGGACCGCAGCATTTGCACGTTGAACAGGCCACGACCACCTGCGCGACTGATGTTGTTCGCAGTGCGCTGCACGATATCGCCCAGTACGGCGTCGGTAACCGACTCGGAGATTACGGCGAACCCGCCGGATGTCCGTAGCCGCTGGCGAAGCACGATGGGCGAGATGCTGCCATGCACACCGATGGCAAAGTCGGCGGAGAATTCCTCGAATTGCGCCAGCCATGGGGTCCATACATATGCCGCCCATTCGCCGTGGTATCCATGCGCCTCGGCGCTGCTATGAAGAATGGTGGTTCCTCGGCCACCCCAGCCGTAGCGGGGACGGCCAAACAAGGGGCGGTTATAGTCGAAGGCAAGCGGATCGACCAGTTCGGGTACGGGCAGGCCGGCTGCGCGTAGGAACTCGTGTGTGGACTGTTTGTCGAGCAGACGATTCAGCAAGGTCTCTTCCGGAATGGCCACGAACGCACCATGTGCTTGCAACTTGACCTTCAATTGCGACAGCGTAAGCAACTCAAGTGCCGTGGAAGGGAAGATCACGTGCACTTTTTCGCGCACCACGGTTTCCAGCAGGAAACTGGCGAAACCTCGCATGTCCGAGAGCGGCGGGGCGACAAGGTAGTCGTGACATACGTAGCGGGTGATGTTTTCCGGGTAGAGATCGCAGACGATCACCCTGGTATCACTGTGCTGTTGCAGTGCACTGATCAGGGTCAGTCCCTGAAAGCCGCCACCGTTGACGACCAAGGCGGTTTTCATGCGACGCGTGCGATCAGCAGAATGCCGTTGGCGATATCGGGGTGCTCGTAACCCACGTCGATGAACGCCTTCTCGACGCGTTCACCCAGTGACAGCTGGCGCAGTTGCGATGTAGTCAGCGGCTTCAGCACCAGGCCCATCTTGTGCAGCAAGGTGTAGCCAGATTCCTCGACCAGTTGTGTGATCGACTGGCTGTCGAAATAGCGCTTGTGGCCGAGCTCCCGATCGAACTGGCTCAAGGCGTAGATGTCCTGCATGAATCCAGCAGCCTGACCAAGTAGCCGATGCAGTGAGCGCGCATTGGGCACCGATGCGAACAACACGCCACCCGGTTTCAGGAAAGCCCGGAAACGGCGCAGGATCAGGCCCGGATCATCGACATGTTCGAGTACAAACCCCATTTCGATCGCATCAAAAGTCGGTTCGAAGTGAGCGTTCTCGAAATACGTATGGTGGATCGTGACCGATGTTGGCAGCGACGTTTCAGCCCGGTAGCGTTCGATAATCTCCTGTGAGCCTTCGAGTATGTGGTACTCGGCAATATCGAGTTGCTCAAGCATCGTCCGACTGACCCGCTGTCCACCGATGCCAAGGCTGAGCAGTTTGAGCGACGAGCGACCACGCAATTGCTCGACGATCTTTTGCGCATAGGCCATCAATAACAGCTCCTCATCCCAGTGATAAGGGAACTGTTCGGTATAGGCAGCCTGGTAGGCGTCGAGATTTTCTTTCATCAGGCCAACCTCAATCATGGAATTCGCGAACAATGAAAAGCGGTCGGTTCTGAGTTTGCGTATAGATGCGCGCAATATAGAGTCCGATGACGCCGAGTACGGTAATGACCACGCCGGCCATGCCGATGGTCACCAGCATCAGTGAGGTAAATCCTTGCAACACAGCTTCAGGATGCAGCAGCTTTCTGGCAAGCAGTGCGATCTCCGCCACCATGGCGAGTAAGGTGACACCAAGTCCGGTCAGTAGTACCAGCTTGAGTGGCGCTGTGGAGAACGAAGTGACAGCTTCTAGCAGCAGTGATAGCCGTTTGCGGAAGGAATAGGTAGAGGTACCTTCGCGCTGAGTTTTCTGCACCACGATGCCCAGCTGGCGGAATCCCGACCAGTACATCATGCCGCCAAGAAAGACATTGCGATCGCCCAGCGATAGCAGTGCTTGCACATAGCTTCGCTTCATCAGACGTTCGCTCAACACATTTTCCGGAATCTTGGTTTCACTGAGTAAGTTGAACAGTCGCCAGAACAGGGCCCCGCCGGTACGCTCTACCAAGGCTCCCTTACGCGCCTCCTGTACGCCGTAGACGACATCCACATCGGTCTCGCGCAGGGCATCCAGAAAACGCTGCAGTACACCGGGGCGCACCTCCAGGTCGCAATCGATGATGAACGTCAGATCACCTTTCGCGTATGACAGCCCAGCCAGCACAGCCTTGTGATGACCAAAATTCCGCGACAGGTCGACGATCTTGATGCGCGGGTTATCGGTGTGCGCGTGGATCAGGTAGGGTAACGATTCGTCGGGCGACCCGTCATTGACGAAGATCAGCTCATAGCTCTCGATGCCCGCCTTTTCGATGGTGGCCACCATCTCGTCGATGAAAGGGGCAAGGAATCGTTCGGATCGATAGACCGAAGTCACCACACTGAGCGATGGTGTCGTACTGGTCGGATCCCGCGGATTGGTTTTGCCATTGGGTATCAGCATGTGCAGGTTTCCTGCGGGTTGAAACGAGTTGACGGTCGCTCAGCAGGCATCTGGCCTGTATCTGGCGCAGAGGCGACGATGTCCCGGAGAGATGGGCTGTTTAATATGCCCCTGATGCAGAGCCGCCCCGGTAATGCGGGGCGGCTCTGCATGGCTCTCGCTCTGGATACCTCTCACCCCAGCGCCTGATCCAACTCCGGAATCAGCTTGAACAGATCACCGACCAAACCGAAATCGGCAATCTCGAAGATCGGCGCTTCTCCGTCCTTGTTGATGGCAACGATGGTGCCGGCATCCTTGATGCCGGTGAGATGCTGAATGGCGCCGGAGATACCGATCGCCATATACAGCTCCGGGGCGATGATCTTGCCAGTCTGGCCGACCTGCATCTCGCTCGGCACGTAGCCGGCGTCGACGGCGGCGCGTGAGGCTCCGACAGCAGCACCAATCCGGTCGGCGAATTTATAGATGATGTCGAAGTTTTCCTTCGAGCCGACGCCGCGGCCACCAGAGACGACTTTGCTGGCACTCTGCAAATCGGGGCGGTCGCTGCTGCCCTGCTTGAGGTCGACGAAGCGGGTATGCGTGGGTAGCGCGGCGTCGATGGTCAGTGCTTCGATTGGCGCGCTGTTGGTGCCATTGCCCGCGGCAGCCCACGAGGCGGAGCGGATGGTGGCGACCACGGTGTGGTTCGCATCGGCCTCGACCGTGATGATTGCGTTGCCGGCGTAGATCGGACGCTTGAATGTATGCGCGGATTCCACGCTCATCACGTCGCTGACCTGGGCCACGCCGAGCAGGGCAGCGACACGCGGAGCGACATCCTTGCCAAACGTGGTGGATGGCACGAATACGTGACTGTAGCCGGCGGCGGCCTTGGCGATCTGCGGCGCCAGCACGGCGGCCAGTGGATGCGCGTTCTCGGGCCTGGCGACGGTGAGTACGCGGCTCACGCCGTCGATCTTCGCCGCATCCGCAGCGATCGCGTCAGGTGCGTCGGACAGCACCAGTACGTCGATCGCGTCGGCTTTCACGGCGGCAGCGGCGCTCACGGCGCGTGCGGTGGAGGAATTGAGTTTGCCGCCCAGATGTTCGGCGATGACCAGAATTTTGCTCATAATGTGTCTCCGAAAGCTTTGAGTAGGAACCCAGCCTGTGGACGATGCTCTTTAGGTTGCATGGCAAAAAGCATCGTCCACAGGCTGGGCTCCTAGCGGAAGAGGTGGTTTACAGCAGGCCTTTCTGCTTCAGCGCTGCGACCAGCTCGGCGGCATCCTTGACCATCACGCCCTTGCTGCGCTTGGCTGGCGCTGCGTAGTGCGTGGTCTTCAGATGATCGTGCGCCTCGACGCCGAGCGAACTGAATTCGATCGTGTCGATCGGTTTGGCCTTGGCCTTCATGATGTCCGGCAGCTTGATGAAGCGTGGCTCGTTGAGGCGCAGGTCGGTGGTGATCACTGCAGGCAGCTCCGCCTCGATCACTTCCAGGCCGGCATCGACTTCACGGGTCACCGTGGCCTTGCCATCGGCGATCTCAACCTTGCTGGCAAAGGTTGCCTGTGGGCGATCCCATAGTGCGGCGAGCATCTGGCCGGTCTGGTTGGCATCGTCGTCGATCGCCTGCTTGCCCAAGATCACCAGGCCTGGCTGCTCTTTTTCGATCAGCTTGAGGAAAACCCGCGCTGCGGTCAGCGGCTGCACGGTCTCCGTGGTGACCACATGGATGGCGCGATTCGCGCCCATCGCCAGGCCATTGCGCAGATGGGCGGTGAGATCGGTCGGGCCGATGCTGACCACAATCACTTCTTCGGCAACGCCTTTTTCGCGCAGGCGTAGCGCTTCTTCCAGCGCGATATCGTCAAACGGGTTGGCCGACAGCTTGACACCGTCGGTGACCACGCCGCTGCCATCGGGTTTGACCTGAATGCGTACGTTGTAATCCACGACGCGCTTGTAGCCGACCAGAATTTTCATCAACGATTCCTCTAATAATGTCCGCGGGGACGCATATGGCGATCAGGCAGTGCACTATTCTAACCTGAGCGGGAGCTGAGGCCTGATAGGCCGGTTTATCTTTTGACGAGCGAAGGCAGCGGGCGTACAGCTTGCTACTTGGTATGATGCGCGACCCCGGTGTGAAGCGGACACGAAAGTATCCGTTTGACGCCATCGGGGCCGGTTCGAGCGACACTTAGGATGCAACCCGAACGGCGATTTATCGCGACAGTCCGGCATGAGCGTCGCACTCCAACGGCAACAAGTGACCATGACGCCAAACCGCCTCTCCATCGTGATGTGCACGTACAACGGGGCGAGCTATCTGCAGCCACAGCTTGATAGCCTGCTGGCACAGACGTTGCCGCCGGACGAAATCGTGATCAGTGATGACGGTTCGACCGACGGCACCATGGCCGTACTCGAAGCGTTTGCCGTGATTGCACGAGCTCGTGGTGTGGAAGTACATCTGTCGCGCCATGCCGTAAATGTGGGCTTCGTGGAAAACTTCTCGTCGGCGCTGCGGCAGGCTTCCGGCGACGTGTTGTTTTTGTGCGATCAGGATGACGTCTGGCGTTCGGACAAACTTGCCGTGATGGCTGCATGTTTCACCGATGATCCGGAGCTACTTCTGCTGCACAGCGATGCGCGACTGGTGGACGGAAAAGGCGCCTCTTTGAACGCCAGGATGTTCAACGCGCTGCAGATGACGGCCGATGAAAAGCGAGCGATCCACGATGGCTGCGCGTTCGAGGTAGTGATGCGTCGCAGTTTCGTAACCGGCGCCACGGCGGCATTGCGGCGCGAGGTGATCAAGATGGCGTTACCGATAGCGCCGAACTGGATTCACGACGAGTGGTTGACGGCTATAGTGTCTGCATTCGGAAAAATGGATTTTGTCGACGAGCCATTGATCGATTACCGCCAGCATGGTGGTAATCAGATCGGCGCACGCAAGCGCACGCTGGCGATGAAGTGGCAGGAACTGATCTTGCCGCGTGGCCAGTTTCTGGCCGATGAAGCGAAGCGGTTACGGTGCCTCGAGACCTTCTTGGCGCAGGCGACGTTCTTCAATGGTTCTTTGCGGGCGGCGCAGGTCACCCTAAAACGGAGTCATTTCGAACGCCGTGTGGCGATCGGTCGGCTCCCGCGATATCGGCGCTTGCTTCCGGTGCTCCGTGAGGGGCTAGCTGGCGACTATCGACGCTATGGCACGGGTTGTCGTTCGATGTTGCGGGATTTGCTGCGTCATGACTGATATCACCAGGGTCGATTTGTCGACGGTGTGCGCGGTGATCGTAACTTATCAGCCCGAATCGGCGGCGCTGTTTGCTCTCATTGATGCGGTGATGCCACAGGTTGGTGCAGTGGTCGTGGTCGATAACGCTAGCGATGGCATCTGGCAGCAGACCATTCAGCACAACAAACCGGATATCACGCTGCTGCGGCAGCCGTGCAACGTGGGACTCGCTGTCGCGCAAAACGCCGGCATCGACTGGGCCCGCGCGCATGGTTACAGCCACGTGCTTTTATTGGACCAGGACAGCGAGCCAGGCGAGGGGATGGTCGCTGCTTTGCTGGCGACGCTAAAGATGCTTTCTTTCGACAGCAAGGTCGGGGCGGTTGGCCCGCGCTTTCATGATAAACGGGAGGATCGCGATGCGCCGTTCGTGCGCATCGGCTTTCCACGCAGTCAGAAGCTGTGGTGCGAAAGCGATACGCAATCCATCGCCTGTGATTTCCTGATCAGCTCAGGCGCGTTGATTCCAATAGCGGTGCTCGATCAAGTGGGCGCGATGGATGCGGGGCTGTTTATCGACAACGTCGATATGGAGTGGAGTTTCCGTGCTCGCGCCAAGGGTTACGCGCTATATGGTGTGTGCTCCGCGACCATGCATCATCACCTGGGCGATGACCGTCGCGCGCTGCCTTTCGGTGTGGGAAAGATTGTGGTGCACGGGCCGTCCCGGCTGTATTACATGATGCGCAACCGGCTGCGGCTCTACGGTATGCGGCACACCCCGTTGGTCTGGACGGCCCAGGACATCCCGCGTGTGCTGGTCAAGCTGTTTTTGTTCGGCGTGCTGATTGGGCCGCGCTGGCGCAATCTGCGCTTCATGCTGCGCGGATTGTGGGATGGCCTGCTGGGCCGGCAGGGCGCGTGCCCTGCCGATTTGTTGCGCTGATTCGTCCCACGTTCTGCCGCATCGATAGGGACGCGGCAGTCACCATTACAGGTTCTGGTAGTTCGGCCCTGAGCCGCCTTCCGGCGTGACCCAGTTGATGACCTGATAGGGATCCTTGATGTCGCAGGTCTTGCAGTGCACGCAGTTGGCAGCGTTGATCTGCAGGCGCTTGCCGGTGCCGTTGTCGGCGCTGGCATCGTCGACAATTTCGTAGACATTGGCCGGGCAGAAGCGCGTACAGGGGTTGCCGTATTCCTCGGCACACTTGGTGACACAGATAGAGGTGTCCGACACGTGCAGGTGGATCGGCTGATCCTCGTCGTGCTCGGTCGCCGCAAAGTACACGCCGGCCAGACGATCGCGCGGCGCCAAGGTGCGCTGCACGTAATCGCGCTTGGGTTCTTCCTGCGCGCCGAGCTTGTGCAGTGACGACCAGTCGGCCTTGTTCTTCAGCGTCCACGGCGAGGCGCCACCCAGTGCGGTTTCCCAGGCGGCATTCAGCAGGCCGAACCACAGGCCTTTCTTGAATGCCGGTTTGATGTTGCGCACCTTCTTCAGCTCGGCCATCACATCGGAGGCGCGCAACTCTGCGTCGAAGCCAGCCGGTTTCAGGTCATTGGCAACCAGATGTTCGGCGGCCAGCATGCCGCTCTTTATCGCCTGATGCGTGCCTTTCACTTTCGGCACGTTGAGCAGGCCGGCGGTGTCGCCGATCAACAGCGCGCCGGGCATTTCGACGTTCGGCAGCGATTGATAGCCGCCGGTGACGATGGCGCGCGCGCCCGCGGAAAGAATTTCGCCGCCTTCGAGCAGCGGTTTCATCGACGGATGATTCTTCCACTGCTGGAAGGCTTCCCACGGCTGGTAGTTCGGGTCGGTGTAATCCAGGCCGCTGACGTAGCCCAGCGCCACGCGATCGCCTTCGAGGTGATAGAGAAAGCTGCCGCCGTAAGTTCGCGTGTCCGCGGGCCAGCCGAAGCTATGCACGATCTTGCCCGGCGTGCCGCGACCGGTCGGTAGCTGCCACAGCTCCTTGATGCCGATGGAGTAGCCCTGCGGATCTTTGCCTTCGTCCAGCTTGAAACGTTTAATCAACTGCTTGGTCAGGCTGCCGCGCGCGCCTTCGGCGAGCACGGTGACCTTGGCCTTGATGTCTATGCCTTGCGTGTAACCAGCCTTGTGCGAACCATCTTTTGCTACACCCATGTCGCCGATGCTGACGCCGGCAACCGAGCCGTCCTCGTTGAAGATGGTGTCGGCGGCGGCGAAGCCGGGGAAAACATCCACGCCAAGCGCCTCAGCCTGCGGCGCCAGCCACGCGCACATCGCGCCAAGCGAGACGATGAAGTTGCCGTGGTTGCGCATGCCTGGCGGTACCGGCAGCTTGCGGCCACCGTCCTTGCTGAGCAGCCAGAACTCGTCCTCACCGGCCGGCACACAGATCGGCGGCGGGTTGTCGCGCCAGTTCGGCAGCAGCGCGTCCAGCGGCTGCGGTTCGATCACCGCACCGGACAGGATCTGCGCGCCGATGGTCGAAGCCTTTTCGATCACGCAGACGGTGATCTCGGGCTTGAGCTGCTTCATTCGAATCGCGAAAGACAAACCGGCCGGTCCGGCGCCGACGACAATGACGTCGTATTCCATCGTTTCGCGCTCGCTCATGGCTGGCTCCGTCTCTAAAAGAATGTGCATGGATCGGTTACAAACCGATGATCAACCAGTATTGTCCGGTTTCATGCGAAGCGCGGCAACGCATGTCGCTTAACTTGCACTCCGTTAACCGGGCAACGGGATAATTGCCAGGCATCTTCAAGGAGACACCATGAACTCGACGTCGCCGATTGCCGATCTCGATCTTCGCCGCGCCACGCTATGCCAGCTGCTGCACTGGCTGGCGAGCGGGAGGGTGCAGGCGCGTGCGCTGTCCGAGGTGTATTTGGAGGCGATTGAGCGGATCAATCCGCAGCTCAATGCTTACGTCGACCTGCGCTCCAGCCTGATGCAGGATCAGGCGCACATGGCCGATCGCCGCCGCCGTGACGGTGCGATCGGACGGCTCGACGGTATTCCGCTGGCGCTGAAGGACAACTTCGATGTCGCCGGCTGGCCAACCCGCGCCGGCCTGCCCGGACGACGCGAACCGGTGGAGCACGACGCCCATGTGGTGCAGCGCCTGCGCGCGTCGGGCGCCGTGCTTGTCGGCAGAACCAATATGGATGAAGGCGCGTTGGGTACGGTCACCGACAATCCGCATTTCGGCGCCACACATAATCCGCATCGTCGTGGCTATACCGCTGGCGGCTCATCCGGTGGCGCCGCTGCAGCCGTTGCGGCAGGCCTTGCCGTTGCCGCCATCGGTTCGGATAGCCTGGGCTCGATCCGCATCCCGGCCAGCTATTGCGGCGTGTATGCACTCAAGCCCACCCACGGCGAAATTTCGGCGCGAGGCCTCGTGCCTGCAGCGCGCCGGCTCGATTGCGTCGGATTGCTCGCACGCGGCGTGGACGATCTCACCGTGTTGCTGCAGGTGTTGGCGGGCTATGACGCGGATGACGCGCGCTCGCGTCGGCGCCGTGTGGCGTTCGCGTTGCCGGACTGGGAGCCAGGCAACCTGCGCGCGGGCTTCTTGCCGGATCTGGCCGCCGTTGGCGTGCAGCCTGAAGTGATCGAAGTGTTCGAGGCGGCCATGGCAAAGTTGCCGCATGCGATCGGCGATCGGCGCACAGTGGATTTCGATGACTGGGATTTCGCCCGCACCCGTCGTGCCGGTTTGCTGTTGATGGAAGCAGAGATGCTTGGCACATTCGCCGCGGATCTGGCCGGCACGGAGTACCCGGTGTCGCCACGCTTCCGCGACATGCTTGGCTATGCGTCAGGCAAGAGTGCTGCCGACTATGCCGCGGCGGATCGCGTGCTCGATGCCGCTACATTAAAGATGCGTCGACTGTTCGCGCAGGTCGACGTACTGATCCTGCCAACCACGTCGCAGGGCGCATTTCCGCTCGATGCCGCCGTGCCCGACTCGCAGGCGGATCTGACCAGCTTCGCCAGCCTTGCCGGCTGTCCGGCGATCAGTCTGCCGATGGGAACCCTGCCCGATGGTATGCCGATCGGCCTGCAGCTGATCGGTGCACGCGGTTCGGATTTGCGCTTGCTGGAGTTGGCTGCTGTCTGTGCCGCAACGCTCGATGCCGAGCCGGTGTATCCGGTGATTGCCTGATCATTGCGTAATATGCGACGTTTGGCGTCAGCCGTTTCATGTCGCCGGCTTTCCAACGCGACAGCGCCGCTATCCTATCCAGGCCATGACAATAGATTCCCAGCAAGCGCATTCCCATCTCGACGACCTTGAAGCCGAGAGCATCCACATCTTCCGCGAGGTGGCGGCGGGTTTCCAACATCCGGTGATGATGTATTCCATCGGCAAGGATTCCTCGGTGCTCTTGCACCTTCTGCGCAAGGCCTTTTTCCCGGCGCCTCCGCCGATGCCCCTGCTGCATGTGGATACCACTTGGAAATTCCGCGAGATGATTGCTTTTCGGGACGAAGTGGCAGCGGCCGGCGATGTCGAGGTACTGGTACACATCAACGAGGACGGTGTGCGGCAGGGCATCTCGCCGCAGACCCACGGTGCCACGGTGCATACCGATGTGATGAAGACGGTGGCATTGAAACAGGCACTGGACAAATACCGCTTTGATGCCGCCATCGGTGGTGCGCGGCGAGATGAGGAAAAGTCGCGCGCGAAAGAACGCATCTTTTCCTTCCGTAATGCGCAGCATCGCTGGGATCCGAAAAGCCAACGCCCCGAGTTCTGGCATACCTACAACACGCACATCCGCAAGGGCGAAAGCGTGCGTGTGTTTCCGCTGTCGAACTGGACCGAGATGGACGTCTGGCTGTACATCCAGCGCGAGAATATTCCGGTGGTGCCGCTGTATTTCGCCAAGCCGCGGCCCGTGGTCGAACGCGATGGCGCACTGATCATGGTCGACGACGAGCGATTCGTTCTGCACGAGGGCGAGACGGTGGCGATGCGCGAGGTGCGTTTCCGCACGCTGGGTTGCTACCCGCTGACCGGCGCGGTGGAATCGTCGGCGTCGACGCTGGCTGAAATCATCGACGAGATGGCGCAGTCACGAAGTTCGGAGCGGCAGGGGCGGGTGATCGATCAGGACCCGACCGCGTCGATGGAGCGCAAGAAGCAGGAAGGCTATTTCTGATGGCTGAGACTATGGCGGTTTCTGCATCCGGGCCGAAGGGCCTGCTCCGCTTCATTACCTGCGGCAGCGTGGATGATGGCAAGAGTACGTTGTTGGGACGTCTGCTCTACGACGCTGGCATGGTGCCGGATGATCAGCTGGCAGCACTGACGCGTGACAGCCGCAAGCTGCACGCGGAGCTTGGTGAAACGCTCGATTTTTCGTTGCTTACCGATGGTCTGGATGCCGAGCGCCAGCAGGGCATTACCATCGACGTGGCGTATCGGTATTTTCATACCGCACGGCGCAGTTTCATCGTGGCCGATTGTCCCGGCCACGAGCAGTACACGCGAAATATGGCGACCGGCGCGTCCAACGCCGAGCTGGCGGTGGTGCTGGTGGATGCGCGCAAAGGCCTGCTGACGCAGACGCGCCGGCATACTTACATATGTGGGCTGCTCGGTATCCGGCAGGTGGTACTGGCGATCAACAAGATGGACCTGGTCGACTACGACCAAGACGTCTACGACGCCATTGCCGTTGAATATCGTGCATTGGCGCAATCCCTCGGCATCGATCGCGTGCAGTGTCTGCCGGTGGCCGCGCCGTCCGGAGAAAATGTTGGTAGCCGTTCTTCGCGCATGGCCTGGTATGACGGCCCCTGCCTGCTGGAGCTGCTGGAGTCCACGGACGTTGTGAGGGCAAATGCTGGCGATTTCCGCATGCCGGTGCAGTGGGTGAACCGGCCGGATCAATCCTTCCGCGGTTATGCCGGCACGATTTGCGGCGGCAGCGTGGCCTGCGGCGACGAGGTGGTGATACAGCCTGGCGTGCAGCGCGCGCGGATCGAGCGCATCGTCACCGCCAGCGGCGATCTGCCCAGCGCATCGCGCGGACAGGCTGTCACGCTTTGTCTGGATCGCGAAGTGGATGCCAGCCGCGGCGATGTGATTGCCACGGCACTGCGCCCGGCGCCGGTCGCTGATCAGTTCAATTGCCACGTGCTGTGGCTGGGCGACGCTGTGATGCTGCCCAACCGCACCTATCTCTTGAAGATCGGATCGCGCGAGGTCAATGCCCGCGTCATGTCGATCAAGTACAAGGTGGACGTCAACAGTCAGGCGAAGCTCGCTGCGCGTCATCTTGAACTCAACGAAGTCGGTTACTGCACGATGGGGCTGGATGCGGATATTGCGTTCGAGGCCTTCGCCACCAACCCCACGCTGGGTGGCTTCATCCTGATCGATCGCCAGAGCAACGCCACGGTCGCGTGCGGCATGCTGGATTACGCTCTGGGCCGTTCGTCCAACGTGCAATGGCAGCACGTGGATATCGACAAGACCGTGCGCGCCACCAGCAAGGGACAGCGTCCGCTGTGTCTCTGGTTCACCGGCCTTTCCGGCGCGGGCAAATCGACCATCGCCAACCTGGTCGAACGGCGGCTGCACGTGTTGGGCCATCACACGTATTTGCTGGATGGCGACAACGTGCGTCACGGCATCAACAAGGATTTGGGCTTTACGCCGGAAGATCGCGTCGAGAACATCCGTCGCATTGCCGAGGTGGCACACCTGATGGTGGACGCCGGCCTGATCGTGCTGGTCAGCGTCATTTCACCCTATCGAGGCGAGCGGCGCTCGGCGCGGGAGCTTTTCGCTGAAGGCGAGTTCATGGAAGTCTTCGTCGACACGCCGCTGGAAGAGTGCGAACGACGCGATGCAAAAGGTCTTTACCAGAAGGCTCGTGCCGGCCTGATCCGCAATTTCACCGGTATCGATGCGCCTTACGAGCGGCCAGAATCTCCGGATGTGCACCTGCTTTCATCGGGTCAGCACGCCGAGCATCTGGCCGAACAGTTGACCGAACAGCTGTTGGTCCGGATCGCGGCGCCCTATGATGAAAATGCCGATAGTGCGGATGAGCCCGACGAATGACCGTACTTCACGTTTTCCGGATAACTTGAGAGCGGAGTGGCAACGTCTGGATGTGCCGGGCGCGGATATCGCGCTGTGGCCATCATGGCTATCGCCGCACGAGGCCGATGCCTTGCAGGCGGATCTGCTGGTGACTGTTCCCTGGGAAACCCATTACATCAAACTGTTCGGGCGAGAGGTCGCTTCGCCGCGGCTGAGCTGCTGGATCGGTGATCCCGGTACGGGCTACACCTATTCGCGCACGCGCTTTGAGCCGCGGCCGTGGCCGAAGTCTCTGGCGGCATTGCGACGTCGGATGGAGGCGGACTGTGAGGCCTCTTTCAATAGCGTGCTGGCCAATCTCTACCGTGATGGTGACGACTCGATGGGTTGGCACAGCGATGACGAGACTGAACTGGGTTCGCAGCCGGTGATCGCTTCGCTGAGCCTGGGCGTAACCCGATCTTTCCGTCTTCGCTGCAAGTTGCCGCGTGGCGTTCGCGCGCAGACGGGTGACACGCTGAGCTTGCCCCTGTCGCACGGAGCCCTGTTGCGCATGGCTGGCGATACGCAAAAGCTGTATCGCCATGAGGTGCCAAAGACCCGCGGTGTGACTACTGCAAGGATCAACCTTACCTTTCGCCGGGTGATTCCAGCGCAAGGCTGAGCTTCACGCATGAGTCATGCCTGCGGGTCACGGCATGCTGTCGCTTGGATTGCCATGAGCTGACGGAGATAATGAGTAACTTTCCTGCAGGTGGTACCGCAATGACCGACAAGACCATCCTCAACGCCACTCATCGCGCGCTCGGCGCACGCATGGTCGACTTCGGTGGCTGGGACATGCCGATCAATTACGGCTCACAGATCGAGGAACATCACGCAGTGCGTCGTGATGCCGGCATGTTCGACGTGTCGCACATGACGGTGATTGATCTGCACGGTGCGCGCACCCGCGAATTCCTTCGCCATCTGCTGGCCAACAGCGTGGACAAGCTGAAGGTGACCGGCAAGGCGCTTTACTCGTGCATGCTCAACGAGCGTGGCGGCGTGATCGACGATCTGATCGTGTACTTCTTCGACGAAGCGCACTTCCGGCTGGTGGTGAACGCCGCTACGCGTGCCAAGGATCTTGCCTGGATCGAGCAGCAGGCCGTGGCATTCGAGGTCGAGGTAAAAGAGCGCCCCGAGTTCGCCATGATTGCCGTGCAGGGGCCAAACGCGCGCGCCAAGGTATTCGGGCTGCTGCAGGATATCGATCGCCCGCGCATCGAGAAACTCGGCAAGTTCTCGTCCGCTGCGGCACAGGGGCCGCACGGCATGCCGCTGTTTATCGCGCGTACCGGTTACACCGGCGAGGATGGCTTCGAGATCATCGTGCCGGAAGAGTACGCCGTTGCGTTATGGGAGGCGCTCGCGGCTGCCGGCGTTGCCCCCGCAGGGCTCGGTGCGCGCGACACGCTGCGGCTGGAGGCTGGCATGAACCTCTATGGCCAGGACATGGATGAAGACGTCCTGCCGTGGGAGGCCAATCTAGCCTGGACCATCGCGCTGGACGAAGGGCGCGACTTCATCGGCCGGGTAGCATTGGAGGCACAGAAAGCGGCCGGCGTGCCTCGCGTCATGGTTGGCCTGGTGCTCGATGAGAAGGGCGTGTTGCGTCATGGCCAGAAAGTGCTTACCGCAAACGGCGAGGGCGAGATCCTTTCGGGCAGTTTCGCACCGACGCTCAACAAGGCGGTGGCCTTTGCGCGCATTCCTGCCGGTGCGCCCGGCGAGGTGCGGGTGGACATCCGCGGCCGCGAGCTGCCGGTACGCCTGGTGAAGTATCCCTTCGTACGCGATGGCAAGCCTTGCGAAGGCATCTGAAATAGACATGGGCCGTGATTCAATCGCCGTGCGTTTTGCGCTGCACCGGATACGGCTAGAATCTCCCCATCTAACTGCTTAACCAACCACTGGACCCCGATCATGAGCGAAATTCCTGGCGATCTGAAGTTTCTCAAGTCCCACGAGTGGGCCCGCGTCGAAGACGACGGCCTGGTTCGTGTGGGTATCTCCGACCACGCCCAGAGCCAGCTTGGCGATCTGGTTTACGTCGAGCTGCCGGAAGTCGGCTCGGACGTGAAGGCTGGCACCGGCGCGGCCGTGGTCGAATCGGTGAAAGCGGCATCGGACATTTACTCGCCGATCTCGGGTGAGATTGTCGAGATCAACGAGATCCTCAGCGACAAGCCCGAAACCATCAACGAAGATGCCTATGGTGACGGCTGGATCTTTCTGGTTCGCCCCAGCGATCGTGCCGAGCTCGACGAGCTGCTTGATGCGAACGAATACGAAGAGCTGGTCGAGAACGAAGACCACTAAAAGAACGCCGCTTTGTCAAAAACAGCTACGGCCGCTTTTGCGGCCGTAGCTGTTTTTGAGGCAGACTTTTTGGATGGCCTGCGTAGAGAACAGCATCAACGCGATGAGTAAAGGCCTTCGAAAATTTTCGTTCGGTGAGTCAGCTCAGGAACGATCCTCGAAAGAGTACTTTCGTCGACACCGGCATCGATACTTTCGTCACCAAAATTGATCGTCGATATGACGAATGCGATGGGCACGAGGCCAGGGTTTTTTTGTTCGAGGAGAAGACTGGAGGTTGGGGCAGTTGCCTCGTTGCGGCAACTTCGGGAAGGTCGATGACCCCGGGGCTGGCTATTTTTTGGGAAATTTAAAAATATATTTTTGCAATTTCAGTGGTGTCCCGTTCATCTCTGCAACGCCCCGTTCGGCAACAAAACCAAGTCGTTGTTTGGAAACCTTTTTTAAACCTGGTTTCATGTTTCCAGGCATTGATGGGCTTGAAATCCTTGTGTAGCAAAGGTTTCAAGAGATTTATCATTTTTCGGTAAAATTTTATTTAGACGTCTGGAAGTCTATTTATCAATTTGACAAGGGTGGCAAAAACCTTGGTGCAGCGGGGTTTGGGGGCGTTTCACGGGGGGTGAAGTCAATTGATTTCATGGCTAAAATCAATTGACAGCTGAAATCTTCAGGGATAGCTTTCGCAACAGATCACGGGGAATGTGCGTTATGGCAACAGCAAAATTCATTAAGCCGTATGTCGAGCACGGTGAAAAGGCAAACGCAGTACGCAAGATCACTGTCTCGATTCCGCTGCATGTTTTGCGGCGGCTTTCCGATTTGCGTACGCATCGTCAAGTGAACAACCTTCGGCACGCCACCAACAGTGACCTGTTGGTTGAGGCGTTCCTGCACGCTTTTACTGGGCAACCACTGCCAACTGATGAGGAGCTGAGACGAACTATGGCCACTGCCAAGAAAACCACCGCAAAGAAACCGGCCGCCAAAAAGGCTGCTAAAAAATCCACCGTAAAGAAAGTTGCCGTCAAGAAGACTGCAGTCAAGAAAGCTGCAGTGAAAAAGGTTGCCGCCAAGAAGCCGGCCGCCAAGAAAGCTGTGAAGAAGGTTGCCGCCAAGAAGCCGGCTGCCAAGAAAGCTGTGAAGAAGGCTGCCGCCAAGAAGCCGGCCGCCAAGAAAGCTGTCAAGAAAGCGGCACCGGCCAAGGTGGTAAAAGCCACCAAGACCTCCAAGAAGTAAGCAACGCTCTACGTACACCAATAAAACTAGGTAATCGAGACTTCTCTCCCCGCGGTGCCCAGCGCGGGGAGAGCACTTCGAGAAGATTCGTCCCGGCTTGCCGGGACGCTTCGTTTCCGGGGCCTGCAAAGTCGCCACCGAGACAACTTCAGATGCCCTGACCGGCGCCCCTCCTCGATCCGCGCTGCTTTTGCATGGTGTGGTGGTCTGCGGAGCTTCTTGCGAACATTCACGCCAAATGGCCCAATCCGCGCGCCATTTGCCGTACTGCGTCATTGGAGTTACCTTTCACACATCCGCGCCGCCATCAGTCAGGGGACTGGTCGCTCCTACAGGGGGAAAAAGCGCGGGTATCTATTCGATACTCAGCGAGAGACCATGGATACCCGATACTTACTCGATAAGCGTCATCGCGCGCGCGGGGCTGCAAAGCCCCTGGTTGTAGCCATCATTGTCGTGCTCGCCGTGCTGGTGGTTGGCGCATGGTTTTTGATCATCAAGCCGCATCAGGAAATGATGCTGGAAGATGCCGGTGGTCACCCATCCGCGCCTGCTTCCGCATCTACCAGAGCGGCACCGACGCCGCCGGCCAACGTCGCGTCGATGGACGTGAATCAGCTGCTCGCCGAAGCGCGCAAGGCGATCAACGAACAACGTTATCTGGCACCGGCAGGAAACAACGCTTTTGAATTTTATCTGAGAGTGCTGCAGAAGCAGCCCAGCAACCAGGTAGCTTCAGATGCGTTGCGCGAGATATTCCCGTATGCGGCCACGTCGGCAGAGCAGGTCATCAACGCACGCGATTTCAACGAATCGCAGCGTCAGATCGATCTATTGGCGAAGGCTGATCCAGCCAACTTTACCTTGACCATTCTGCGGTCCAAACTGGATGCGCAGCGCAAGTTGCTGGACAAGCAACAGCAGCAGGTATTGGACCAGCAGAAGGCCCAACAGTTGGCTGCGCAGAAGGCGGCGGCGGAAAAGGCTGAGGCTGACAAGTTGGCGGAACAGCAAAAGATTCTCACCGCGCAAAGCGAACAGCAAAAAGCACGGCAGCTACGTGTTGCAACGCAAGCTACACAGCAGGTAGCGAATGTCAAACCTACGACAGCAGATATTTCAGATAACGCAGTAGCCGCTCCTGCAGCGGCTTCCAAAGCCAGTGCTGAAGCGATATTGGTCAAGGGGGCTACGCCGATTTATCCTCAACAGGCTCTAGGCAGACGCCAAAGCGGCTGGGCAATTGTGTCATTCACGATTGAGCCAAACGGCCGTACTACTGACGTGCATGTGACTGATTCTCAGCCGAAGCATGTGTTTGATCGTGCGGCAATAGATGCCGTAAGCCGTTACCGGTTCACTCCCGCCACGAAAAACGGTGAGGCCGTTGCGAGTACGCGGAATCAGAGGATTGACTTCAACCTCTGACGTTAGATCCAGATGCGAAGTAAAAAACGGCGCAGATATGCGCCGTTTTTTATTTGTCGATCAAATCACTGATGCTTGCGAGTCGTCCGAGTTCGGCCTCTCTTGGCAGGTGCAGCCGTTGCGGGTGCAGCACTGCCTTCGATTCCTGCCCAGTCAACATGCGGCAAGCCGAGCATTCCGTCGAACACCATGGGCATCAGGCCGCTGGGGACCGGGCCAGTAGAGTTCCATAGGGTGACCACGCCGACATGGTACTTGGGAAAGAAGCCGATCATCGTCCGATAGCCGGCGACTGCGCCTGCGTGATAAATCAGCGTTTCGCCGCCGTAGTTGTAGACACGCCAGCCGAGTGCGTAATAGGCCGACTTCAGCCGCGCGCTGCGCCAGGGAGTGGCCCGCAGTTCGGTGGGCGTGGCGACGCCTGGCGTGTGCAGCACGTCCAGCAATGTCGGCGACAGCACGTTGGGGCGACCACCCATCTGCGCGATCAACCATTTTTCCATGTCGTGCAGGCTGGCATTGACGCCGGCGGCAGGTGCTACGCGGTAGTAGGTTTCGGTCGGCTCAAACGGGATCCATCCATGCGCCGATGGACGATGTGGACGAGCCCAGCTTGGGCTGGATTCCAGAGCAGCCAGACCATAGCTTGCCGTCGTCATGCCCAGCGGATAGAAGATGCGCTTGTCGACTAGGCGATAAAAGAAATCGCCGGTGCGCGCGAGCACGATGTCGCCAATCATGCCGAAGGCTACGTTCTGGTAGCCATAGCACTGGCCCACGCCACAAGCCATATCAACTTCATCCAGCTTGCGCACGAGTTCTTCATAGGGAATTTCACCTTCGAGCATGTTGTCGTAGGTGTTTCGTGGCAGACCCAGACGCTGGCCGAGAATGTCGCTGACCGTCGCCGTCGCGCCTGCCTGTGCGTCCTTGAGTTTGAAGTAGGGCAGTACGTCCGCCAGTTTGGTATCCCAACTCAGTTTCCCGTCCTGCACCAGCAGCCCGGCAAGCGCGGTGGCAAAAGCCTTGGACAGTGAGGCGAGCCGAAACACGGTGTCCGGCGTGACCGGCTTCTGCGTTGAGGCATCGGCATAGCCGACGGTGCGTTCGAGAACCACCTTGTCATCGACTACAACCGCCGTCGCCAGTCCGGCAACCGCATGGCGTTCGGCCAGTCGATCAAGCCAGCGCTGATAGTCGGCCAGCGTGTCCTTGACGCGAGCCTGCGGCAACTCCTGAGAGTCGGCATTGACGGCAGGGGCTGGTTTCGCAACGGCGCCCGCAGCATTCACAAATGCAGCTGTGCAGGCCAGCGCCAGCGCGCTCAAGATGAGGGGAAAGCACTTTTTAAACCGCATGATTTTCTGATTTGGGGGTGGCGAAACTGCACGCCGCGAAATGGGGGAATAGGTCGATGGCTCGGGTCATCAGCTGAGTCGTTATCACATCGATTGTCTTGTACTTCCTGACTATCCACAACGGCGGCTGTTTCTTCCCGGCTGAAGTGGTTTGACAGGCAATTGCAGGAGTTCGTTCGCGTTGCCGGAACGCTGGTGGTGTTTTATTTACCTGAAGTGGTGACAACCTTTACGCCACAAGGCCTGTGCCGGCGCTGCATGCAGTTACACGGAGTGCTGCAGGTCAACGGGTGCGTGCTAATCTTTTTGCGCACCCCCAGTGGATATGCCCTTGAACTCGTCCCGCCATGCGGTTGTACGTCAACCCGCCATGGAACAGGCGGGCGCGCCGATGCTGTCGGCGCTGGCGTTTTTTTTCGTCATGACGTCGTACTACATCGTTCGTCCCGTGCGGGACCAACTCAGCGGGGCAGTCGGCTCACAGTCTTTGCCCTTGTTCTACGGCGCAGTGTTTGCCGTGATGCTGCTGATGACGCCGGTATTCGGCCTGCTGGTCGCGCGTTTTCCACGCCGGCGTCTGCTGGGCTGGAGCTACAGTTTTTTCATATTCTCCTTGCTCGTATTCGTGCCGGCTTTTGTTGTGCAGGATCGCATCGGTGCCCGCACGCTTGGCGTGGTGTTCTTCGTCTGGGTCAGCGTATTCAATCTATTCGTGGTATCGCTGTTCTGGAGTTTCATGGCCGACATCTTTTCCAGCCTGCAGGCCCGAAAAGTCTTTTCGCTGATTGCGCTGGGTGGCATGGCTGGCGCCATTTTTGGCCCACTGGTGACCAAATTTCTGGTGACCTGGATTGGCGTGGCTCCCTTGCTTGTGGTTTCCGCAGTTGCTCTCGGGCTTGCGCTGGTCCTGTTGCTGCGAATTTCCGCTCAGCACGACCGGCAGCCGGGCAGCCATGGCGAAGAAGCTGTGGGTGGTTCGCTGTGGGCTGGTGTGCGTGAACTGTGGTCGCGTCCGTTTCTACGCTACATGGCACTGCTGATGTTGTTCGGCGACGGCATCGGCACGCTAGCCTATGCGCTGGTCGCCGACTACGCCAAGGCGCATGTGATCGGCAATGTGGCGCGAACGTCGTTCTATAACGATCTGGATCTGTACACCAACATACTCGGTGCCTCGCTCCAGCTGACGCTGACACCCTGGCTGCTGATTCGCCGTGGTGCCGGCTGGGGACTGGTAGTGCCTTCGCTTGTCAATATCGTTCTGCTGGCGGCCGTGGCGTGGCTCGGCGGTGGCAGCGTCATGGTGCTGGGTTACGGCGTATCCGTGCTGGCAGTGATGATTATCATCACGCGCGGTTTTGCCTACGGCATGACCAAGCCGGCGGTAGACTCGCTGTACACGCGGGTGCCGCGCGAGACGCGCTACAAGGGCAAAAATTTTGTCGAGACGGCCGTCTGGCGCTTTGGCGACGTGCTGGTAACCGGCGGCGTGAACGGGATGCGTGCCTTCGGTTTCGGCGTGGCGGGCCTTGCGCTGGTCGGTGTAGGTGTCGCCGCTGCCGCCGCTGTCGTTGCGCGGCGCGCAGGCTGGTCATCTGATCTGGCACCCGATCAACATTCGCGGACGTTGACTCAGGAAAAATCGGAATCCTGATTTGCTGCAGCTCGTCGTTCCGCAAGCGGTAGCAGCGATTGCAAAACGGCCTGCGCTTTCAGCTGGTGATATAGCGCTGCAGATGCTCGATCTGCTCGGCTTGTTCATCGATCACAGCCTTGACCAGATCGCCGATCGAGATCACGCCGACCACGGTATTGTTGTGCATTACCGGCAGGTAACGCACGCGGCTGTCTGTGCACAGGCGCATGCAATCGAATACGTCGGTATCCGGGCTCACCGTGAGCGGTTCGCTGCGCATGATGTCGGAGACGGCGGTTTGTGCCGACGACCGTCCCTGCAGAATCACCTTGCGCGCGTAATCGCGCTCCGACACGATGCCCAGTAGGTGATCATCGCGCATCACCAGCAGAGCGCCTACGCGATGCTCGGCCATATGCTTGATCGCTTCGAGCACAGGGGCATCCGGCGCAATGGTGAAAATCGTGCTGCCCTTGCTTTCCAGCAGATGTTTGACCTGATGCATGCTTCGGTCCCCCATAGGCCCGGACGGGCGAGTTTGCCGAGTCTACCTCCGCCTGGCGACTGGAATGTAGTGATCTTGTAAAGGCATCTCCAGGCTTGCCCGGGTTTCCTTCGAGCATGCCTCAAGCCGGGATCAACGTGGCTGGCGTGGCTGTCGTTGTTCCTCGATGAAATACAGCGGCCGTCGCTTGCTCTCCGCGTAATTCCGGCCAAGGTATTCACCAATTACGCCGAGCGCCAGCAGCTGCACGCCGCCGAGAAACAGGATCACCAGCATCAGCGTGGGGTAGCCGCGCACCACGTCGCCGTAAAACAGAGCTCGGATAAGCACGAAGAAACCGTAGACGAAAGCAAAACCGGCCGATGCAACACCGACCCAGGTGGCCAGCCGCAGCGGCGCGGTGGAAAACGAGGTAATACCTTCGATGGCCAGCTGAGCCAGCCGCCAGTAATTCCATTTCGTGATGCCGGCCTGGCGAGGTTCGCGCAGGTAGCGCACGGCAGTCTGCTTGTAGCCAATCCAGCTGAACAGGCCTTTCATGAAACGCTGGCGCTCGCGCAGTTGAGCCAGCGCATCCAGTGCGCGCCGCGAGAGCAGACGAAAATCGCCGGTGTCGCGCGGTATCGCCGTGTCTGACAAACGATTCATGCTCCGATAGAACGCCGCCGCGGTGAATCGCTTGAAGCTGGTTTCACCTTCGCGCGCACTGCGCGTGGCGTAAACCACGTCAAAGCCGGCGCGCCATTGTTCGACCAACGCGGGGATGAGTTCCGGCGGGTCCTGCAGGTCGGAATCGATCACCACGGCCGCATCCGCCGTAACGTAGTCGAGGCCAGCCGTCATCGCCGCCTCCTTGCCGAAATTACGTGAGAGTTTGATTGCGCCGGTGCGCGGATCCTCCGCGATCAAGGTTTCGATGATGGCCCAGGTATCGTCCTTGCTGCCGTCATCGACGTAGAGTACGTCGCAATCCAGCGAGAGATTGTCCAGCACATCGCTCAGGCGCCGATGAAAAATCATCAGCACATCCGATTCGTTATAGGCAGGAACGACGACAGTAAGTTGCGGCATGGCTGGCGCCGGGGAAAGGATGCGCCATCCTAACTAAGTGTCGATGGTCAGGCGAATAGGCGGTATGGACTATCAGCGCTTCGAATGCGGTGGCGCGTGGCCTTCGATGTAGCCGGGTCCGCCCAATTGCGCCATCTGCTGCTCGATCCAGCCGGCGCGGCGCATGACATAGGCGCTGGGCTGGTCGGCATGCAGGCGACGCGGGCTGGGCAGCACGGCCGCCAGTCGAGCGGCCTGTGACGTGCTCAACCGCGCAGGTGAAGTGTGGAAAAATGTCTCGCTGGCAGCACCCACGCCATAAACGCCATCGCCGAGTTCGGCGATATTGGCGTAAACCTCCAGAATGCGCTGCTTCGGCCAGGTAAGCTCGATCAGCACGGTGAAATAAGCCTCCAGTCCCTTGCGCACAAAGCTGCGGCCGTTCCAGAGAAAGAGATTCTTCGCCGTCTGCTGGCTGATCGTGCTGGCACCACGCAATCGACCGCCGTCGTCCGCTTGGTCGATCGCACTGTGAATCGAGTCGAAGTCGAAGCCGTGGTGATAGGGGAACTTCTGATCCTCGCCTGCCACCATCGCCAGCGGCACCCAGGGCGAGATCTGGCTCCATGGCACCCAGTGATGTCGCAGATGAAAATCCGGCTCGCGATGCACTAACGCGCCAAGCTGGCGCTCGAGCATTACCGCCGAAGTCCATGGCGGTACAAAGCGCAGCACAAGCACCATCAGCCACGTCACCCCCAGCCATGCCAGCACGACGATCAGCAGCAGGCGCAGCAGACGATTCCATGGAGAACGGCGAGAAAGGTTGGACATGGCGGCACGCAGTCGGAAGTATGGCGAGTATAAGGGCGTTGTCCGGGGCGGGCCGCGCCCCCATCTGAGTACGTTGCTGCAACGGCTTGTTTACATCAAATCACTCCCATTCCATGAGGGCCCCTGCCTTGGAAAACCTGCCAGTCGACGATGTTCTTTACCGCTTCCTGCTTGAACACGCAGGCATTCGCGGCGCGCTGGTTCGACTGGGGCCGGCGTGGCGTGATGTGGCCAGTCGTGCGGAGTATCCGCCGGCACTGCACGCCGTGCTGGGTGAGGCGTTGGCAGCCAGCGCGCTGCTCACGGGCAACATCAAGCTGGACGGCGCGCTGTCGATCGAGCTGAAAAGCACCGGCGCGCTGCGTCTGTTGTTTGCCGAATGCAATGACCAAGGTCGCCTGCGCGGCCTCGCTCGTTGGAACGATCCGTTGCCCGAGCCGCTGGAACTGCAAGCACTACCGGAAGCCATCATGGCGATCACCATCGGCAACGTCGAGCGTGGTCAGCGCTATCAGGGCCTGGTTGATCTGCAGCACGAGAGCTTGGCCGACGCGCTGGAAAATTACTTCGTCCAGTCCGAACAATTGCCGGCGCGTATCGTGCTGGCTACCAATGGCGACTACGCAGTGGGCCTGATGCTGCAGAAGGTGCCTGATGAAGGCGGCCATGATGCCTCGGATGACAAGGATGCGTGGAACCGTGTAGTCCAGCTGACGGCCACGCTGGGGGCGGAAGAATTGCTTGCTACGGCGCCCGCGGAGCTGCTGTATCGGCTGTATCACGAGGAGTCGGTACGACTGTTCGAATCGCGACCTCTTGCGTTCGGCTGCAGCTGCGGTCGCGAGCGGGTGGCGGCGATGCTCCGTTCGCTGGGGCGTGACGAGGTCGAGGCCGCGCTGGAGGCGCGCGATGGCGAGATCGAGGTGATCTGCGAGTTCTGCGCGCAGCGCTATCTGTTCGATCGCATTGACGCCGAGCATTTGCTCAGTGACAGCCCCGTGCTGAGTACGCCGGATACAACGCAATAGCCTGATGGTTGAATCGACTGGCTTGGTCCGGGCAGAAAAGAGCCGGTGCGTTATCTGGTGCGTTGCCGATGATCAGCGGATCAGGTCCGCCGCGATGGGTTGACGGCGCCAAGCCATGTTTCCGCGGCCTGCGGCGTGGCGAACAGGAATCCCTGACCATAGCGGCAACCGACCTTCATCAATGCCTGCCGTTGCGACTCTTCCTCGATGCCTTCGGCGATCACTTTCATCTGCAGGGAGTCGGCCAACACCTGAATCGCGCGTACCAGCGCCAGGCCTTGGGTTTCCTGGTCGTCGACCGGCAGCTCGGTGATGAAGGAGCGATCGATCTTCAGCGTATCGAACGGATACTGATGCAGATAGCTGAGCGATGAGTAGCCGGTGCCGAAATCATCCAGCGCGATACCGATGCCTTGGCTGCGCAGGTTCTGCAGCATCCGCTTCACCTGGTTCGGGTTTTCCAGCAGCGCGTGTTCGGTGACCTCGATGCGGATGCACTGGGTTGGTACGGCGTATTGATCGAACAACGCGAGCAGCTTCTCATCGAGATCGGGCGAGCGAAAATGCCGGCCGGACACGTTGATGCTGATGAAGCTATCGGCACCGATCAGCTTCATGCCCTGTTTGCAGACCTGTTCGAAGATATGCCAGTCGATCGCCTCGGCGCAGCCGCAGTCCTCGGCAATCAGCAAAAAGTCCTGCGGCAGCAACAGCCCTCGCTGTGGATGGTGCCAGCGCAACAGCGCTTCGTAACCGACGACCCGCCCATCGGCGAGTTCCACGATCGGCTGGTAGAACGGCACGAACTCGTTGCGGCTGAGCGCATGGCGCAGGTCGCTCTCCATGTCGAGCAGTGACAACGCTTCGCGCCGCAGGCGCTCGTCAAACATCGCTGCGCGATGGCGGCCAGCGTCCTTGGCGTTGTACATCGCCGCGTCGGCGTCGCGCAGCAGTTCCTCCGGTTGCTTGTAGTGCGGGCTCGACAGGGCGATGCCGATCGAGGCCGAAGTGAAAATCTCCTTGGTGCCGAGCCGAAACGGCGTCTGCAGTTCGACGATGATGCGTTCGGCGATCACCATCGCCTTGCCGTTGTCGGCAATGCCGTCAAGCAGCACGGCAAACTCGTCGCCGCCCAGTCGGGCCACCACGTCGCGGGTTTTCAGGCAGGCGCGAATGCGGCCGCCGACCTGGAACAGCAAATCATCGCCGACCAGATGCCCGACCGAATCATTGATTACCTTGAAGCGATCCAGGTCGATAAACAGCACGGCGAACTGCTCGGCCGGATTGGCGATATAGCGCTGCATTGCCTGCTCGAGTCGCTGCAACAGCAGGGTGCGGTTGGGCAGGCCGGTCAATGAGTCATGCAGGGTTTCGTATTTCAGCCGCCGCTCGACGCGCTCGCGCTCGGCAATCTGTTCGCGCAGGTCACGGTTGGCCAGTGCCAGGGCGCGGGTGCGCTCGGTCACACGTCGCTCCAGACCAGCGTAGGCCTGCTTCAGCGACGAATCGGCATGACGGCGCTGCAGCGCGTTGGCGATGTGGTAGCTGACAAAGGTCAGCAGTTCCTGGTCGCGTTCGTGGTAGTTGTGTTCGAGCGAATAGCTTTGCAGCGCCAGCACGCCCATCACCTTGTCGCCCCAGACCAGCGGAACGCCAAGCCAGCAAACCGCGCGCGTGCCAAAGTGGGAAATTTCGCCTGCTTCAACTAGCCGATCAATGTCGGTAGGGAACGCCAGCAGCGGCGTGCCGTGGCGAAGCACATATTCGGTCGCGCCACGACCGTGAGCGCGCGGCGGCCGCACGCTATCAACCTCATCGACGGAATAGGGGAAGGTCAGCGCATCGGTTTCTTCATCGATCAGCGCGATGTAGAAATTGCGCGCGTAGAGCAGACCGCTGATTGCTTGATGCACGGCGGCGTAAAAACTGTCCAGACTGCTCGAGGTATTGGCCAGTTCGGCAATGCGAAACAGCGCAGCCTGCAAACGTTCCCCGCGCTGGCGTTGCAGAACCTGCTGGCGCAGGACCCGGTTGGCCTCGCGCAGCGCGGCAGTGCGATCAGTCACGCGGCGGCCCAGCTCGATATGCGCCTCGCGCCGCTCCAGGGCCGTCTGCATGTGTTGCGCGACGTAGTTCAGTAGCTCGAGATCACTTTGTGAGTAATGTGTGTCTGTGCGATAGCTCTGCACCACGATACCGCCAACCACGCGACCGGCACGCAGCAGCGGAACGCCCAGCCAGTGCTCACAGCTTGGCCCTAACAGCACGAAGCGCTCGCCGAACTGCTGCCCTAGCTCCTCGATGGAGCCCATCATCGGCCGGCCTTCTTGCAAAAGGTTCCAGGTCAGGCTGTGCAGCATCTCCTGCAGCGGCATGTCCTGATCGGGCGGCGGCGGGTCAGTATCTTCCGTGTCGACGTAGTAGGGGAAACGAATGGTTTCCATCGTCGCGTCGTACAGCACGATGTAGAAATTCTCGGCGTACATCAGGCTGCTGACGATGGCATGCAGAGAGCGCATCATCTCCGGCATGTCGTGATCGGCCCCGGCCTGCTCGGCAATGGCGTACAAGGCGCGCTGCAGCCGCTCGGCCAGCGCCAGGCGGGAAATGGCCTCGTAGAGTCGGCCCGTTTCAGCCAGCTGCCGCAGACGCGCACTGGAAAGTCGACCAAGCCAGCGCAACTGTTCCTGCACGCCATCCAGCAGGGACTGACCATCCCACTCCAAGGTCAATGTGCGTGAGGCCTGTGGGTCTTGCGCGAGATCAAGCTGGGCGGTGGCCAACGCCGGTGATTCATCCTTGCGTCGCCAGCGAAGCCGACCCTGAATGCCCAGGCTGCGCACCATCAGCTCGCCAATTTCCATTACGCCGTCAGCATCGGAAGCTTCAAACAGGCGTTCGACGGCGTCGCGCAAGGACGCAAGATCCCGCACCACAAGAAATGGCTGAGATTGACGGATCGTTGGCGTGACGCTCATGGAGGCAATCGGTTCCGGCCGGTCTTGTGGATCGACGTATCGGTATGGCGTTTTCTTGTGTAAGCTTATATCGCGTTAGCTGGCTTGGTAGCCAGCTTTTAACGTACGGGGAACATGCAATGCTTTCAAAGGTCTTCGTACGGGCCTTCGCCTGCTTTTTTGAGCTGGAACGGGCTTTTGACTGTATTCAAGGGTGTTAGTTATTTGTAAAATTCAGTTATACTGGGTTCGCGTTTGTCCACCGGGAACTGCCGTTAATCGAAGCTCATGCGTCGACTCTATTCGCCACTGCTGATGCTCCTGCTGCCGCTCGCTGCGGCCGGGCAGTCTGCGGCTGGTGATAATGCAGTCGCAGAGCAGCTGCTTTCGCAGCAACCTGCGCAGATGGCTGCCGTCGAACCTGGTGTGGTTGTGCCGCTCTGGCTTGACGCTAAAGGTCATCTGCTGGCGCTGAAAGCGGATCGCGGCACCAATGGGGATGCGCTGTATAACAACACGCTTCTTTCGTTTCACGCCGTCGACGCGTCCAACGCCACAGCAACCGGCCTGCAGTACGGCCTGGCGCCAAACCTGCAGGCAAATGCCGAAATCAGCCAGCATACCTGGGTCAATCAACCTACCCGCGTCATCGGCAGTGAAGTGGGTGCCACGTATTACACCGGACGTTACAGCCTGGGTCTCAGCGTCGGTGCCAACAGTACGCAGGACAGTAGTGCGACACTGCCACGCATACTGCCGAGTGCGGCAGCGGGTGTTGACGGCTTGCCCAGTTTTGATAACAGCACACAGGTCAATGCACGCGGTCGACTGGCACTGGGCAACACCAGTGGTATCGATATGAGTGCCAGCGTCGGCCGCGTCCACCTGTTGCCGGGCAACCTGCTGGGAATCAATACGCTGGACCAAAAAGCATTGAGCTTCGGTGTCGATCATGGCGCGATCAGCGGCATGCTGATTGGTCGCACAATGGAGCCGCAGGTTGGCGTGCCTGGTGCGAACCTCAGCCCCGATCGGCACTGGAACAGCATTGATCTTGGTGTGACATGGCGCCTGCCGTGGCGCGGCCAGTTGAGCGTTGGCGCACAGAACCTCTGGTCATCCGGTACACCGTCCAACACACCGGTCGGGCCTGAGCCAGATCAATCGCGTACGCCTTATGTGCAGTATCACCAGGATCTTTGATCTCTCAAAGTGACTCGCTGCGTTGATGACGCCGTCGATCATGCGACGGCGTTTTTGTTTGTGACTTCGCGAGCCGCACCGGTGACCTGAGCGACGATCAGTCCTGCTTGCGAATGCGCAGATCGCCGCTGAAGGTTTCGATATTGATCTTGCCGCTGCCACTCCCCAGATGGACGTCCAGACTGCTGCCAGGGCCGTGCTCAGCTTTTTCCGGGGTACCGAAGTCGCTGCGCAAATCGCCGCTGAAGCTGCTGGCATGAAGCGTGCCCGAGATGGTGGAGGGCAGTTGCAACTGCACGTTGCCGCTCATGCTGTCGATGCCCAGGTTGCCATCGACAGCAATGCTGCCGGTCAGCTGCGCATCGCCAGACACTGTGCTCAGCGTCAGTTTTTTCCAGGGACCACCATCGGCCTGAATATGCCCGGAAATCGTCTCCAGTCTCACGTCGCTGCCGAGGGTTGGCGCAAGAATATCGCCGCTGACGGTTTGCAGGCTTGCCGCATCGGCATGGCCGGCCAGTTCAATATTTCCGCTGACGCTATCCACTTTGAGCGATGGCGTGCGGGCGCTGATCCGCGCTCTGCCGCTGACGCTGCTTACCGTGATGGTGCCGCCGTCCAGTCCATCCACGACCAACGGCGCGCTGACCACGCTAACATCCAGCGAAGCGGCCTTGGGGACATGTAGTTCAAGTGTAGTTGGCGACATCTTTCTGTCGCTGCTCCAGTTCAACAGGCCGGAGCCGCCCTGGGGCTCGACCCTGATCGACAGATCATCGCTGCTGCCCGTGATCACCAGCGGCTTGGTGCCATCGCCGAGTTGGCCGCTGACTTGAACTTCGTTGCGGTCCCATCCAATAACGCTGACAGTGCCGGCGACATTGCTGATGCTGACGTGGGCTTTGCCGCTGGCATCGTGGCGGAGGTTGATCGGCGTCTCGGCCAAGGCCTGACCCACACAAAGGCAAAGCAGCAAAGGGACATAACGAACGGTTTTCATGGTCATTCCTGGGGTATCAGCTGGCGTCGCTGGCCAGCTGACGAAGCTGATTCTGTTGATGCTCGGTACGCATGAGCAAGCGTTGCAGTGCAGGTGAATCGGGTGCCTGCTGGATCGCTTGCTGCAACTCCATGCGAGCGGCGTCCAGCTGAGTGGCGGCACCAGCGAGGCGTGGGTCAGACGGTTTCCAGGCAGATGATGCTGTGCGCTGTGCACTGGCGACGTGTGCTGGTATCGATGCTTGCCGCGCATGCCAGCCGATAGCGCCGGCAAGCAATACCGATGCGGCAAAGCTTGCCGCGATCAGCCAGCGTCGTGGATTTCTTGATGGGCCATCCGCCATGGGCAAATGGGCGGTGATCGCTGGCTCGGCGTCGTCCAGTGCGGCGTCGATCGAGGCCCACAAATTTTGTCGGGGCGCGAGTGGCTGGCGCAGATCGCGCATTTGCCGACGCCATTCGAATTCGTTCATTTCATCTCTCCCGCAGTAGCGGATCCCAATATGTTGCGTAACAGACCGCGGGCACGATGCAGTTGTGCCTTGGATGTACCAACAGCCATGCCGAGTTCGGTACCGATTTCCTCGTGACGCCAGCCTTCAATATCGTGCAGCACCAGCACGGCCCGGGCGCGCGGCGGTAGCATGCCGATCGCGCGTTCAAGCTCTTCGCGTTCGGCGGCGCAAAACGGCGTCTGGCCCGGGTCCGGCAGGTGCTCATCGTCGACCATGCTGACGGGATCCGCGCCGCGGGCGCGAATGTCCATCAGGGCCACATTGACCGCAAGCCGATACAGCCAGGTGCCAAACGCGCTTTCATGACGAAAGCCCGGTAGTTTCTGCCACGCGCGAACGAAAGCTTCCTGGGTTAAATCTTCGGCTCGGGCATGGTCATAACCCGCCAGTCGATAGACCGCACCGTGTACGCGGCCCACATGGAGGTGATAAAGCCGCTGAAATGCCCGTCGATCGCCTGCGGCTGCCGCACGAACGTCGTCACCGTCGTTGGCTAGGGCAGGGGCGACGGGTGACATGGAAGGTCCAGTGGCGAGGCATGCGGAGATCATCTTGCCAGCTTGGATGCATCTGCGCGCAGAAGGGTTTGAATCGAGTGTGGTTATTCACGCGGAACAGATTTGCCTCGGAGAGCGGTAATCGTGATTTTCGCAGGTGATGGTGATGAACGCCTGCGAGTCCCGAATCAGGAAGCTGCCACTTTCCGACGCGGTTGCTCAGCTGCGTCAGCCAGCGCCTGCGCAACACGCTCCTGCTCTTTCCGCAGTCGTTCCGGCAGGCGTGGAGCGAAGGTGTCGAGATATTGGCCGATAGCGGCTAGCTCATCCTGCCAGGCCGCATTGTCCACTTCGAGCAGCTCGTCCAGATGGGCTCGGTCAAGCTTCAGCCCATCGAGATTGAGTTCGCTGGCTTGCGGCAAGGTGCCGATGGCGGTTTCCGTGCCGGCAACGCGGCCATCGACACGATCGATCATCCACTGCAGCACGCGCAGGTTGTCGCCGAAGCCCGGCCACAGAAACTTGCCATCGGCGCCCTTGCGGAACCAGTTCACGTGAAAAACCTTTGGCAGGCGGGAGGCCGTCTGGTCGAACGACAGCCAGTGCGCGAAGTAGTCGCCGTAGTGATAACCACAAAACGGCTTCATCGCCATCGAGTCGCGGCGCAGTACGCCGACTTCACCGGTTGCCGCTGCCGTGGTTTCCGAGCCCATCGCAGCGCCCATCAGTACGCCGTGCGTCCAGTCACGTGCTTCCATCACCAACGGCAACAGCGACGGTCGACGGCCGCCGAACACGATGGCGCTGATCGGTACGCCCTGCGGAGCCTCTGCCTGTTTAGACCATGTGGGGCACTGTTTTGCGGCAACGGTGAAGCGCGAATTCGGATGTGCTGCCGGACCGTTGGCCGCATCGTAAGGGCGCCCCTGCCAGTCGGTGACGGGGTTACCCGGCAAGCCTTCCCACCAGGGCTGATTATCGGCGGTGACGGCGACGTTGGTGTAAATGGTGTCGTGCGCGATGGTGGCCAGCGCATTCGGATTGCTGCTGTCGCTGGTGCCTGGCGCCACGCCGAAAAAGCCGGCCTCGGGGTTGATGGCATATAGACGTCCATCTTCGCCGGGCCGCATCCAGCAGATATCGTCGCCAATGGTCCAGACTTTCCAGCCGTCCTGACGATATCCCTCTGGCGGGATCAGCATGGCGAGGTTCGTTTTGCCGCATGCAGAGGGAAACGCCGCGGCGATGTAATGTGTCTGGCCTTGCGGATTCTCGATACCGACGATCAGCATGTGTTCGGCCAGCCAGCCCTCGGTGCGCGCCTGATTGCTGGCAATGCGCAACGCGTGGCATTTCTTGCCGAGCAGGGCGTTGCCACCGTAGCCGGAGCCGTACGACTTGATCGTGAGCTCTTCGGGAAAATGCATGATGAAGCGGCGGTCTGGATCAAGCTCGCCGATCGAGTGCAGGCCCTTGACGAAGTAACCCTCGCGCTCGATACGTGCCTGTGCCGCTGTACCCATGCGGGTCATGATGCGCATGTTCGCGACGACGTACGGGCTGTCTGTGATCTCAACGCCGCAGCGTGCCAGCGGAGAATCGATCGGGCCCATGCAGTAGGGGATCACGTAAAGCGTGCGGCCGGCCATGCAGCCATCGAATAGCGCGTCGATCTTTGCGTGCGCTTCGGCCGGGGCCATCCAGTGATTGTTCGGGCCGCTGTTCTGTTCGTCGGTGTGGCAGACAAAGGTCAGATGCTCGACGCGCGCCACGTCGGAAGGGCTGGAGCGATGCAGATAGCAACCAGGATGCGTCAGCTGATTCAGTTCGATCAGGTCGCCAGTCTGCAGCATTTGATCAACCAGGCTCCGATATTCCGCGTCGGAACCATCGCACCAGTGAATCTGGTCCGGACGCGTCAAAGCCGCAACTTCATTCACCCATTGCTCAAGCGCTTCCAGCGTGCTTGCCATCGTTTTTCCTCTCTGGTCTTGCATGAATTCAGAGTGGAAACGGTAGTTTGCACGGATTGGCATTGCAAGGCGTAACGCAGCAATGAGTTAACTTGCGGCCGGGATACTGCGTCATGCGAACCGATCACGCAGGGATCAAGGTCGCAATCATGTGCTCCACGTAGGCATCAAACTCTTCGTGGTTGATGCGTGGCAAACCCAGGGTGAAGTTCAGCTGCAGAAAGCCCACGTACGCGGCGTAGGTCAGGCGCGCGCGGTTAAGCGACTCGACTGCCGGCAAGCCTGCTTCGCTATACGCGGTGGTCAGAAATTCCATCCTCCGCTGCGACACCCGCGCCATCACAGGCACCACCTGGGGATGATCGAGCGCCTTCAACAGCGCCGCATAGACGCGGTGTGGTTGGAGCTCATGAGCAACCCGGCGGAACAGCTCTGGCAGGCGCTTGCGCGGGTCGGCGATCTGCTCGATCTGGTTGATCACTTCACGCTCGCCATACTGCTCCCATCGTTCCAGCGCAGCATTGAGCAGAGCTTCGCGAGTACGGAAATGCCAATAGAAACTGCCCTTGGTGACGCCGAGCTGCCGCGCCAGTGCTTCGACAGCTAGTGCACCGACGCCCTGCTCAGCAATCAAGTGCAGCGCGGCGAGTTCCCAATCCTCGGCAGAAAGGCGGGTGCGTTCCGGTTTTATGGCGACATTCATCGTTGCATGGTAGCCACACGCTTTGAATTTGTAATGCGGCACGATTTATATCAATGAAAAATATGGAGTTTTTTTGGACCAAAGGTTGGCCGTCGGGTACGCCCAGTGGGCGTATTGACGGCGCTCGCGACAACAGTCCATACTCATCCGTATGGTTTCCTCGAATAATGCCGATGTTGAGCTCAGTCGTTTCCCGGTTGCCGATCTGAATCTGGCGCTGGAAACGCATAACCCGCAGGGCCGCCCGGTGCTGCTTTTCTCGCATGGTTTTGGACAGACGCGTGGTGCATGGAGCGGCGCGTCGGCGGCACTGGCAAAACAGGGTTGTCGCTGTGTGACGTTTGATAGTCGTGGTCACGGCGAAAGCGATCGTGTGGCTGATGGCGCGTATCGCATGGAGCAATTCGCGGATGACCTCATTCGCGTTGCCAAAGCACAGCCCAAGCCACCGGTTCTTGTTGGCGCATCGATGGGTGGGTTGTTGGGCATGCTGGTGGCGGGGGAAGTGAAGCCGTCACCGTTTCGGGCGCTGGTACTTGTCGACATTACGCCGCGTTGGGAAGCGGCCGGCGTCGAACGCATCCTGGCTTTCATGCAGGCGTACCCGGACGGCTTTGCTGATTACGACGAAGCGGCGGAAAAAATTGCCGGTTATCTGCCGCAACGGCGCGAGCGCAAGACCGAAGAACAACTTCGGCCGCTGCTGCGCAAAGGTGCGGATGGGCGGCTTCGCTGGCATTGGGATCCGGCCTTGCTGGCTGGCGTAGTGAATGAAAGCGAGCGCTATCAGCCTCGGTTGCTGGCGGCGGCCTCAAAGATTGACGTACCGGTATTGCTGCTTTCCGGTGCACGCAGCGACGTGGTGTCGAGCGATACCGTCAGAGAATTTTTGCAGCGTGTGCCGCACGCCGAGCACGTGGAACTCGCTCACGCCACGCATATGGTGGCGGGCGACGCGAATGATGCCTTCACCCGTGAAGTGACGCGCTTTGTGCAGGATCTGACCCGACAGGGTCTGGCCGAGTCAAAGGCGAATTCACAAGTTTTGTCGAACGAAAAAGATCTGGATCGACCCGATAACCGGCAGCACGCCGGTGCTGTTCAACCGTGATGAGGTGTTGATATGTCCGTGATACTGACCATTCTGGCGGCGCTGATAGCGACTGGCGCCTGCGCTTACCACCGCACCAGCCTGCGCACATGGGCGGTCGTCACGATAGTCGCCACCCTCGTGGTCGGGCTCATCGCCGGCGCACCGCTGACCATGCTGATCCTGCTGATCATCGAGCTGGCCATCGCCGTGCCGCTGCTGATGGTGAGCTTCCGCCGCCGCAACATCACAGCGCCGATCCTGAAGACGTTTGCCAAGGTCACGCCGAAGCTTTCCGAGACAGAACAGACGGCGCTGGAAGCGGGCACGATCGGTTTCGAAGGCGAACTGTTTTCCGGCAAGCCGAATTGGAGCGTGCTGATGAAGCAGCCCAAGCCGGTGCTGAGCGTAGAGGAGCAGGCATTCCTCGACGGCCCGGTGGAAGAACTCTGCGGCATGATCGACGATTGGCAGATCACGCACGAGCTGGCCGATCTACCACCGAACGTGTGGGACTTCATCAAGAAGAACAAATTCTTCGGCATGATCATTCCGAAGGAATACGGTGGCCTGCAGTTCTCCGCACTCGCCCATTCGGCGGTGTTGCAGAAGCTGTCGACCATGTCGTCCACCGTTGCGTCGACCGTGGCCGTGCCGAATTCACTCGGGCCAGCCGAGCTGCTGCTGCACTACGGCAATGACGAACAGAAAAATCATTACCTGCCGCGCCTTGCCGTCGGCGAAGAGATTCCGTGTTTTGCACTTACCGGTCCTTATGCCGGCTCCGACGC
>Ga0302310_10000278_pt1 | contig 49864 bp, 49 predicted proteins | sample III_Palsa_N1_2_FD_200451 | JGI IMG/M metagenome (GOLD analysis project Ga0302310, IMG submission 200451) | Peat permafrost microbial communities from Stordalen Mire near Abisko, Sweden - III_Palsa_N1_2 | ecosystem: Environmental > Terrestrial > Soil > Palsa > Peat permafrost | place: Sweden...
TCAAATATGCGAATGCCGTTGGCGTTCAGAAAACTCGTCATGCCCGCGGCGTAGCACGCGCCGGGCAGCGTGCCCGTGATCAGGATTCGGTCAAAGCACGACAGCACGCCGTGCAAATTCGCCGCGTAACGCTCAATCAGATCGGCCTTCATGGCTCACACCGTCATCGGATGGCTACGCAACACATCGTATTACCTGTTTGGTTCCGGCTCGTCCGGCTTAGGCGTACCTCGACCGAGCGGTGCTGCAGTCATCTCACCCTCTGTCCGTTGCTGGCGCCATCGGGGTGCCCTCAAGAAACGGTTTTTTTCGTACACTAAGGCCACAGACTCCCACGTCGCTGATCGGCCATAGTCCATTATTTTCGGGAAGGTGAAACTGGACCGGGAATGTTGCGGAAAATTCAAACATGGCCTGCAGGCTGAAGCATCGGATAGGTAAACAGAAAGAAGTGCAGCACGTTCAGACCAAAATGGGCCAGCACCGCTGCCCGAAGTCCGCCGAAGCGGTAAGCCAACCCATAACCGATTCCCGCGACGCTTCCCACAACCAGCCATTGCCATCCACCTGAAATATGGGCCAGCCCGAACAATACCGCTGCTGTGCAAAGGGCAAGCGCATCTCCGTAGGATCTCTGTTTGAGCAGACGGCTTAGCCCACCTTGTAGATAGCCGCGAAATAAGGCTTCTTCGGTAAAAGTGACGAGGAGCAGATTGTTCGGCAACCACAGCCAGCTGGCGGACGGCCATTTGGGCGCCCACGTGACGAGTCCGAGCAGTGCTGCAACGGCCAGGCAGGCCGCCGTCGTAATCAGCAAACCACCGATACCTGATATCAACGACGCACGCAGTTCGTGCCGGGGCTGGATCCAGGGCAAAACCAGGAGTAGCCAGAAGCCGATCAGAGGCTTGTCAAGGTTGAGATACATCTTGAATGGCACGGCATCCGGCGTAAAACGCTCTGGTCCGATGACCCGCGGATTATGAAAGCCGGGAAGCCAATGCATGCTTAATGCAATGGCGAGCACGATGAACAGCGCGTGCCCCGTGTATCGGACGTGCATCTTGCGATTCGGCCGTACTGCATAGGCGGCAAGGATCAGCAATGCGACAGGGATCGCCGCCTGGAATCCGAGCTGCCCATTCGCCAGCGCAGCGCTATAGCCTAAGATGAGCAGCCCTAAGCTCAGCCATCGAACGGCAGATAGCCACGCAGTCGGCGCGGCGAGGAAAATTGCAACCCACGGTAACGCAAACATGTCAGCTCACAGGAATTGGGGTACCCTCAATAAAGGGGCTTTTTTCGTACGCTAAGCACATATCTGCGGCCCGTGGACTAATAGCAACGGTTTGCGGAGACGTTACGTTTAGCGTCGGCGGCCTCGGAATCAACTGATCGTCCGCATTCAGCCGGACTGGACCGGCACCCCTATTGATCATGGCTCGCTCTCTTCGTTCCGGTAGCTAGCGCTACGTCATTTCGGCAGAACTTCGAATGCGAGAAACTGGGTCACCTGGGCAGGATTAAAATTGTCGTCTGACACGAGGACCAAGCTGTCGTTCCCATTTGCGAGCTTCGGTCCCCATGCGATGCCCTCAATATTGTCCAGCCTTGGCAGATTGAGTTGGTTCAGGTCAAGCACGAGCCGTTTTCTCGTCGGAACGTAGTTTCTATTGCGTAGCGACTGGATCGAACTGATATCCGTTGCGCCCGAGATGTCCATCTCATAGATGCGAATGTAGTTTGCGTAAACACTATCCGGGCCCTGGACTGCTGCTCGCTCCACCATAAGAAAGCGGTGGTCATCAACGGCCAACATCTCGGAAACGCCGTTGTCAGCCAACTTGCCTGCAGCAGGGGGAGACGGAATGGCGTCTATCGGATAGGCAACTTGCCTGAGCATTTTGCCACTGCGGTCATACTGAGTAATCCGCGATACCGCGCCGTATACAGGCGTCGGAACTGACCCATCCTGGTAGATAGGTCCTTCCATCGAAACCCAAATCGATCTTCCGTCGCGCGCAAAGGTCAAGCCTTCAAAGGTTAGATTGTTTCTTGACCCGACGTCTTGCGTCGGAAACATCTTGAACATGGCAGGCACAGGCAGCCTCGACATGTAGCTGCCAGCCCGAGTAGCCTGCTTCACGAATGGATCATGGGCGAGGGCGCGATCGCCTTCGCTTGCATACCAGACGCTGCCATCGATCGGGTCGAAACGAACTGCTTCAAAATCAGGGATCTCGCCGCCCTGGGTGGCGTGGCGCTGGCGGTTGGGATAGACCGTCCCATCTTCTTGCCGCAAGAAAGTGGTCCCCAAGAGGGTGATCGATGAGAACTTGCCCATGTCATACGCCAGCGTGGCCGTATAAAGGCGCGCTGGATTGATGTCAGAACGATCATCGCTAATTAAAGCCCATGTCTGTGAGGTCGGGTTATAGTCAATTCCCGAAATACCGCCCACCGTTGTTGCTTCAAAGTCCTTCCGGTAAGCAATCCGCTGCTCTCCGATGAACCTCAGCGTCCCGACAGACCGCGTCGCGGGTGCGTCGTCTGCGCCGGCGCACCCGCTTACCGTTAATACGATAGCTACGATGCAGGTGAACGTCGAGGCACCCCGACTCCAAGAGCGAACTTCAATTCCGAAATCCAAGGAATTTTCCTTTTTGATGAAGGCAGGATACACGTGCCGGCGGACGAACATTTCCAGATTAATCCAAGATAACGCAGTCAGGCATATTGCACCGGCGGCGCCCGCAGGCGAGGCAAACGGCGCGTTCAAAAGCATGTGTTCTTCGAACCTTTTCGCCGCATAAACACGACGGGTTCGTCACGATACGAACCGCTTCCTTCTTGCAGATACCCAAGCTTTCCGACGAGTTGAAGGGCGGGAGCATTCGTTGAAGCGCTCATGCAAACCGTATCGCGTTCCTGCCATATCGAATCGGCCCATAAAAGCGCGGCTGTCGCCGCCTCGAAGGCAAAACCATTCCCTCGGACAGACGGAGTCAACGCGACGCCGAATTCCGGACCCTCCGGAAGTGGCGGGATTGTTTCACGATAGGCCGCACAGAAACCGACTTCGCCGATCATCTTCGATGCTCCCCTTTCCCGAATCATCCAAAGACCAAAGCCAAGCATGTTCCAGTGTCCTTCATTCCTCATGAGCCTAGACCAGCAGCCCTCCCTATCAGGGACCCCGCGACTCGCCCATGGAATTGCTGGATTACTCCAGTAGCGCAAGCAATCCTCAAAGTCGACGATGCAAGGGCGGCTCAGAATGAGTCTTGACGTTTCAATTTGTATCTGCACAAATGCCCTCTCTATTTAGCACCGCGTCGATAGCGCGGCTAAGATGCCGGAGGCGGGTCAAATTGCGTCTGCATAGAGATCCGCCTCTGCGACTATTCCGCTGGGCAGCGCCCACTTTCCGTTCGAAAAAACGATCTCGTCGTCAAAATGCACCGTTGGTCGGGCAAGGATAAAGTCGGTATGTAACCGACAGTTCCAATCGGGATACGTGCCTTTTCTCACAGGTGATCCGATGCCCAAATGAAAGCCAGCCACCCGTTCGTTGATCAACGAACGGAAAGGCACGAACCGCTCAATCCCTTCGTTCGTACCCAAGCCAATTTCCCCCACTCTGTTTGCGTTCTCGACGGCAAACAAGGTCTTGCACAAACTGTCTATGAGGACATCGTCGCACCTGTAATCCGTCACAAGACCGTCGTTTATCGTTAGAACGACTCTCTTGCTTTCCAGCCGCGGATCAAATTCGAAGGGATAGCTCATATTGATCGCACCATCGGCTACCAAGACGCCGTGGACGTCACCGGAATATGTACTCACCTCACCGCACGGAAAGACACCGGGAAACGGTGCCCGAAAATGCCCATGATTGCTCGTCCAGCTTGCCAAGGAATCGGGGCGTACAACCAGATTAGTCCCATTTTCACTCGTGATAGTGATTTTTGATGATGCTTTCGCGCAAGCCAGAACGCCATTGTTAAGGTCGCACATTTCGTCCTTGGGCATGCGAAAGCAAAGTTCGAACAATTCGTATCCAAAATCGAACAGCCGATACACCGTGGCCTTGCCGACATGATTCCCCAAACATGTAAGAATCTGCGGTCTGTGAATGCTTCGAGTTTTGCTGACGTATAAGACAACATCGTATCCTTCGAGATCGCTGGGACAAAACGGGGACTGCTCATCGACCGCCTCAGCGCTCACGCTGACCAAATCGTCCCCGCAGATGTCGATGAACTCGGAGAGCGCTGCCCTCCCATCAAGGTCAGTCGTGTCTAGATTCCAGCGTACGAACAGTCTAGAGCCGGCGCCTAGTCTCAAATAGCTGCGGATAAGCATCCGCATTCCCTCGACTTCGCGAAGTTTGGTTTGGAGATTACGTTGCATGATCGTTATCTCATCAAGAAAATGAAACTACGGTTTAGCTAAACAGGCTACCGTGCATGTCCGCTTATCAAATTTGCTAACGATGACCAAAGTGAATGCTTTAGCAGGTCGGACGGCACGGTCGCTTTATCGCTTGGCGTTCAATTGCCGCCGACGGAGGCGAACAGCCATTCGGACGGATAGGCGGCTGCAGCGGCGCCCATCACCATTGCTTGAATCTGACGGACTGCATCATCCACAGACAACGTGCTAGCAGCACCACATTGCATATTCGATGCCGCTGCAATGCAGGTTTGATTTGATGTAATTTGGTTCAGCATGTTTTCACCTCTGTTAGTTAACGAATGCAGACCTATTCGACTTAGTAGTAATGTCTTGGAGGTCTGGAAATCATTGTGCTGCGCTTGAATTAGCTAACAATTACGTAGCTACCACTGACTTTGCGGGAAATGATTCAAAGCGGGCCGACATTCGTTCCGCACATTTTCGCGTATGTGAGTCGGTGGCGCCGGGAGCACAACGACTGAAACAGCTACTCGGCGCTGCGCACCTCCGTTCCCGGTCCAGCGGCTCAGCGCTAGGGGGTTCTGCCCGCTAGCGCGGCCGATCGCCATCAGGTCCAGATCGAACTGCTTGGGCAAGTTTCGTCCTGAGTACGTATATGACCGTGCCACGTGGTTGCCACTACTTCGCACCTTTGAGTTCTACCCATCGGGCAGGTGCTCCTTGGGCACCCGCAATTCGAGGAAGCACTCGTGTCGAAAGAAGCTGAGGTTTCCTCGATATTTCGTGTTCCAGCAGATGGATTTTATGCAGCCCGCTCGGTCTGATTTTGTTCGTTGATCCAGCGGTCGAGATACTGGGTGGGTGACCTGTAGCCGAGCGTTCTGCGAAGAAATTGCGAGCGCTGAAGGTAAAAAGGCCCGGACAAATAATCCGGGCCTTTAATTCAAGGCGGAACCCCGTTATCGCCTCGATGATGTTTCTCTCGTAACTGACCTACTGCCTCTAATGTTGGGTTTATCGTTGGGCGTTTCTGTCGGTCAGTGACACCATATTAGCTGGAGAATGGCGGTTTACTATGCGCGAAACCTCACATAGCGCTTACCTATAGTTACATTCGTGGCGCGATATCCACACCGCTTTGACGATTGAAAACGCCGGCAGCGCCGGCGTTCTCTCAGTCATTGCCCACGATTGTCAGGGCTTGCTCTTCTTCACATCTTCCTTCAGATCACCATACTGCTTTTGTGCTTCGCCCACGCCTTGTTACACTTGGCCCTTGGCTTTTTGCGCCGGATCGTCCGTGGCGTTGCCTACCGCTTCATTGACCTTACCTTTGACCTTTTCGGCGGTACCCTTCACCTGATCCTTGTTCATAGCGAACCTCCATATTCCGGTTAATGCGCCTGAATTTGGCAGCAACAAGTGAGTTGCAAAAACCGATCCCGCGCTGCTATCGGGTTCGGACCTGAGCGCGATGCCGCGAACCTGAAGAGGGTGCGCGAGATCATTGGTCCGGAACGCCGCCTGATGGTCGACGCCAATCAGGCGTGGAATCTCGACACCGCGTTATCCATGGCCGAGGTGCTCGACGAGTATCGTCCCCTATGGCTCGAAGAGCCGCTGCGCTGCGATCGCCCCATCATGGAGTGGCAGATGTTGAGCGCCCGGACCGGCATCCCGCTCGCGGCGGGCGAAAACTTTGCGAATCGCGCCGCGTTCAAGGAAGGCATCGCCAGCGGCGCACTCAGCGTGATTCAGCCCGATGCCGCCAAGTGGGGCGGCATTTCCGGCAACTGGCCTGTGACCCAGGCAGTGCAGGCGGCGGGGCTCACGTATTGCCCGCATTACCTCGGCGCAGGCGTGGGCCTGCTTGCGTCGGCGCATCTGCTCGCTGCAGCAGGCGACAGCGGCGGACGCGGTCTGCTCGAAGTCGATGCCAATCCCAACCCGCTTCGTTCGCGGTTATCGGGTCCGATCGAGACGCCTGCCGGTGGCCGCGTGCATCTTGGCGAAGCGCCGGGCATCGGCATCACGCCTGACATTGCATCACTGCGCCGCGAGATCGCGGCCGCCGGATAACCGGACTGCACACCACCCTTGTTCTCTCTACTTGCATGGACATTCAATAAGCACCGCGCCTTCTTATTCCAATACACAACTATTCATCGACAACACCTGGCGCGCCACGTCGCGCACGCTGCCCGTGGCCAACCCCGCAACGGAGATCGAGATCGGCCGTGTGTCAATGGCGGACACGGCCGACCTCGACGAAGCAGCCGCAGCCTCTTTACGGGGCTTCAAAATCTGGCGCAAGATCCCGGCCTTTGAGCGCAGCGCACTCATGCGCCGCGCCGCGCAACTGATGCGCGAACGTGCCGAAGATATCGCCGTCACCATGACCCTGGAACAGGGCAAGCCGCTTGCGGAGTCGCGCGCTGAAACGCTGGCTTCCGCGGACGTCATTGAATGGTTCGCCGAGGAAGCGCGCCGTACCTATGGCCGCGTGATTCCGTCACGTGTCAACATCGTCCGGCAGATCGTCATGCGCGAACCCGTCGGCCCTGTCGCCGCATTCACGCCGTGGAATTTCCCGATCAACCAGGCAGTGCGCAAGATTGCTGCCGCCCTTGTGGCGGGATGCTCCGTCGTGCTGAAAGGCCCCGAGGAAACACCCGCAAGTTGCGCCGCGCTCGTTCGCGCCTTTTCGGATGCCGGCTTGCCGGCCGGCGTGCTGAACCTCGTGTTCGGCGTACCCGCCGAGATATCGAACCACCTGATCGCCCACCCCGCCATCCGGAAGATATCGTTCACGGGTTCAACGGCGGTCGGCAAACTGCTTGCGGCGAAAGCGGGTGAGCACATGAAGCGTGCAACGATGGAACTCGGCGGCCATGCACCCGCACTCCTCTTCGCCGACAGCGATGTGCCACGCGCCGCTCGACTGCTTGCCGCCGCGAAATATCGTAATGCGGGTCAGGTGTGCATCTCGCCTACGCGCTTCATCGTCGAACACTCCGTATGCGACGAGTTCATCGAGCACTTCGTCGTCGCGGCGCAAACCATCCACGTGGGCAACGGCCTGCACGACGGTGTACAGATGCGCGCGCTTGCCAACGCCCGGCGTCTGCATGCAATGGAGCAACTTGTAGCAGATGCGGTCGCGCAAGGCGCGACGATAGCCACGGGAGGCAAACGGCGGGAGCACGAAGGCTACTTCTTTGAACCCACCTTGCTGATCGATGTACCGCCATCCGCGCGCATCATGAACGAAGAGCCCTTCGGCCCGATCGCGGCCGTCTCGACTTTCAGCACTTACGATGAGGCCATTGGCGAAGCCAACCGCTTGCCCTTCGGTCTTGCGACGTATGCATACACATGCTCAGCGGCCACGATGGCGTCGCTGGGCGACGATATCGATCAATCACCACGGACTTGGAATACCTGAAACACCGTTTGGGGGGATCAAGGATTCTGGATACGGATCGGAAGGCGGCAGCGAGGCGCTGGAAGCGTATCTGAATACGAAATTCGTTTCCGAGCATCGTTGAGGCGTCGTTTGCGCATCGAGCTGCCAACGAGAGAACGCCTCATGCCATCTTCTCCTCGTCTTTGGATCATCTGTCCGGTGACAGCATCGACGACTGCATATTGACGAGGCGAGCTGATCAGAAAACCAGGAACACTCGCGAGACACGGCCATCCTGGCCGACGGTAATCAAGAGCACGCGTTGCTCATTTTCCGCTCACTCTTCAGGCCTACGATGCACTCCATCGACGAGCGGCGCCTTGATTTACGGCTAATTCCAATTGCCTGCTGCAATCGTCGTGACGCGGCAGACCATTGGTCCGCCATGAATCTAATCACTGACTGGAGTGCATCATGTTTGCAAAATTTGCCAAAACGCTGAATGAGTTTTTCTTCCTCACCGAAGAACAGAAACGCGAGTCCTATCTGGGGAAGTCAGTCGACTTCGTCGATCTCGAACGTCGCATACACGCCTTCGAAATGAACCACCAGCCGATCACCTTGTATTCCGATAGCACGTCGCGTGACCGGCACTTCTGATTTCGCGCGAAACGCGGCCGCGTCATTGTCAGGCCCTTCGAGTATCAACATCTTGCTGAAGGGGCTGGTCCAGGAGATGTTCAGCACAATGGTTTTGTGGCCGAAATCGCACGGCGTACCGACGGACTGCCCGTTCCTGCCGACTAGTGTGTCGCAATGAACCTGACAATGCGCTCAGCCAACTGACGAGGGTACTGATACATCATCGCGTGGCCGCCGGCCGTGACTTCCGCCAGCGTGGCATTGGGCAGGATGTGACCGAGCACAACGGAATTGCGCGGTCGCAGCACCTTGTCGCTTGTGCCAGCGAGGATCAGCGTCGGCACCGTGACGCGATCGAGACCCCGGAGCGCCTGATCGTCCTGCTTCCACCGCTGCAGAATGAGGTCCTGCGCGTGCGCCACTGCGTCTGTGATGTGCGGTTCGGCATAGCCCTCAGGCGCGGACATGTCATGGACGAAACATGCTTTAGCACTCGGTAGTGCAGATGCGGGAAACAGGACTTCCATCACGCGGTCGAAGTGCTCGCTGCCGCTTCCCGACAAGGCCTGGTCAACGTCAGTTGGCGGCAGCGCAGCGCGCGGCCCGGGAGGCATTGACGAAAGCAGAATGAGCTTCGAGATCAGCGAAGGCTCGTCAATCGCGAGTTGCTGCGCGATGATGCCGCCCATCGACCAGCCCAATACCGTCGCGTTCTTCAAATGCAGGCCCCGGATCAGCGCAGCGGTATCGCCTGCCAGATCGCGCACACTGTAACTCGCGCCACGCATCTGCGACTGCCCTATTCCGCGATTGTCGAAGACGACAACCTCATGATGCTTCGCGAGATCGGAGAGAAAGTACGCATTCCATTCGGCCATGCTCGCGCGATAACCGGTAATCAGCACGATCGGACTGCCGTGACCAAACCGGTAATACCCGATCGATCCGTTCGGCGTCTCGAGTACCTGCTCTTTCGGTCCTGCTTCGCGATCTTGACGGAACGTGTCTGACCCACATTGCATGTCATCCTGCCAGGCGACCGTTCCGGCATAAGCGACCGGCAGCATCTGCGGGACGAGCAACCCGGAGCAGACCAGCAACTGCGCGATCAGGCGACAGCTACTGCGTTTCCGGCGCGGCAGCAAACCGCTGGTCGCCGCCGACCGATACGTAAATGTCATGCTGACTCCTCTTGACTCGATGCACGTCAGCATAGCGATCGTTTGTTAGCGCAAAGTGAGCACACGCCGATCCGACGTTTCCGCGACGTCGTTCGCAACAAGCGGTCAACGCCCGCTGTTTGCAAGGTATGACGCGCTAATTTTCCTCTCATTCTGCCGCCTCATGATAACGCTATGGATCACGAACGGCATGGGCCGCCGCGCTCCACTGTCCCACTACAAAGAGGCACCCGGAATGTTCACAAGGATTCTAGTTGCGGTTAGTGCAAGCTCGGCCGATACGGTATTGGAGTCGGCCATCGAAATTTCCCAAAAGTACGATGCGCACATTTTTGCGCTGCACGTGGTCGACCCCACACCCTGCTGGATGGGGCCACTCGACTACGACTTCGGACTCATCGTCCAGGCGCTGGAAGCACATGGACGCGAAATCGTTACCCGAATGTCCGATGTGCTTGACGATCATACGGGTCCCACCGAAACCCGCATGGTCACGCTGCCAATATCGGGGCAATCGGTGGGTCAAGCGATCGCCTCTGCCGCCGACTCGTCGGGTGCTGACCTGATTCTTCTCGGCGCGCGGAAATCGGGCTGGTGGCGCTGGATGAGCGAAGACGTCGCCTCGGAAGTACGGCGCCATACGAACACGCCGATTCAGACCGTCTCCGCCAAAGTCATCGGCGGCTCGACGCGCCGTGGCGCTACACGCTGGACCGGTGCGCCGGCCGCTGACGCCCGCTAACCCGGGTGCCGGCATCGATCGCGACATTCGCCTCTGACAGGCGACAAGGCGGTCACCAGGATTTATTTAACGATGAACCCCAATCCTCGGCAGGACACATCTATACGTTCGTTATCCTCAGTTAGAGGATGAATGTGGTGAATTGAACTACCACGGTGATTCACCTGAATCATTTCAGAGTCCCTTTCACTGGGCCATTCTTGCCGAGATAACAAGGAGTAGAGAATGCGTCACTATCATTGCAACAGTCCCGAGGCAGCGGGCCGCATCCTGGCCGCCTGTCTGCTTTCCGACGGACACCTTGGCCTCACGGAACTTGAAGCGCTCGATCGCTGCGGCATGGAAAGGCGGCTGTCATTAAATCGAAGCCTTTTGCTCTCCATCGTGCAAACGCTGTACGAAGACCTGACGCGCTGCGGGTACCTGAGCTGGAGCGACGTGTGTCAGGTTGATCCCGCGACACTCGCTTGCCTGGCGGCTGATGTGCACGACCGGCAACTCCGTCGCGACATCATCGATCTATGCAACGAAGCCGTCATGGCGGACCATAGCTACTGCGATCGGGAGGCCGACTTCCTGAGACTGCTGCGCGACGCGTGGCAACTTCCGGCGCAATGACTTCAGACGCATCCCGCTCGCCTGACAGCCGCCGGCCACCTACTCGCCCACATGCTGCAGACAGGTCTCTTTGGAAACGGCAAGATGTCATTTTAAATTGCGATGCGGGCCATGCGCCGCATCCAGTGATTGAAGAGACACCTGCCCGGGAAGTTCAAGACAATCGGGTTGCAGGCGCTGAGTCGCAACCGCTCGCTAGCCTGAGCGATCACCGCCCGCTTCAGCAACTCGGCTGCCGGCCGGTGATGTGCTTCAAGTTCAAGTTATCGTCCTATGAACTTGAGTGCGTCCATCATCGGCGTCTTCGACACATTGACCATTCCCTGAAATGGCGTGTCGAGATCAAGGACAACAAACACGGCAGTCGTCGCCGATAAGGCGCAAAGCATAAATACAACGCACATGCTCCAGTTTCTGGGTGCACTGAAGCCGAATATTCCGAATATGACAACCAGCCATCCAACCAGGATCGCAATGAGAGGGGTTGGAATCGAGCCCCTCCTGTGTTCGAGTGCAAGCCATCGACCTGCAAATACGCTGTCCCAAAGTTCCATCGCCCGGTCACGGAGTTTTTCCTGCGAAGGGCCGAGGGTCTGCAGAGCGAAAATGCGTCCCTGGATGTCATAGGTACTCGCGAGGATCTCTCGCGATTCTGCCTCTGCGGTCGTTCCCCTTTCGTTGGAAAACAGGAAGGAGATCCATTGGGCATAGTCGTTCTTGATGTCGACGCGCAGACCTTCGGCCGATGGGCCAAACTCGGACAAATTTCGGTCCAGCTGGATCATTGCGACACTATTGTGCTGGAGCGCGGTGTTGACCAGGTCGAGCGACGAATTTCCGGACGAAATCAGCAGGCTAAGCACCAACGCCGACAGCGTCGCCACCAGACCAACGGCAATACGCATCGCGGCGAGTGAGTCTTCAGAGAAATGGTGATCTGCCAGGCTTGCGCGCACACGCGACCCCAGCGCTGCACTCAAAAGAATGAGAGCAAGCACAATGGCAGAAAAGACATAGTGATCCATGTGGAAACGGTTTTCTTCGATCGCACGGGCCAGGTGATTCAGGTCGAGCTGCCGCGGCAGTCATGCTGCAGATGTAAAACCGGGCACGCAGGAGGCTATGCGTTATCAGGCTTCCGACCTGGCGGGTCCTGATGGGCGGCTAATCCAGTATTCCGGGCGACCGCATCAGGCGTGGTGATGGGAATGTCAAGGTCAGGCCGCATGCACGCAGCGAAAACCGTAAGTACGGTGACTGCTCGTAAGCACGTTGCCTCGCTGATCTGAGATAAACCACTGCATTCCAGAAACGCGACGTTCGAACGCCGGGATATTGAGTTCCCGTGCGGCCGGATAGCTAGCTGCGAGCAACTAGCTATCCCGACGCACTTACGAATCCCGATCGGCGACGAAGCCACGACAAGGCGTGTCTGATGCCGGCCTATGATGGAATCTACGCTTTACCAGCGTGCTGTCCGTGTGGAACGCATCGGGACATTCCGCCTTCAATTTTTCGATCGTCATTTCAACATGTTCGATGCCGAATTTTGATGCGTTAATCAATTCTACTTGGTGAGGATAGCTGATCTTCATGGTCTATCATCCTGACGGAAATCGTTCAATAAAATATAACCGGAAAAGTAGTGTGGGGACGCTCAGTTGTGCTCGAACAGCGCGATTCGGCCACTCTTGTACAGGTCGCGGACTTTACTCGCCAACGGTGCCTGCGGCGTCTGCTTGCACTCGCCAACGATTGCGGCTACCGGCGTTGCAACATCGACGACTGTCGTCACGGTCTCGCTTACGCCCAGCTTGTCGACGCCTGAAACCCAATAGACGAGCGCCGGCTTGTAGGCGTCGTCCACCGCGAGGAAATCCGAGCAGCTCATCTGTGCGGGCGTAACGGGCTTTGCGGCTTGCGCAAGAGCGAGCGGGGATACACATAGACCGGCCAACACGGCGGTTGCAATTGCAAGGTGCTTCATAACATTCTCCAGATGGTATTGCAGGTCTTTCCGCCTTCGGCGATAGAGTCCTGCTTGTTGATAAATCAATACTCCCGGCTTCGAGGATGAATGCTCGGGCTGATTGTGCGCACCCTCTCGAATCGGCCACGCGTACTACGCAACGGAACTTGCCAGGCGTTGTTCACCAGCAAGTGCTGGTACGCCTTCATTGACTGGATACATCGTATCGGCAGTAAGTTAGGGGAAAATTACCCTTGTGCCATCGATCGCATATAGCGGACTTCGCATCTGTATTCCAACTGTCGGCTCACCAACTCACTGTCATACGAGACGGTGCGACCGGATAGGTCATCAGCATTACCAGTAGCCGAAAGTTTGCGGATAGCCATAGACGACGGCTGGCGCAGGCGCCAGGACGGGCGGCGGTGCGTACATTGGCGCGGTCGAATAGACGGCCGGGTGTGTGATCTGATTCCCCTTGGACGCCATGCATTGCGAATAAGCGGCGTCGTAGCGGGCTTGCAGACTGGCCGAAGTGGCCTGAGCGCCGTTGGCGCCCACTGCGCTGCCAAGCAGCAATCCAGCGCCGGCGCCAATCGCCGCGCCGATACCGGCATCGCCGGCTGCCGCGCCAAAAAGTGCGCCTGCTGCCGCACCGCCTACGGTGCCGATCGCCCCGGTGCGCAGACCGTCGTTGGCCGCCGCCGATGGTTGCGAGGCATTGTCAGAGCGGAACGCATAATCCCTGCACGCGTAATCTTCCTGCTGGAATTTGCTCAGCGGCTCTCCTGTGGGCGGCAATGCGACCACGGTCGGGCCAGTGGGAGGAATGACGGCGCACCCGGTCAGGGAAAGGGCGATCAAGCATAAAGGTGTTGCCACGCACACGAGTTGCAAACGTTTCATGATGTTGGATATCCAGTGAGTACACAGATGTCATAGTGACGTCGAAGAATTAGCGCTGAATTACTTTGCGGTGAGTGAGGCACCTGTGCTCCCGGAACCCAGCGAATCAATCGCTGGTCGTTTTTTTAAAATCAGGAATACTAGTCATCTTGACCCTGTCGCACCTGATTCATTACCGCGACATCCGGCAAGCCCATCGGGGGCTATCGCTCCTTGCGCTCGACGACGCAAATCACACGGAAACGCCGGCCACGTTGCTCTGTCGGTGCGACTCCATATCGAATTCGATACGGCTCGTTCTATTGCGCGGCTCATCCTGAGGAAGGGCTTCGATCGCCATACGGTCCACTTTGCCCTGTTCGGTTTGTGGCACGCGATCTAGCGCGATAATGCGTACCTGGTTCGAAATGGAAATGCCGAACACAGCTTCGAGAATGCTTGCGCACCGCGCAACCTGCACGTGTCTTCCTGGCCATGGCTCAACCAACGCGTTCCATGTATATCCCGCTGAACCGTTTCCTGGTGTATACGCCGCGGCATACCGCACGTCAGGCAGCCAGCAGAGGATCTCCTCAATCCTGGTCGGGCTGATATAAACACCATCGATCACAGCCACATCGGACGCACGCCCGAGCACATGCAGGTGGCCGTCCTCGTCGATGAAACCGGTGTCGCCCATGCGGCACCAGCCGTTGCGAAACTTGCGTGACTCCGTTTCCGGCTGCCTGTAATAGCCCTGCGCCACACAACACGACCTCACCTCGATGTTGCCTATCTCCCCTACACCCGCGAAGCGTTCGTCCAGGCGGCGAATGCGTACCTCGACGCCGTCCACAATGCGCCCGGCGCCGGATGCCATGTTGACGGTTGCCTCGTACCCCGGCGGCGCAAGCACGCTCACCAGACCCGCCTCGCTCGCTCCGTACATATGCTTGAGCACCGGGCCGAAACGGCTGATTGCGCGTTGTCGCAGAACCGCAGGCGCCGAGCCGCCGATGTGTGCAATCGAGCGCAACGACGACAGATCGCGCCAGCGCGCGTCCGGATGATCCATCGTTTCGAAAAGTTGTGGCTCGACGAGCAGCAGGTCGGTGATGCGTTCCGACTCGATCATCGAGAGCGTCGCGGCAGGGTCGTATTGGCGGTCGAGCACGACCGTGCCTCCACCGATCAAGGTTGAGTCCACAAGTACTTGTGAAATGTAGGCGAGCGGGCCATTGACGAGCTGCCGCTTATCTTCTGCCTTCTCTGCTCTGACCATCGCCGAATACGCCGCGAACGATCGCCGACTGCATTTCGGCACACCCGTCGTGCCACCGGACGATACGATCACGGCGAGCTCATCGGGCATGGCACGGCTGCGCAAGGGTCGATCCGAATGGTCTGCGGCAAGCCGATCTAGCCGTAAAGTATCAGCGCCGAAACCCATTGGCACGACGCGCGCGGTCACGCTTTCCGGGACGAGGTGCACGGTTTCTCCGAACACGATCAGGAGCGTGGGCTGGATTCTGGCAAGCAGCGTCCTGTGTTGATCGCGCTTCGCGAGCGCAGGCATGAACAGCGTCGCGGCACCGAGAAGATTCGCCGAGTAGCGGATAGCGAGCGCATCGGGACAATTGAGTGCGAGCAATGCGACGAGAGAACCCCGGCCAATACCGAGTGCCTCAAGCGCACGTGCGTAACGAAAGATCGAGCGACGCAGCGCGCCACCGGTAACGTCAGTACGAAGATAGCGCAGTACGGGTCTATCAGACCGTATGCCCAGCTGGTCGAGTAATGCATCGATATAGAGCGGCTCTGTTGTTTCGCTGTAACTTGTCATGATCGATCCTCTTTCGTGAGTCATGTGGCGGCCGTCGCTGCGCATGTCGGCCGTGAGCCTGCGCGTTCTCGCGACCCCACCCCACCCTTGCTTTCCACGCATGATGAGCGCGAAAAATGAGCGCAGAATGAGCAAAGGATTAGCTGACCAGTGCGGTCGTGAGATCCCGATGTCCGGAGCCGCTAATTCCCGTCTAAGATTTCGGCACTACTATCCGCTTCATCGATTCATCGACGTACATGAACACATAAGAGGGAAAATGGCATTGTCAAGTTTGAGGCTGTAACCAAACTTCGGAGCACAAAGTAGTTATCCTTATTAGAACGGCAAGTCCGAATTGCCGAATAAGCTAGCGGTGGGGAGGTTCCATGAGTCACGCACTTTTCGAGATTTCATCGGCTATTTGTATTCTGTTGTTCGTCGGCTTCGTTGTTTTCAGAGCATTCACCTCACCGCTTCCGGGAAAGGAAGAGCGTTTTGACTTGTTTATGAAACGAAACGACATCAGCCGGTCGCGAGACACGCTGCGTCACGAGTCCCTTGAGCTTGGCGACAAGACCCCTAGACCGTGACGGAACGGCCACCACCTTCGGCTAGGTTGCCATCGGCAACCATCTGTTCCGCGCGCATGCATGCATCGACGACCACCTCCCTTTGCTCGTGCACCGTCTTCAGCCCCTCCGCGATCTTCGCTTCGGCGGCTGGTACGTCGAATCTAGCCATTTTTCTTATTCCCTTGGCGATACACGGTTCTAACCGGACGCTAAGCGTACGAATTTGCGGATTCTGAGACGGCCCCTTTTCGATGGACACGGTTTGACGTCGCGTCGTATACGACCCGGCCGCCGCGGCGCGGCCGGGCGACACGTCGAATCGCGGGCGGCACGCGCACACATGCCGCCGCTGGAAGCCCGGGAGCCGTCGCTCAATGTCCATCAGTGGGTAGCTGCCCGAGGATGTGGGGGAGGTTAGAAAGATTGCCTGCCAGCTGTTGATACGCTTGACCACCTCGCCAGCGGACCGTCCGACCCGGCCGAAGTGGTCGCTGTCTGTGTGCGCCACGTGCTGATGCGCGCCCGCGCCGAGCCGGTGTGGGCACAGCTCCTGATCCGCGAGGGGTTTTCGGTGCATGCGCTGGATTGGGGTCTCGGTCAGCGACTGCTGCGCGATAGTCAAAGTGGTATTTCCGCGAAACGCTGTGTCGTCTCGGACCACTTTCTGTGTCTCATCTCCGTGACGGGGAACATCTTCGCGGCGATCACCGCTGAGTTGCACTTTTCTGCCTCCGTCATTCCAGCGCTTGCCGCGGCAGAAGGCATCTGGACTCGGCGAACAACACTTCGCGGAGCGCGCTGCGGCGGTCGTGCTACAGGCACTTGGACTCATGCGCGCGGAGGCGGAGAGGATTGCACGGTGCCGTTACCGGGTTAGCCGGAAATCAAGGTCTGTCGAGCAAAACCGCGCGTCAGCCGCGTGCCAGTCGTGTTGCCCCTTGGCTTCGCCAGCGCAGGATCGGTCGAGTCCGTCTGCCTGCGGATCATCGTCCACGGTACCGAGAAGATATTACGTCCCGCCGAAGATACCTCGCTTCTAACGTTGCGACCGTGGGCAATGAAGACGCATAGGGCGGCATGCGGCCTTGAAGTCCGTCATGCCAGTGGTTGAATTTGGGGCAGGCAGTCGCGCCCTTAGACTGGCTAACAAACATGTCGTGCGAAAGGACGTGGTTAACTTGTGAGCCGGATCACAACGGGGCAAACGGCGAAAACCAAATACTGATCGGCCGGCCGTAACGTATCGAGTGAGGCGGGGGAAAACGCGGACTCCCATTGGAGGTATTCATTTACGCGAGACAACGTCGCGTCGGTCAAGCTCAGCACGGGTCCGCTCCAGTTCCAGTGCGAGCAATTTTTCGTCCGGTAGCACGGCCTGATATTCCGCCGCCGGAATTTTGTTCGGCAAGTTGTCCAGTGCGTAATGCGCTTCGGCTGCGCCCTTCTCCGTGCATAGAATCAGGCCCACCGACGGGTTTTCGCCTGGCTTCATCCAGTGCTCACGGGCGTAATTCAAAAAGAGGAGCATCTGTCCGGCATCCGCGTAGCCGAACCGCCCCACCTTCAGGTCAATCACGACGAGGCACCGAAGACGTCGGTAAAAAAACAGCAAATCGACCCTGAACCAGGTGTCGTCGATCCGTAGTCGGCGCTGCCGGCCGAGAAAGGCAAAATCGTTGCCTAACTCAAGCAGAAAATCAGTCAGATGATGGATGAGACCGTCTTCCAAGTCGGACTCGGAATATTCGTCTTTGAGGTCGAGAAACTCCAGGACGAAAGGATCCTTGATGGCCTGCTCAGGCGTGAGCGTATCTTCGAGTCTGGGCTTCTCGGCCTTTTCAAGCATCTCGGGGTCCCCTCAAGAAAGGGATTTTTTCGTACGTTAAGACTTCGACTTAGTCGATTTCATCGCGCGCAACGGCCGGAATCGGCCTTTGGCGACGCGTTTGTTGGCGTGCCACACATAGTCGCCCGTCAGGTTGATGTGGTTCCAGCCCAGTGGAGCGATGTGCGGGATCAGGCCTTCGTCAATCTCGCGCTGCTGCCGTGAGGCGGCAGTCGCCCGCTCCAGATACACGGTGTTCCATAGCGTGATTGCAGCCACTACAAGATTCAGGCCGCTGGCCCGGTAGCGCTGGTTCTCGTACGAACGGTCCCGGATCTCGCCCAGTCGGTAGAAGAACACCGCCCGTGCCAGAGAGTTGCGGGCTTCGCCCTTGTTCAGTCCGGCAGACACGCGGCGGCGCAGCGCCGGGTCCTGGAGCCACTTCAGCGTGAACAGCGTACGTTCGATGCGACCGAGTTCGCGAAGGCCGACAGCGAGACCGTTTTGTCGCGGATACGCGCTAAGCTTGCGAAGGATGAGCGAAGCCGTAACCGTTCCTTGATGGATCGACGCGGCTAGACGAACCACGTCATCGAATTCCCGTTCAATCAGTTTCCGGTTGATCGAACCACCAATCAGCGACGACAGCGCCGGCCAGTCGCTCGCCTTGCCCGGGACATACAGATTCTTGTCGGCCAGATCGGCAATACGTGGCGCAAACTCGAATCCGAGGAAGTGGCACAGCGCAAACACGTGGTCGGTGAAGCCAGCGGTGTCCGTATAGTGCTCCTCGATACGCAGTTCCGACTCGTGATACAGCAAGCCATCGAGCACATGCGTGGCATCCCGCACCGGCGAGTTAATGACCTTGGTGTGGAACGGTGCGTACTGCTCGGAAATGTGCGTATAGAACAACACGCCAGGTTTGTTGCCATACTTCGCGTTGCGATATCCGGCGGCCTGCCCGTGCCCACCAGCGCGGAAACGCTGACCATCCGATGACGAGGTTGTGCCTTCGCCCCAATACGCCGCGAAAGGCAAACCATGCTGATAGTTGACCAATTCGGCCAACCCCTTCTGATAGGTCTCGTCGCGGATATACCAGGCTACCAGCCACGACAGTTTGGCCACGCTCGTGCCCGGACAGGCATCGGCCATCTTCTCCAGCCCGAGGTTGAACGCGTCACAAAGGAGCGCGGTCAGCAACAGCGTTCGGTCGGGCGGCTCCGAGTCGCTTTTCAAATGAGTGAAGTGGCGGGTGAAGTCGGTCCACTGATCGACCTCAAGCAGCAGGTCCGTGATCTTTACGCGCGGCATTAGATCGTAGACTTGCTGCGCAAGGATGTCAGCCGCAGCCGGGGTTGCGTCGTCGAGCGGCGTGATCTTGAGCGCTTTGTCGTTCAGCTCAACGTCCGGCAATTTTCCTGCCTCTGCAAGCCGAGACGTTTCGTCAAGCGCTTCCCGCAAGTGGGCGAGGCGCTCGTCAAGATAGGCGGCCGCGGAGGTCTCAACTACCAGTCCAAGCCGGTTCCCGCGATACTGATCGTCGAACGTTGCACGCGACATCAGGTATTCATCGAAATCCTTGAACTGCCGGCTGCCAATAACTGACACGTCGCCCGAGCGGAGTGCGTTCTTCAGTTCGCTCATCGCGGCAAGCTCATAGAACCTGCGATCGACACCGCCTTCCTTGAATACGAACCGCGCCCAACGTGGTTTGACGAAGGCTGTAGGCGCATTCGCTGGCACTTTTCGAGCGTCGGTTCGGTTCATCTCGCGCAAAGCTTCAATCGCGTTCATCAGGTCCTGACGCGCCGAAGCCGCGTGGAAATCGAAGGTCTCGAGGAACATCGGAGAATAGCGTCGCAACTGCGTGAAGTGATCGACGAGCAACGCCATCGAATCAAACTCCGCGTCGCGAGCAAGAGCTTATCGCGTGCAGTTTTCTCGCTGGACATAGTACCCGGATATCTCCTCTTTCCAGGCCTGCGCATAGACTAAGGTCGTCTGCTATGCAACGAAGTAACTATGGACCACCGCTTTCCATCAAGATTGGCGAGAAGCCAGCAACCTCGCGGGAACCGCCCCGACGCTAATTCCAGATCTCGGTCCCGGCCAGTCCCCCTCTCTAATCACGTCTTGCGCTTGCGCGTCGATTTGGCCGCCGGCCCGCTGCTCGTGCGTGCGCCGGCCGACGGCTTCTGCGACGACGATTTCACAGTGAGATTCGCCAGTGATAAAGCCAGGTTATCGCGCTGCTCACGCGCCTGCGCCGCTTCATCGATATAACGCGCGTTGGCGGTTCGCAGCGCGTCAAGCTTGCCCTCCAACACGCCGAGCTGCTGACGCAGATCACCGACTTGCCCCTGCAGCTTCTGCATCTCCTCTCGATGCCGGCCAATGCCCTGCTCCATTTTACGAGTAGCCGTATCAAGTTCCTTCTGCGAGCGCGCGGCCGCTTGCCGCTCGCGATCGATTTCCAGTAGCGCCCGGGTTTCGGCGCCTTTGAGCCGCTACTGCGCCAGCGCGCCGTCGGCACGCAGCTTGTCCAGTTCAGAAGCGAAATCATGTCGGGCGGCTTCGAGCGCTCGCTGCGACTGCTGCTCGCCCTGTTGCGCCAGTCGTACCTGCTCCTGCAGCGTCGACGCCGCGGCGACGGAGATGGCCAGCCCCTGGTCCAGTTCTGTGATGCGGGTCTGCGCCGCATCCAGCGCCGCTGCACCGCCCGTCAGTTCTTGGCGCACCTGGTCGCGTTCCGGACTCGGCCTGAGCCTGCTGAGCCTGCGCGTCCGCCACCGAGCGTTGCGCCTCGAGCTGCGCGGCGGCCAGCTGGTCTTGCGCCACATCGACTGCACGCGTCCAGAGCGCCGCGGCCAGCTCGCCCGTCGCGGACTGCAGCTCCGCCGGCAGGTCCGGGTGCTCGATGCGCACCCGGCTCTTTTCACGCAGGGTGGCCCAGAAGCGCGTCAGCGCCTCGGCCGGCGCATTCATGCTGCCCTTCTTCACGAGTTGATAAAGCGTGTCAGTGGAAAAGCAGCGCTGCCCGGGTTGTTGCCGCCTTCGTTTCTGCGTCTTCACGATGAAGGCTGTGACATCGCCGCAGTCAATTCGAGGGCCGCAATTACGCGCCGCTCCTCTTCTGATGAGGTCATCAAACGTCGTCGTGCCATCGACGCTGTCCAGTTCAAACAGCTGTTTGAATGCTGCGCTCGCATAACGCAACGTGTCGTCCGCGCCATACACCCCAACAAGAAGATTCCCACTAGCAAAGGCGGACGCCAGTGCGTCTCGGACGTCATTGTTCCATGACTGACAGCCATTGAAGTCCATCGCAACCCCCGTAGGCATTCACTGGAGTCTACGCCGAAGGTCAGACGTTTAGCTCCTTATAAAGGCTAGAATCGACGGCGCTCGCTTGTCTGTTGCTGCTGGTGAACGCCTGGCGCCTTCGGTTGACGAGAAGGTTCAAGTATCGCCGTCACTTCCGCGCCGATAAGAAACACCGTGGCTGAAAAGTAAAGCCACATCATGAGGACTGCCAGAGAACCTGCCGCCCCGAACGAACCCGCAGTCCTGGCGTGTGCAAGATAAAGCCCGAAGAGATGCCTTCCCACAGAAAACAACACCGCCGCGACCGCACCGCCGATGAGCGCGCTTTTGAAACGGACACGAACGTCAGGTAGCCATTTGATGAAGACACCGAAGCCCGCCGTCATGGCTACCAGTCCGAAAATGGTTTGAGCAACGGCAGCGACGACCGTCATGGTGATGCTGCCGAGCACGCTATGCCCGACCGTTTGTATCGCAGTGTCGAGTACCAACGAGACGACCAACAGAAAACCGAATCCCATCACGAGACCAAACGAGACGAGCCGTGCACGTAAAAGCAAAGCAAGTCCGGAAATGCCCTTCCGCGATTCGACCTTAAAAACTTCGTCGAGGGCTGTGTTCAATGACGAGAAAGTCGCCGAAGCGCCGACTAATAGCAATACGACGGACACCGCAGCGGCAATCCCGCTACCACTGGAACGATGGGCATGCTCTACCATTGCTTGCATCGCGCCGGCGGCTTCTGGACCAGTGATGTCTTTAATTTGCGCGAATAGCCTTCCTTCGGCTGCGTCCTTACCGAAGAACCATCCAACGACTGCGAGAACAATGAGGAGCGTTGGTGCAAGCGAAAAGGCTGAGTAGAAAGCAATGCTCGCCCCGAGCGTGGTACAGCGGTCAGAAAGAAACCCAGTAACAGCGCCCCGCGCGACTTGGATTAGCCCCTGGCGCGCACACGAACCGTCTTCGGTTCGCTGCTCGGTTTCCTGAATCTCAGCGCGTATGTTCATATTGTCCTCGCACCTCAGTAAAGCGTCGATGCTTAACTACGCTGACCTCCAAGCCGGGCTTCGCACGCTCTGCTCGGAGACAACGTCGTTTGCCTCAAGGACACGGGCGACATATGGCCGACCACTATCGTCGAGGATGCGTCTCCATTCTGCGGCGAGCGCCTCATCCAGCGTCTCGAACACGCTGATTTGCAGATGGTTATCGTCCACCCGCGACGTCATCGTAAAGCTTGCGTCGCCGGGCTGGTCTATCAAGCCTTCGTCTTCGCCCGTAACCTCCAACGTGTAACGTCTAGTCATCGCGCTATGCTCCTGAGGAGATATAACCTGGCAGCGCCTTTGCCTCAGGCAATCGGGACGCCGCAAACGCATCCGCGAGCATTACAGCAAAACCATCGACGGTTGCGGGCCGGGTAGCGACTCGCTGTCTGAAAAAATCGGCCCATGCAAACTTTGCGTTGAATTCCCCTGGATTTTCGAACACGCCTGCGATGCGAATGAACGCAGCGACGCTTTGGAACACGTCGTCAGGCATGGACGCGATTGAGCGAGGTAGGTCTGCGATATTGAATTGCTTGCCGTGCTCATCAAACGCGTGAAACCAGCCCCGTTCCAACATGGTTTCGACGAACTGCTTATCGGTGAGCGCGCTGAAGTCCTCCCTTATGCGGGTTGGCGCTTCCGGGAAGCCCATATCAAACCAGGCGCGGGCCCAATGATGATGGTCAATAACATGACGTATGCCGGACGGCCGGAGCACAACTGTGATGGATTGCTCCTCGGCGAACGACCGTCTTTTTTCAGAGTCCAGCCCGCGATAACTGCTCTTTTTTACTTCCACCTGCACGTACCCAATTGCGCCCTGCGTTGGATGCAACGTACTCCACGGAACCCCGCGGACGGAAGAATCTCGGGTGGGTGTCGCACCCTTCCCCGGCTGCGGCTGTGATTGGCCTTTCATGTCTACCTCTCAGGACCCAGAAACCCGTTGACTCGATGTCTAATGCGCCACAGGAGGAAGCAAACGTCGCGCCCACCTTGCCAGCCGCGCGTCAGCCGACTTCGGGCGCTCTGCCAACCCTTGCTTGCAGCCATCAACATGCCCACCGAGATTTTCCGGATGAAGACCAGTGCCAAGCGGCAAACATCTGAGGCACGGCAATGGGTGCTCGGCCAATCCGTGAGAAACGTAACTTTACTGCCGATGCGTAAAGGGGCCACAACAAACAATTCCCCGGGCGCAGGTCTGCATGACTTTCCCGGAAGACGGTATGGGCGTCACCCTGATACGGCGGCACTTATCGTGTGGCGGCGCCACGGCCTTTGCTCGCGACCGCGCGAAAAGAAAAGCAGAAGGCCGGGTCATCGAATATAGTTTCGACCACCGAAGACCACGACCGGGGAGCCCAGCATGAAGGTCTTGTTTGTTGACGACAACCCTGCATCAGCCGACGCGCTAGCCGCGCTGGCGATAGAACTAGGACACGAGCCCTTTGTTGCATATGACAGCGAGAGTGCTGTCAAACAGGCGCGCGCCGTGGCTTTCGACCTGATACTGTTGGACATCCGACTTGGAGACGTCGATGGTCGAGATGTTTGCGCCGACATACGACGCGAAGGCGCCTCACGACATTCGCAGATTCTCGCAATGACAGGGCATGTTGGGCTGGAGCAAGGCGTGAGCCTTGGCGACTTCAATGGGTACGTGCTGAAACCACTGGAATTCGACCGCCTTGAAGAATTGCTTACGTCATAGTCGCGGTCTTTCACTAAAGGCCAAGAAGTCCCAAAGTACGGTGCTAGGAAAGAAGTGGCGAGGGAAACAGGAAGGCTTGTGCTGGGGTCTTCGGCGAATCTAACGCCGAAGCTTGTCACCTGAGATTGATTCCTAAAATGCCTGGACGGTCGTGCAGGCATTCCTTGGCGTCTGCCGAAATCAGGATTTGATGAATGCCAGCAGGTCGGCGTTTATCTGCTCCGCATGCGTGGTCGGCATCCCATGTGGTAGTCCGGGATACGATTTAAGCGTCCCATGCTTCAGCAGCTTGACGGACTTCGCACCTGTGGTGGGGAACGGGCATATCTGGTCGTCCTCGCCATGCATCACGAGGACTGGAACGTCTATTATCGCCAGGTCCTCGTAAAACTCGGTTTCCGACAATACCTTGACGCAATCGTATTGGGCTTTAATGCCGCCCATCATGCCCTGCCGCCACCAGTTTTCCCGAATTCCTTCCGACACCGTCGCGCCAGGGCGGTTGAAACCATAAAATGGAATCGTGATGTCCTGGTAAAACTGCGACCGGTGATTTGCAGTGCCATTGCGTATCTCATCGACGACTTTTCTTGGAACACCGTCAGGGTTCTTTTCCGTTTGGATAAAAAGCGGAGGTATTGCACTGATAAGTACCGCCTTCGCAACGCGTCCGTTTCCGGTGCCGTGGCGGGCAACGTAACGTGTCACCTCGCCTCCCCCTGTGGAATGACCAATGTGCACTGCGTTCTTAAGATCGAGTGCCTTGACCAACTCCGCGACGTCGGACGCGTAGGTGTCCATGTCATTGCCGCGCACGGTCTGGGTGGAGCGACCATGGCCGCGGCGGTCGTGGGCAATTACGCGATATCCATGGTCCAAGAAAAACATTAATTGCGCGTCCCAATCGTCTGCGGAAAGAGGCCACCCGTGATGGAACACCAATGGTTCTCCGGAGCCCCAATCCTTGTAGAAGATTTGCGTTCCATCTGCGGTCGTGATGTATGCACTTCCAGTATTCGCTTCCATCTCATATCCTTTTAAATCCGAGGCAATAGAGGGACGACTTTTCACAAGCGAGCAAACGCTTTTCTCAAAAAACGAGCGTTGCAGCGCCGAATGGAAAGCCGGGAACACAGCAGTCACAAGCAAACCCAGGATGACCGCCTCCAGGGCGGCATGTGCCCCGTATCAAGGAACCGGTCTTCCGTTGTCAGAGTATCCGGCGCTCTTAAACATCACAACGGACGAAAGAGACAAAAAGCATGGCAAAAACGGCACCGGTTTTGGCCCCACGGTTCGAGATAGGAATCGCCTGCGATGCGGGCAGTTCGAACACGGGTATCTACGGTCTGACAGACCTGTTCACTTACGCCGGCGAGTTCGCCGCGAAGCGCTATGGCGGCTCTGCTCGGTCAGTAGTTCGCATTACGCACTGGCGAGTGGAAGAAGATGCGCTTGAGGTCCGCTGTCGGTACGACAGTTGCCCAAGCGCATCGCACGCCCTGTCATTGCTTGTGATTCCCGGAAATGCGCAAGCCCCGGAAAGGACCGAGAAATCAAGCCCGCTGCTGCACTGGCTTCGGGAGAAACATGCTGAAGGCGTTGTCATCGCCGCGGTATGCGGGGGCGTCTTTATTTTGGCAAGAACAGGGCTTCTCGCCGGTCGGCAGGCGACGACGCACTGGTCATTCAATGAAGTATTCGCGGAACAGTTTCCGGATGTATTGACAGAAACCGACCACATGGTCATTGACTATGGAGACGTCGTTACCGCCGGAGGGGTGCTCGCATGGGCAGATCTCTGACTAAGGCTCACCGAGAGGTTTCTCGGCACGGCAGTGATGCTGGAAACAGCGCGTTTTATGCTCGTCGACCCTCCCGGACGGGAACAGCGCTTTTACAGCGAATTCGACCCGAAAACGAAACATGGAGACCGCGCGATACTGAATGCGCAGCAGTGGCTTCTTACGCAACGCGAGCGTCCCGTGAGCGTTGCCGAACTTGCGAAGCATGCAGGACTTGAACAGCGAACGTTTTTGCGTCGCTTTATTGCTGCCACGGGCATGAAACCAAGCGAGTATCAGCAGCGGCTCCGGATTACCCGAGCACGCGAGATGCTTGAATTTTCGCAGGCGACCGTTGAAGAAATATCATGGAGTTTAGGGTATGGCGACGTCACAGGGTTTCGTCGAGCATTCCGCAAGGTCATGGGCCTAACACCTTCTGACTATCGCAGACGTTTTTGCCAGCCCAACTTCCATCCAGCCTCGTTTGAACCTGGGGATCAAATTTCGACTACACAGCAGCCGGCCGGAACAGGGGAATAACGGGCGGTTCACAATTCTCACGATTCAGCGCTGCCTCGGCCGCTTATCGCTGGAGCGGTTCGTGAATCGACGCGCCCGCCCACCGCCCCATCGGGAATTCAGGCGTTCATCAAGGTATGCAAGCCAACCACCGCACACTCTGCAATTCCGACGACTATGTGCGGCGCTATCAAATCCTACCGCGGGATGAGGCGGTTTAGGCGAGGCTCGCGAAGCGCGCTGAATCGTCGGACTGTAGGCAATACTTTGCCTGCACCTAGCTTCACCACTACGAGACGCTGCGGACTGCGGAGCCAGCCCATAAGACGGTCCAATTGCCGCTCTAAATACTTGTCGACCAACGCCCAGCTCACCAAACATCAATATGGTGGGCCGCGCCGACTTTCCGCAGCGTGGGCACGTGGGAATGTCATTGTTGAGATGTGCCCCCGTCGTTTCATTACCGCCAATGGCCTGTCTGTAAGGTTTATAAGGCACACTGCCGCGCACCTCCGTGTCAACCGCGGGCCGTTCAACCAAACTGATGCCTTATATGTCCATCGACATCAATCCATCCGACACGCCCGATTCGGAAGTCCAATCCTGGCTGCAAAAGCTTGGCCCCGGCCTGATTACGGGCGCCGCGGACGACGACCCCAGCGGTATCGCCACCTACTCGCAGGCAGGCGCGCAGTTCGGTTTCAACATGCTGTGGACGATCATCATTACGTACCCGCTAATGGTGGCTATCCAGGTGATCAGCGCAAGACTCGGACGGGTCAGCGGGCATGGGCTCGCCACCAACATCCGACGTTACTATCCAGCATGGCTGCTCTACGGCTCTGTTGTCTTGCTTCTTGTCGCCAACACCATCAACATCGCAGCCGATCTCACCGCGATGGGCGCGGCGGTGAACCTGGTCGTGGGTGGACCGACGCGCCTCTATACCGTCGGGCTCGGGCTGGTATCCGTTTTATTGCAGGTGTTTGTCCCCTATCGCAGCTATGTTCGAGTGCTGAAGTGGCTTACTCTCGTGCTCTTTGCATACGTGGCGACCGTGTTTGTCGTGCAAGTACCCTGGCAGACAGTCGTCGTTCGAACGTTCTTTCCTCACTGGTCCTGGAAGAGCGATTACGTAACGACCGTGGTCGCGGTCCTTGGGACGACCATTAGCCCCTATCTGTTTTTCTGGCAGGCGTCTCAAGAGGTCGAAGAGATGCGCGCCGAGACCGGTCAGAAAGCGTTGAAGAACGCGCCGGCTCAGGGACCGGCGAGCCTCAAACGCATTCGGATGGATACGTGGATCGGGATGGGATTCTCGAACCTGGTCGCTTTCTTTATTATTCTGACCACGGCGGCGACGCTGAACGCCCATGGCATTACCAACATTCAGACCTCGTCGCAGGCCGCGCTCGCGCTCAAGCCCATTGCTGGCGAATTCGCATTTTTGCTCTTTAGCCTAGGAATCATCGGGACGGGTTTGCTTGCGCTACCCGTGCTTGCCGGGTCTGCCGCGTACGCGATGGCTGGAACGTTCAGGTGGCGTAACAGCCTAGCGCTCAAGCCGCAGCTCGCGAGACGGTTCTACGGGATCATCGTTCTATCAACGATAGTGGGCGTAGTGATTGGCTTTACCCCGATCGATCCGATCAAGGCGCTCTACTGGAGTGCGGTCATCAACGGAGTAGTCTCCGTGCCCATCATGGGATTGATTATGTTTATGGCCGTCAATCCGAAGATCATGGGAAAGTTCATCATCTCGATGCGGCTACGCGTGGTGGGTTGGTTGGCGACAGCCGCCATGGGAATTGCGGCCGTCGCCATGTTTTGGTTTATGTTCTCATAGTGCGTTGCGTCTTCGGATCCAGTTTCGGCAACTACAAGGCGGCTTCCGATTCGACAGTGCCCAACGCCATAATGGGCTCGTGGAAGTCTTGTCATGTACGGTTTGAGCGTTTCGGCATCAAGCGCCTGCATCACGCCGAACTCTTGAGCCTTTTCGGCAGCTTGGACCCACGAATTTCCAAGCAGTTCTCCCACCGACGATTGCATGTGGCCGACCACTTCCTTCACAGTACCCTTGCTTTGTTGGCATCAATAATTCGCTCCTGCGAAATTCATATTTAACCGTTTTGCGGCCCATTTGTTGCGGAGTCAACAGCATGGTCTGAGCGCACCGGCAGCCGATATCCATCGCCGCGAGATTCCGGCCGGGAGGCATTTCCGCGAATCGATTCCCGCCCAATAACGCGCGCTCCTTTAATGTGCTTTTTCAGACCAACCGAGGTCAGCGCATTACGAATGAGTTTTTATTGGTACGTGAGGGTAGCCTGCGAGAACTGCAGAACAAGTAATGCAGCGACTTCCGGGGCAACCGCCGATAAATTCGATCGCTGATCATCCCGCGCTTTCGTCGGTGTCGTGCCACCAGTGCGTCAAGGCAGCGACTACGGATCAAGGCGCGGCGCAGTCTCTGACCATGTGTGTGATCCCAAATACCCGGAACTTCATGCCAGACTGTCGCATTTGAGCGACGTCGCTAAACTGCCGGCCCATGCAGCATCTGTGGCCCACCCGGAAAGGTGCGCAGCTCTTAACAGTGCGCCCCCAATGGGCGGCAACAACGGTGGCGTGGGCGCCCGGCCAAGTCGGGAAATCAGGCGACCCAGGACCACTTCGCTAGAGAACACACCTCCGGCGTAACTCCACTCGGCAGATTCCGGCAAGCCGCTTCGCTCGAAGCCCGCTTTTGCATGCTCATAGAGCCGATCACCTGCACGCTCCAGGATTGAACGTGCGGTCTCGTTGACCGCGGCAATTTCGCTGACGAGTTTCGCCACGCCTGCGATCCTCGATCTCCGCGTCGCTTCAGCATACGACCAGCCAATCAGATCGGCTTCGACGAGACGCAGTCCGTGAAGTAGAGCGTGTGCAAATTCGATGTCAGGCCCACGTCCGTCCAACGCGCGCGCGGCCTCTGATAGCGCTTCGCGCCCGATCCAATATGCGCTTCCCTCGTCGCCAAACGCGTCACCCCAACCGCCTACCCTGATATCCACGCCGCTGCCGTCACCTGCCCACGCCATCGACCCCGTGCCGGCCAAAAGCAAGACCCCACCTCGACCTGCAAAGGCCCCGTCGAAGGCCACCTGAACATCGTTCACGACCTCGTGCTTCATGGAAAACTGCGCGGCACAGATGTCGCGTTGCGCTTGAGAGATTGTTTCTATCTCCCCAAAGAACGGCAGCCCCAATGCTGCACCGCGTACGCGGGGCATATACACGGCGGCGGAATCAACGAGACGCTCGACCTCTCGGGTCCAAACCGGGCTACCGGTTGGATCAAGCGTCGGTCCCTGAGTACAGAATTGAACTGCACCCGAGCGGTCGGCAATCGCTAGCAACGTCTTCGTGCCGCCCGCGTCGACCCCTAACACAAACTCTGAAGCCTGCGTCATGAGCCGCTTGCCCGTACATTAAAGTCTATTTCCATGCTCTCGACGGTCGTCAAATCGATGCTCGCCTTTCTCAACCCTGACTGCTCTTTCTCAGCCAAAGACGAATCCGAGATCACGTGCATTCGACTAGTTAGTTCTGCAACCAGAAAAGTCGACCGCCGGCCGAATTTGCTTGCGTCGGCCAGAACGATGGTACTTGCCGCTCTTCCAATCATATGTTCGTTGATGCTGGCCTCGGCCGAATCCAGGCTGTAGATTTTATGATCATCACCTATCGCACCCGCTCCCAGGAATAACTGGTCCAGCCACAACCGATCCAGAGCCAACTCGGCAGCTGGACCAACGAGGGACGCGTTCTCGTTACGCAGTTGTCCGCCGATGAGCGAGACGCGCAGCTTCGGCACATTCATCAATCGTTGCGCCACAACCAAACCATTTGTCACAACAGTCAGCGGGATTGGATTGACCCGCAACAGGTGAGCCAATTGCAGGACCGTCGTTCCTGCATCCAGGAACACAGCACTGTTCGGTGTCAAAAGGGTGTAGGCCGCCGCCGCGATTGCTCTCTTTTCCCGTAGGTGTTGATTTTCCCGGACTTCGAACGCGACCTCCGTGTCGACTCCGCTGGAGATGCGGGCACCTCCATGGCTACGTTCGACGACTCCCTGCTGCTCAAGGAGCTGAAGATCTCGGCGCACGGTCGCCAAGGATGCACCAATTTCTTCCGCAAGCGCCTGGATCGACGTTTCGCCGTTCGAATACAAGTGGTGTCTAATGGCTTCTAGTCGGTTCGTTTTCATATCGCCTTGGGAAACGCAGATCGCATTAATCGCAAGCGTTAAATTGCGACTTCGCCCCGCTATTCAATGTTAATGCGTTATGAGCTAATTACCGCTTCGTGGTACACATCGAGCACCCGGCTGACCGCGTATTCCAGCAGACCCTGGGGCGTCGCCTGGACAGCACCCGACCGGACGGCCGGATACAGCGTAGCGAGGTATTGGCTAATCAACGTCTCGGGTATTGTCACGCCATCAAGACGTTCCAGCAATCGGTTCACTGCCGCCTTCGCTTCCGGCAATGCCCAATAGTACCGGATACGATCGCTGTAACTGAAGTGTCGCTGGACGCGAATTTCGTATTCTGTGCCGTGATAATACTTCTCCCAGTATTCAGGGCGCGCCACCATGAGGTGCTCCATCGACGCATCCAACGTTTCTGATTCTGGCGTTGGAGCCAATACTTGCGCAATGGCGTCCAGCCCATATAGCGCTTCGCGATAGGCAAAGGTAAGACCTGGTCCGACCTTGAGGATAGCGAATCCATCGCGAACCAGCGCAGCCAAGGCGCTGGCCGGCTGGTAATCTGTTGAATGCGCCTCAAAGACAAACCCGTGCCCTTTTGAAAGCAGATTGCTGAGATCGCGTGCGCGTTCCGGGTGATAGACAATGACATTCTGGTGGCCAAATTCGACGCCAGGTTGGACGACCAAGCCGATTACCCTGTCGAAAGCCGTAGCGAGTCCCGCTTGTTCAAACGCTGCGCGGTGGACGTTGATCGTATGTAGTGCAGCCGACGGCCGTGTAACCTCAATATGATCGATGACCTCAAGCGCCCCGCCTGGCACCGGGACCTCTGTGCCAATCACGTAGAACGGAGGATTCTCGCGCGGAGCGGCGGCTTCTGCGGATCGAACCAGTCGCACCGCGCGCTGTGCAACCACCTCGTCCGAGAGCATCTCAGGTTCACCGTCACAACCCATGCTAGCGTCAATGTGCAATTTTCTGAAGCCAGCGCGGGCATAGGCGGCGACCATGACCTCGGCGCGTGCCATCGCTTCATCCGCTGCAAGTTTCTTCCACGGCACGGGACCTAAATGGTCACCGCCTAAAATCAGGTGTTCCGTGTTGAAACCGACCTTCGCCGCGATGTGCTCGACAAATTGCCGGAAGTCGGCGGGGGTCATTCCCGTATAACCGCCTTCCTGGTTAACTTGATTGCAGGTCGCTTCAATCAGTACGTCGACGCCACGAACGAGTCCGTGCCGAAGCGCCGCCTCGATAACCACCGGATGGGCTGTACAAATGGAGAAAAACCCCAGACGCCCAACGTTGTTGGCCTGCCCCGACAAGGCCTGCACCACAGTGCTCTTCATATCCTACATCCTCATTGTTGAATCGAAGCGTCGACCTGTTTTCTGATCAAAAAGGTGAATATCGGCGGCGTCGATGGTCAATGGGATTGAGCCACCATGCGTGATCCGTCGTCGTCCGCCAAGAACCAGTGTGGCTCGGTGTCGACCGATCGCCCCGTGCAGATGCGACTCCGCTCCCGTTGCCTCAATGGCAGACACGTTGATGTTTAACGTGCTGCTCCCTTCTGCGACGTTAAGGTGCTCGGGTCTAACGCCGCAAACCACTTTCGTATCGGATTCGATGGGTACGTTCTGTCCCAGCGCGATGGAGATTCCGTCACCAATGTCAACCAACGTCTGCCCGTGTTCTTGCACAATCGATCCTTCTAGCAGGTTCATTGATGGCGAGCCGATGAATCGCGCAACGAACAAATTCGCGGGGCGATCGTAAAGGTCGAGCGGAGCGCCCACCTGCTCAATATGGCCATGATTCAAAAGCACGATTCGATCGGCCATCGTCATCGCCTCGATCTGATCGTGCGTAACGTAGATCGACGTTGTCCCGAGGCGCTGCTGCAGAGACTTGACCTCCTGTCGCATTTGCACCCGGAGTTGCGCGTCAAGATTCGATAGAGGCTCATCGAACAGGAATACTTGCGGATTGCGCACGATCGCGCGCCCCATCGCCACGCGCTGGCGCTGACCGCCCGACAGTTGCTTGGGGAGTCGATGCAGATAGGGTGTCAGCCCCAGTATTTCCGCAGCTTCGCCGATGGCCTTCTTAATTTCGTCCCTGGCTATTCCGCGAATTTGAAGGCTAAACCCCATGTTGTCCGCTACGCTCAGATGAGGATAGAGAGCGTAGTTTTGGAAAACCATGGCGATGTCACGATCTTTGGCCGGAAGATCGTTGATTAATCGTCCGCCGATGAAAATCTTGCCATCCGTTATGCTTTCCAAGCCGGCAATCATACGCAGTAATGTCGACTTACCGCTGCCGGAGGCTCCAACAAGTGCTACGAATTCGCCGTCTCGAATCGAAACGTTTGCGTTTTCGATAACCGATTGGCTTCCATAACTCTTCTTAACATCGGTGATCTCGACATTTGCCACGAGACACCTCCTTATAAAATTGTTCGATGACGGCCTGGACACCTGCCAAAACACTACCACGGGCAGGCGTTATAGCGTGACGACCTTGTTCAGATGACGCGGAGCGGTGGTGTCGAGGCCGCGCAACTCGGCAACTCGCTCACCCAGAATTTGCAGGGATGGTAGAACCACGATCGACCGGCTTTCAATCGACCCCGGGACCTCGATTTCAATGTCCCCTGCTCCACCTAAACCCAGCACCAATGCGCCCTTCTCAGACAATTCCGCCGCCAGCTTTGCCTCTTCTTCACGCGTGTCGGAGCTGTAAAGCAGAATCGCTACCGTTTTATCGTCCACTAGGCTAACAGGACCGTGCCGGTATTCCATGGTGTGATACGTGTGGGCATAGCTCAGACTCATCTCTTGGACCTTGATACTTCCTTCGCCGGCAATACCGTACATTGGACCCGCGCCCAGATAAACGAAGTGGGATCGTCCCGCGAGGACGCCCATAAGAGCCTTGTCGAATTTCTCCATCGTCGCCGTGGCGTCGGTCACAACGCTAGCATCGAGGGTCGCGCCTGCCAGACGCAAACCCATTAGCAACATCAAGCTAGCGGAGGAAGTCATCACGATCCCTTCGCTGGAATGTGTCTTGGCGAAGATAACCGCATTTGCGTGACGGGTCACGCTGCTATTCGCTTCGCACGTGATCGCAGTCGTCTTAAGGCCAGCGGCCCGGCTGACTTCAAGAGCCTGCACGGTCTCGGTGGACTCGCCGCTTCGCGATAATGCGATGACGTGGACGTTTGCATCACTCGCCAAATAGGCACGCCGGCGCCGTGCCCACTCTCCTCCCGGCACCGCAATCGCGTTCAACCCGCGCAGATTAAACGAGGCAGCAATACTCTGAGCGAGATGGTATGAGGTGCCACAGCCCACAATAACGAATGTGCTATTTGTTGTTTCGAGGGATGGCGTGGCGATTGCGGCGGGCCAGAACTGAAACTGCTCCTGGATAACACGTTCGGTCGTATTCATTTGATGGTTCCTTTTTTCAAACAGAAGCTACTTGCCTGATCCGGCCATGAGGCCTTGAACAAGGTAGCGATTCAGAAAAAGCACAACGATGATGGGTGGAATGATGGCGAGAATGCCCGCCGCATTCATGAGTCCGTAGTCGACATAGTTACGACTGACGAATTCAGGAATAAGAACGGTGAGCGGCTTGGTCGCCAACGTCGGCGAGAAAACCAGCGGAATCATGAACTGGCCCCAGGCACTCAGGAACGTGAGAATTGCACTGGCGATCAATCCGGGAGCGGCCAGCGGAAGAATGATCCTGAAGAGCGTGTAGGTGCGACCTGCCCCATCCATCCATGCGGCTTCCTCTAACGACAGTGGCAGCGATTGGTACACGCTTCGCATAAGCCATAGCGAAAGCGGTAAGAACGCGGACACGTAAATCATCGTCACGCCAAAGTAGGTGTCGATAAGCTTCAACAACACCATGAGCCTGTAAAGCGGGATCATGACCGTATAGGCCGGAATAGCCAGTGATGCGACCACGAGTATAAAAATGACATCTCGGCCTGGAAACTTGAGGCGGACAAACGCGTAGGCCCCCACCGCAGCAAGCCCAACTGTGACAATCGTCGCCATGAAGGACGTCAGCAGACTATTTACAAGCGCCCGGCTGAACTGCGGCCACACCGATTGCACCGCGCTTCCTTGAAACGAACTTGTTGCTCCGAGCAGTTGGCGATAGTGTTCGAACGTCACATGCGGAGGAAAGAAATGCGGTGACGCTGATACAAGGTCTGTGGGTGCGCTAAGGCTGGTGACAAGCGCCCAATACACCGGTCCGAGCGACCATATCAACAATACGATCGCGCAAATCAGCAAGCCGAGACGGCAGAGGAGCGAGCGGCGCATCAGTCGTACCTCGTTTCGCGATAGACACGCAAAACATAAACAAGCGAGATCAACAGGGACGCAAACATGACGAGAACCGATAGCGCCATACCGTATGAAAAACGAAGATCCTGGAACGCAGACATGTAGACTTGCACAAGGACCGGGCGAGTGTCGAGACTGGATCCGTTAAGAATCCATGCTTCGTCGAACAGATTGAATGCGAAAACTGTCGATTGACTGAGCGCGATAGCAAGTCCTCCCGAAATCAGCGGCAACGTTATTTTGGAAAACGAACGAAATGGACCTGCGCCGTCGAGGCGAGCGGCCTGATAGAGTTCCGCGGGAATACTTTGCAATGCCGCCAGCAAGATGACAGCGCTCAGCGGCAACATCCGCCAAACGTGAACGAGTGCCACAAGAAGCAGCGCCGTCGTGCGGTCGTTGAACCAAACGTGGTACGAGCCGATCAGTCCAGTGGACTGCAGGATGCCGTTGAGAAGACCATAGCTCGGGTTGTAAATCCACAGCCATACAATCGCGTTGACCACTGGCGGCAACGCCCAAGGTAGAACAACCGCGGCCAGCAGCCAACGTCGACCCCAGGAAATCTTGTTAAGCAATATCGCCGCCGCCAGACCGCCGACCGTTTCCAGAATCACTGCGAAAGCGACGTATGCCATGGTGTTAAGCCACGCGTGAAGCACATTCGCGTCGCTCATCAGATTTCGGTAGTTCTGAACGCCAATGAACGGCGTTCCTGGTCGCATGGGGTCAATCCGGTGCAAGCTGTCCCACAGGGTGACTAAAACGGGGCCAAAAACGAGAAGGCCCATGACGATGACGATGGGCGCCACGAAGGCCACGCCCAACCAGCGGTCACTGTTGAATGTCCGGGCAGTGTCGGCATTGACCGACGCGGTTTCGGAGGTTACGACTTCGGACGTCATGACTCTGTTCCTCAGCGATCGACTTACTGCTCTTGAGCTTCAGCCGCTTGGGCAGCAATTTGCTTAATGGCGGCATCAACGGTTAGCTGCCCCTTCGCGGCCTGATTGATCGCGGTGGAAACGGCGCTGCTGAACTGTGGATACCACGCAGGCGTGCCCTGCTTGAAAAGCGGTTCGACGACGGCGGCTTGGGCGAGGAGCGCCTTTCCGCTGGCGAGCTTTCCGCTGTCATCGAGCGACTTCAGCACGCTGGTCCGAGTGGGCAGATTTCCAAGAGCCGTGTAACTCTCCGTTTGGGTCTCGGGTGCCACGAACCAGCGGACAAAGACTTCAGCCGCTTCTTTATGTGTAGATGCAGCGGGAATGCCGACAGCCTCCGGCAACCCAAACGTTCGCGTTTTCCCGGACAGGGTGGGCATAAGCGCGCCTTCCGCTACGGTTGCCACCTTTGACTTCGACGGATCCGTGTACACAGAAAGATTTCCGGCCCAGCCCGCAACGTCGAAGCTCGCTTGTCCGTTCTTGAAGAGCTCCTGAACTTCAACATCCTTCAAGCCAGTCGAGGCAGGATCAATGAGCCCTGCTTTGAGCGCATCAATTTCCCATGCCAGAGCTTTGTAGCCGGCAGAGTCAGGAGAAGTAAACAAGGGTTTCAGTTTGTTATCGAAGAGGTCGCCGCCGAAGGCTTTGGTAAGCAGATACCAGGCAGTCGCGGTACCTTCTGTGGCCGAGAGTGGCAGAGCGATCGGGAACTTGACGGCACCTTTATCTTTAATTGCCTTGGCGTCGGCAAGCAATTCGGCCAACGTTTTCGGCGGCTGGGCAATCCCGGCCGCGCTCAAATGCTGGCGATTAAAGATGAGAAGGCGAAAGTCATTGTTATAGGGGATGCCAATCAATTTTTTGTCGTACGTGAAAATTGCGGTTGCAGGCAAGTCCTTCGTCGTTGCCGCATCGACGGTAGCATTCAAAGGTTCATACCAACCCGACGAACCAAATTGGCCCACCCACGACCAGTCGATTTCCGTGACATCGGCAGGCGGACTACCAGCGATTGACGCCGTGATAATTTTTGTTCGGATCTCGTCCCAACCCAACGTTTGCAGACTCAGCTTGATACCAGTTTGCTTGGTAAAGCGGTCTGTCATGTCTTTCGGCAGCGTCGCCCACGGCGGAAGCAAAACGGTAACCGTCTGGCCCGCCAGCGGTGCTGCCACCTGAGCGCCGACAGGCAGAGTGGCACAAAGCACGATAGCCGCGACGGCCGCCACAAGCATTTTTCGTTTCATCTTGCTGTCTCCCGAATGGGTTGGTGGTCTGATGGGAGGAAACGATACCGCGAGAAAAAATCAAAATCAATCAATATTTTGATGGTATTTGAATTATCGCTGCGCGACGGCCCGGCCTAGGTGACTTGGAAAGCGAAACCAAGTTGACACTGGCGGCCCGCAATGGCGTACGCCGCTGGCACTCCCTCATCGCGGTAATGCGGGCAGGCCGGCGACCTGTTCGCCAACCGATCCGCGCGCTTTTCTGTCGTCTATAGATCTTTTGGCGCGGACCTGAGGGTGCCTCTGATAGTGAATGCAGCAGCCGCAAAAACAGAGAATTGTCTAAAATAATCATAAACGTTCAATATTATGATTGCTTTAGGTTTTTGTGGCTGATACTGTGATGGCCGTTGATCGCGTTCGACGTGACGGCGTGCGACCGAAGCCCTACCTCAGCGAATCAATCAATTTTTTGTTGCCGCGCACACCCATGGTCCTCACCGCTCGTTGCCGAGGTCGTGCCGTTATCGATACATATAATTTAGGAGAACTACGATGAGAAAGGTGCTGTTGGCATTTTTGTTGCTCGGTTTGACTGCGGGAGCACATGCTCAAAGCAGCGTCACGTTGTACGGAACGCTGGATGCTGGTATCGAGTACCTTTCGGGAATCCCCAAGGCGAATGGCAATGGGAGCACGTCGCGTGTGCGTGTGGAGAGCGGTAACTGGGGAACTAGTGTATTTGGCTTGAAGGGTTCGGAGGATATCGGCGGAGGAACGTCCGCTGTCTTCCAGCTGGAAGCGCAGTTCGACCCTACTTCGGGATCCGTTGGCGACGGAACAAGTTTCTTCAATCGATGGGCGACGGTAGGCGTCTCGAACGATTCGTTCGGCACGTTCCTGTTAGGGCGTGAGCTTGCAATTTCCAACGGCCTTTGGGACTTCGATCCGCTCGGCCAAGGGAACTGGTCATCAGCATCTCTGGTCCGCGGTCGCAATTGGCTGCAATCGAGCAATAACGTTTCATATCAATCGCCCAAATACCTCGGATTCGACGCCTATGGCCAGTACTCTCTCTCCAATGCGACGAATTGGAATGGCAACGGATCTACAGGACAAGGACGCCTTGACGGTTTGCAGCTCACCTATACGTCGGCGCTCTTCCAAGTCCGCGGGATTTACGACGAACGTCGAGATCCCGCGAACGGAAAACTCGACGACGTGTTTCAATACTCTCGTGAATACTTTGCCGGTTTAAATGTCATCCTAGGGCAGTTCAAGTTCCAGGCCGCCTATCAGACCTCACACGCGAGTGATGTGACAGCCGGTGCTCCGTCCGTCACGCAGCAAGAATGGGCCGGGGTGACGTGGCAAGCAACCGCAAATGCCGCCTTGATCGCGGCCGCGTACCACGTCAACGCCGACAACGGCGCAGGTAATGCGACTCTCTACGCGATCGGAGGCTTGTACAATCTGTCGAAGCGCACTCTCCTCGATTTCCAGGTCGCCACGGTTCAAAACAGCAAGACCGGAACCTACAGCCTCGAGGCCAATCTGCCTGGTAATCCTGATAACCCGCTCGCTGGTCACAGTCAGTCAGGTATATACGCTGGAATTCTCCACAACTTTTGAAAGTCCAGCCGAGCTGACGTATCGGAGAGTCAAAAACGGTTTTGTCGAGCTCGGGAGCATGGCGTCAGGATGACCTCGAATTGTCGGGCCGAATTTCTCTAAAAAACGTAGCTTTTCGTATGACAGTTGCATCGTTGCACAACTGCGTTGTCGAGGCGAACCCGAGAGTCCGGCGCGCACAGCGATTGGAGCAATGCCGGCGGATTAAACCGGTCGTCGCAACATCTCCTAAAAGAGGGGCGGATTCAACCGGTGGTCGCAACACCTATAACTTCTGCAAGTTTATCGGCGGGCGTCATAAAGTCGAGGGTTTTACGTGGTCTTCCATTCAGAAGTGCGGCGACCTTGTTCAACTCGGCTTGTGAATAACCATCCAGGCGTGTGCCTTTAGGGAAGTATGACGTAGCAGGCCGTTCGTATTCTCGTTGCTACCGCGTTGCCAAGGACTTCGTGGATCGCAGAAAGACACGTCGACCTCTGTGGCAAGCGTGAACGTCTTGTGCTTTGCCAGTTCGCGGCCACGGTCCCACGTGAGCGTTTTGCGCAACTCCTTAGGCAGCTTCTTCACCTGCTTGATCAGTGCCGACACGACGCTTGTCGTGTCTTTGCCTTGGACTTTCACTAGCATCACAAAGCGCGACTGGCGTTCAACCAGGGTCGCAATATGCGAGTTGTTCGAGCCCGATATCAAGTCACCTTCCCAATGCCCGGGAACCGCTCCGTCTTCCACTTCGGCGGGACGTTCGCTGATTGATACCGCATCGATGATCGCCCCTCGGTTTTGTCCGTTGCCCGTGGCTTTTTTAGCGCGTCGCATCACGCGATGGGTGCGCAAATGCTCCATCAGCTCTTTTTTAAGGACACCCCGGGCTTGTACATACAGGCTTCGGTAAATCGTTTCGTGTGATAGATGCATAAGCTTATTGACTGGAAACTGCCGTTTGAGCCGGCCCGATATCTGGGCAGGGGTTTTGTCGCAGTAAGGATCGCCGTGCACACGATAACGATATAGATAGTACTGCTTATGTTGCCAACGAGTAGAATTGATCAGCAATGGACTGTTGGATTCCGCGAGCACGCTTCATCTGCCCTTTGGCGATCATGTGCATGCATTCGATGCCACCCAGAAGGATGCGCGCGCAGCGAAAGTTCTTGAACCCTAGCATGGGGCGCGTGCGTCGCTTGATCGCCCGATGGCCCTGCTCTGCGAGGTTGTTGAGATATTTTGATTGGCGGATCTTGATGGGCGTTTCGCGCTCGGCGTTTATCGCGTGCAGTGCGGCCAGATTGGCGCCGCTCTTGTCGATGGTTACCGTCTCGGGGACGCCGTTCTTATCGATCGATTTCTCAAAAAAGCGCCGTGCGGCAACCTTGTCTCGCTTGGCGCGCAGCAGAAAATCAATGGTGTTGCCGTCCTTGTCGACGGCGCGGTAGAGATAACTCCATTCACCCTTGACCCGGATGTATGTCTCGTCCATTTTCCAGCTCTTTCCAACGGGTCGCTTGTGGTGGCGAAACGCCTTCTCCAGTACCGGCAACAGCTTGATTGCCCAGCGGTGCACGGTCGAATGGTCGACTGCAATTCCACGTTCAGCCATCATTTCCTCCAGGTTACGCCGGCTCAGCGGATAGGCCACATACCAGCGCACGCACATCAGAATGACATCGAGCGGGTAATGCAAGCGTTTAAGCACGTGCGCTACGGCCGGATTCATGGTCTGCTTCATCGATCACATCGTTCGTTTTGTCGCCGGAAGCATAGCAGGCCGTCATATTGCGACAGAGCCTTCCGCAGTGCTCTCCCCGCATATGGCAAAGCGCATCGTGCTCACGTTGCCTGATGGCGCATTGACGACTGTCTCCGGTGCAGGCCACGCAGTCATGACCGATAACCCGGAAGGTTTTTCCCACGCAGCAGGAAAGTTCCTTTGAGACGCTCACGCGTTGCGAGCAGACGAACTAGTCACACGACTTTTACGCAACCGATAATTCATCTCGCTTTCCGGTCGATAAATGAAAGACTCCATATCGCAACGACGGTCATTCTCGACCGTCTTCCTGATCGAGATCTGGGAACGCTTCGGTTACTACGGCATGGCTGCGTTGCTCGTGCTATTCATGCTCCGCAAACTCGGCTTCGACGACAGTCGGGCGAATCTCACATGGGGCGCGTTCGCGGCGCTGGTCTATGCGTCGCCGTCGATCGGTGGGTCGATCGGCGACAAGATCCTCGGCTCGCGCCGCTCGATGGGTGACCGGTGTATCGCAGCACCTGGGTAGTCTCGTGGCGGATTCTGCACACATACCGCCCGGCAATGTCGACCCGATGATTTCGCTGCCGCTATATACGAACTCTTTACTGAACCGTTTGTCGCGAAATCATGAGCAGAATATCCAGCGTATTCAACCGGAGCTATCGCATCAGGCAAAATTCGCACCGTGGCCAGGCATGGCTTTGCTGCCGTCAGCCCGGAGCAGGCGTTTCTTTCACGAAGCGGCTGACGCGGCCGAACAATTTCCGACTGCCAACGTCGATCGCCCATGCAGCGCACACTTCGAGTGTAACGATGAGAAAGAGCAGCGAGACGGCCGCCACGATTTGAATAACTAGCATATTGTTTCTCGCGGATACATCGACTCTGGCAGACCCAGATCGAGGAGACGGGCTTCACTCGGCGATCGGGTGCCCTACCCGATGCAAATTGGAGTTCAAGAATTCTCTCCGTCAGCGCAGTGGCGCCCCTGGAGCAAGATCGATGAGCAGCCTGCAAGGCCGGCAGAGCCCGCGTTGTGTTTACAACGCGGGCCGCTTGAAAATTCCGTGGGCGTCGCCGTCAAGCCGATACCACGCACGTTGCGGATCAACGATTGCCCGTCTTTCTTCCGCATTCCATGGATCAATACTTCGACTGCATTGCTTTCTACCTCTCTTCCCCAGCCGTATAGTCGTTCTTCGAGTTGGCCTCGCGGCGGCCCCGAGCCGCGTTGATACGCGCGGGCTGCCGATACGGCTCAGGTGCTCTTCATGCTGCCGGTCACCCAGCAATGGCTTGATCAGATCATCCTGGCGCTCACGACGGTTGGCAACATTTCGTTTCGCGGCGCCCTTGAACTCATGCAACTCGTTGGAGAAGGTTCCCGGGAGCGCTCCTTCGGCCGCCAGGTGTGGACGGCGCGATCGCTGGCAGGCTTGCCGATCGCCAATCAGGAGGGCGCGCCCCAATGCTGTGCGTCGTCGGCTGGGACAGGTACAAGGCGATCGCCACCTGCCGGCTTTCAACCTCAGAATAGGTAGTTCACCCGGAAGTTGCCCTCGCTGGAGCGATAACCCGAAGCATACTGGCCGCCGTACTCAGCCCTCAATTCAAGACTTTTCTTGACGAGCAGGTTGACTCCCACGTGCACATTCGCCAAGCTCCTGGGTACGCTGCCCGCGGTGCTGAAGCCCTGCACACCCGGGGCAGCGCCTTCAAACTGGGCGGTACCTCCCCATGCACCCTTGTCTTGGAAGGTGCCGCCCAAGGCTGCATAGGGGCGCATCGTCATGCCGTTGTCCAGATCGACGCGCCCGCCCACTTCGACCATGGGCGCGGCAGAAAAGACCGTCTCGCCGTTGCCGTTCACGTTCAGGCCCAGAGGACCTGCGCCTTGCTCCGAATAGCTGCTGCTATGCATGTGCACTACATGCAGGTCCAGGTAGGGCTTTACATACCAGGTCTCCAGTGGAATCAGGTAGGCAATGCGCGAGTGCAGGCCCGCCTCCGTCAGGTTGAACGCACCGGTGGCCTGCGCAGCAAAGCCGGGGAAGGCGATGTTGCGCGCAGTGTCGTAGCGGCCGTAGCCGAAGTCGGCTGCTCCAGAGACGGTCCAGTTGCCGATCTCGCGCTTCAGGACAACGCCCAGAGCGCCTCCATCGCCCTCCACGCTGCCCGCGCCGCTTGAGCTGTTAAAGCTCTCGTTATCATAGGCCGCACTGCCACCCAGGAACCAGCCATCGGCGATCTGCCTCTGTCCGCCGACCTGCACGGAGTAGGTACCCGCGCTGTAGTCCGCGTGCTGCGAGCCTGTGGCGGTGGTGCGGTTGTCGATGACTCGACCCCAGGCGCAATCGCGCTCCTTCATGTCTGTGCTTTGGGGCTGGTCGAAGGTGGGGCAGGAATTCATTCGCTCAACGAAAGCGTGGCTGGCCGCCAGGCGGGAGGTGCCGACGGCTTGCTGGACTTCGTTGCCCATGCTGGTCAAAGCTGCCTTGTAGGTGACCACGTCCTGCACGTTGTTGGCCAGTTGAGCCAGAGGCACGCCAAGCGCCCCAGAGCCCGCATTGAAGTTGGCCTGCAGGTTGTCGGCCACGGTTTGGGCATTTTTGCCCAAACCCGAGGCGGTTGAGTCGAAGCGAGCCTGCGGGGTTACGAAGATGGACTGCTGGGCGGAGCCATCGGCGGCCTTGGTGCCGCCGGTTGCGAGCTGATAGTGAACCAGCAGCGGATCGGCGGACTGCAGCTGCGAAGCATCCAGCGAGCCTTTCACATCGAGCACCTGCACGGTGGTGGGCGACAAACGCGAGGGCCGCATCTGGATGGCACCAGCCAACTGCGCATTGCCGTCGACCGTGAGACGGTCAGATACGCCGGCCACATGATCGCTGTCGATCACGATCCTGCCGCTGCTACCCTGCGTCAGATCACCAGTGATTTCCGTCCTCGCACCTGCTGCGCTCGCGCCCCCGACGTCCAGCGTGCCTTGGTTACTCACCAACGCGGCAGCCAACGTGGTGCCCAGGTTCAGCCTCCCATAATTGTTGACCGAACCCGAGCCGCTGCCGTCGCCGGTCAGGTTTATGTCTCCGTTGATGGTCCCGCTCTGTTCATTGGTCACCGTCAGGACGCCGCCACGATTGTAGATCGCCGTGCCGCTGCCCGAGGAAATGGTGCCCGAATTGTCGATCATGTTGTTCAACCCGGTATCGACGGATATGCCAGCGGCGGCGGAGCCGGAACCGGTGCCGCCGGTAACCTGTGCTTCGCTGCCGATATTGATGCTGATCTGTGCGCCCGGGCCGCCGTGACCGGTGCTTTCGGCGTAGATGCCGGCGGAGCTGTTGCCGCTTGCCGCGACCACAGCGTTGTTGCCGATATCGATCGTCACCGTCCCCCCGGCGCCGCTGCCGCCGGCCGAACCGGAGGCGGCGCCCTGCTGCGTCGCGACCCTGCCGCCGCCGCCGCCGACCGATTGCGCGAAAACGACCGGTGCGTTACTGCCGCTTGTCTGGCTGACAGATCCGGGACCGGCCGTGACGTCGACCGGACCGCCGTTGCCCGTATGGTTGCTGCCTTGCACGAACTGGATGTTCTGCATTGTCCAGCCGAAATCGCCGGCGAGGCCGCCGCCGCCGCCGATCGATTGCGCAACGATGGCGCTGGCGCCCTGGCCCTGCGTGGTGATGGTGCCGTTCTGCGTGACCTGCACCAGATGGCCGTCGCCGATCATCGTGCCGGCGCCGAAGAAGTTCTGATTGGTGGCGACCTCGCCGCCCATCGTGGCACCGCCGCCGCCGCCGATCGATTGCGCCAGGATGCCGAAGGCGTTCTGGCCACTGGTCGAGATCGATGCCCCTATGGCGTTGGTCACATAAACTTGCGCGGATTGGCCCCCGTCGCTGTCCGTCGACGTTCCGCCACCGAAGGTCACACCGATATTGTAGTCGCCACTTACCCTGACCGCGCCGCCGCCGTTGTTGTCCGCGGCATCTGTTGACAGAGTCTTCACCACGCCGCCGCCGGCACCGATCGACTGCGCCAGGATGCCGATGCTGTCATGGCTACGGGTCTCGATGGTCCCCGTGTTGGATACGGTCACAACGCCGGCGTTTCCGTTCGCTCCACCGGTTCCACCCACGCTCAGGGCTAGGCTTTTCAGCGCGCCGGTCTTGGAGCCGGAGATGCCGCCCTCACCGCCGCCGCCGCCGATGGACTGCGCCAGAATGCCGATGGCATCGCCGCCAATCGTGGCGAGAGAGCCGTTGTTGGTGACATTGACGGCGTTGCCGTCGCCGCCCGCCCCGCCGCTGCCACCGACTGCCACGGCACTCTGCACATCACCATCCGTCGTGGCGGTGGTCGCAGTGCCGCCTTTGCCGCCGCCGCCGCCGACAGACTGGGCGATGATAGCGTCGGAGCCTGCGCCGGTCGTGCCGATGCTGGCGCCGACCGCGTTGATGACGTTGACCTCGCCGGCGTCACCGCCGGTCCCGGCACTTCCCCCGATCGTGACCGCGGCGGTGATGGACGTCGATTTGTTGCTGTCCTCGTTGTCGCCGCCTTGTTCGCCCAGGTCCTCCAGATCGTCTGCCGGATCGCCGACCGCCGTCAGCGTGGTTGACGTGCCGACGCCTAGCGCCTGCTGCGCCAGGGCGATCAGGTTCGCCTGCTGCGCATAGAATGCCGTCGCGCCACCGGCTCCATCACCCAGGAACTTGGTCTGGATGCCGGTTATTGCGTTCGGAGTCTGCGAGGAACCGTTGCCGCCGTCGGTGGTCGACTTGCTGGTTCCGATGCTGGTACCGGCCTTACCGCCATCGCCGCCGCCACCGCCGAGCGACTGCGCGACAATGCCGGCCGCGTCGGCGCCGAAGGTGACGATGGTGCTGTTGTTGGTTGCGTTCAGAATGCTCAGGCTGCCGCCGTTGCCGCCGCTGCCGCCAATTGTCACGGTCGCATTGTAGGTGGAGCCGCCAGCCGAACCCGCCCCGCCGCCGCCACGTCCGCCGCCGCCGCCGATGCCTTGCGCGACCATGCCGGCGGCACCGTCGCCCAGCGTCAGGATCGCGCCGTTATTCTCGGCTGTGACGACCCCGCCGCCGCCTGCCTGGCCACCGCTGCCGCCCAGATTGATCGTTGTGGATATGCTCCTGTCGCCGCCGGAGGTCGAGGACTGGCCGTCGCCAGCGCCACCCGCGCCGCCGCCGCCGCCGATGCTTTGCACCAGCATGCCGTCCGCCGACTCGCCGGTGGTCAGGATCACGCCGGCATTGGTGGCGGTCACGTCGTGACCATGGCCACCGGCGCCGCCGACGCCGCCGAGGCTGATGGAGCTGGCGATGTTGACGGGACTGTCATCGCCGACCGCGGTCGACGTGGCCGAAGAGTCGCCGCCGGTGCCACCCCCGCCGCCGACCGACTGCGCCACCATGCCGGCCGCGCCGGCGCCGCGCGTTGCGATCAGGCCGGCGTTGGCCAGCGTAACCGTGCCACCGTCGCCGGCCGCGCCACCCTGGCCGCCGATCGAGAGCGCAAGGGCGACGTTCGGCGCGTCCTCGCTGAGGCCATAGCTTTTGGCTGTCGCGGCGGACGCACCCCCATTGCCACCGCCGCCGCCGACGCTCTGGGCGACCAGGCCATATGAATCGGATCCGAGGGTCCCGATAATTCCGGTATTGGTCGGGATCGAGCCCGACACCTCGCCTATATTGCCGGCATTGCCGCCGGCACCGCCATTGCCGCCGACCGAGTCCGCGACCGTCAGTTGAACGCCGGTCGTCTTGCCATAAGCTGCCCCGCCGTTGCCGCCGCCGCCGCCGATGCTTTGCAGCACCATGGCGGGCGAGTGCATCCCCGTGGTGACGATGACCCCCGCATTGGTGGCGTCCACGTCCCCGCCGTCCCCGCCCTTGCCGCCGTCACCGCCTATCGTCATGTTGACGGGGCCGATCGCGGTGCTGTTGGCATTGCCGCCGTTGCCGCCGCCTCCGCCTACGCTCTGCGCCAGTACGCCGGCAGAGCGTTCGCCGGTGGTATAGATGTGGTTGGAAGATTGCAGGGTGATCGTAACGGTGCCGCCATTGGCCGCATCGGCACCGGCCCCGCCAACCGTGGCGAACCCCGACCCGTCACCACCAAAGCCTCCGGCCCCGCCAACGCTTTGCGCCACGATCGCGGGGGCGTTGGCGCCATCGGTCGCCATGCTGCCGTTGGAAACGATCGTGATCGTGCTGCCGTCACCACCACGGCCGCCGTCGCCGCCGCCTGCGCCCCAGCCGCCACCTTTGCCACCGTCCGCACCAACGCCGCCGAAGGACTGGGCGAGGATGGCCGGGGAACTATCTCCATTGGTGTCGAGGTAGTAACTATTGTTGGTGACGGTGACAGTGCCCGCGCCGCTACCGGTGCCTGCTTCACCGCCGGAGGCGTCGCCCCCGCCTTTCCCACCGTCACCGCCGGCCCCACCCAACGAGCGTGCCCAGATAGCGGGGGCCAAGGTGCCGGAGGTGTTGATTTCAGCGGTTGTGTCGATGGTGACAGTGGTGCTGCCAGCGGCGGCGCCGTTGCCGCCGTTGCCCCCCTGGGCGCCGACAGGCGTCGCTGTGTAGGGCTGGCCACCTACCCCACCGCTACCGCCGACGCTTAGGGCGACCAGGCCAGCGGCGCCCATCGTGGTGATCGTGCCCCCCAGTTCGGCCGTGACGTTGCCGGCGCTGCCGCCGTTGCCGGCGCTGGCACCGTCGTCGTTGTCATCGGTGCTGACATGGCCGGCGCCGTCGCCGCCATTGCCGCCAGTCGAGGCGACATAGACGCCCATCACACCCGGGACGATGCTGTTGATCGTGCCGCTTGCCACGACGCCGGCTAATTGGGCCAAGCCGCCGTCTCCGCCGATACCGTTGCTGCCCTGGTGACCGCCGAGCGCGCCAACCCCGCCCACGCCGCCCAGGGAGAAAGCAGAAACCGCAGCGCTTGGCGGAAAGGAAACGGCGGGGGAGGGAACCACCATCTGGCTGGTATTGACGGTGACACCGGAGGCCATGGTGACGCTGACGACGCCACCGTTGCCGCCATTGCCGCCACTGCCGCCGTTATTTTCCAAACTGTTGTCACCATTCCCCGCACCGCCCGCGCCGCCGATCGAGCCGATGAAGAGCGGTCCATATTGGGTCGGGCCAAGGGGCGCGTAGGTTTGCGGGGTTACGAAGCCATGCGTTACATTGCCGGCTTGGCCTCCGGTTGCGCCGGTTCCACCCTTGTTTGGCGCCTGCGGCTGGTTGGTTGCCTGCCAGACTGCATAACAAGGCGCGTTGTTCAGCGCGTTGCAGGCGTTGCCAGTGTCTTGTGCTTGCGCCATCCCGGCCGCCATGGCCGTCGGCGCGACTGCCAAACACATCAGCCCTGCACGCAGCAATGCGGCCCGGGGCGTGTGAACGCGTGCGGTGTCGGTCTCGTTCGGCATCGCAGAAGAAGGGACGAGTCTGTCTTCGCTCATGTCGCCGGCCCAACCAGCATCTGCGACCGGCCCAAGCGGGCCGCAAGCGGCATCCATCCGCGCGTCTTTCTCACGGCGAAGCTCCTTTTTGCGCTGCCGCGGTTTGGATGCGCGCGATGCGCGTCGGCGGGATGGGATTGGTTCCATGGCAATTGCTCACATGCGTGGTCTGAACGGGATCAAATCAATCAAGAACAAAGAATCTTCCAGGTGATCGCTAACGTCGCGCTCTCCCCTATGCACCAACTGTTCGCAGTCGATGCATGAAATGCGGACGGGCTCTCACATCAATTACTTTTTCAAATGCCGACGTTTCCAATGGCTACGGCTCAATCATCGCAGTGCGAAAGCTATGCCGCCAATACGCGATCAGAATAGGGATATAAGCTGCACCAATGGCTCTGCGGGAGTGCACCGCATTGGTGTGTCAACGAAACGCAGCAACACGCCGACATCCATCTTAAATCGGCTCAATCCGACGTATCGTACCGACCAACCAGAGCGTAACTGGCCATCGCCAGCAGCGCGTGAATGCCGACGAATATGAGCGCCCCATTGAACGAGTACATGGGGTGGACCAGGTAGCCGATCGCAATGGGTGTAGTGATACCCGAGAAACTGCTAAACGAATTGAACAACGACGCGCTAAGCCCTGCCGCGTTCACCGGCGACGTATCGGCAATGACCGCCCAACCGAGGAGTTATTGTCAAATGTGGTGTTCGTATTAATCGGCGCGATCAGGCGGCAAGCGGTTGCTGAGCCGGTGTGCTGTCCGTCACCGGTAGTCCGTCTTTGAACGGGACGCCCTCAAGCAGCGAGGCGACTTTTTCGGGTGCGCGAATGCCCGCCACGATTTTTCCGTCGACTCGATCAGCTTGAATGCGAGGCCCAGGAACGTCGCACCCGAGACGCAATTGCGCGTGCGGGTTGTCCGAGGGCGGCACGATGTCCGAATTGAACTTCACGCCCGAGCCTGAGCGATCGCGCACCTTCGGCACCTTCACGGTGACCGGACCGATCGCTGTCACGACCTCACGCTCTGGCAGGTAGCCGTTGCGAATCAAAGTTCGCCTTCCATCGAGCGTCTTTACGTTGTCAAACCGTTCGAGCAAGCTCGCCAATTCTGCCTCAATCGCTTGTTGGACAATCTGCCGCGCGCCTTGTTGGATCAAATCATCAAGACCGCTGGCGGGCGCTTCCGATTTACCCGCGCTCGTTTCTTCTGTAACCTTCTTCATTGGTGGTGGATCTCGGTTTGGCTGGTTGTTACTCTAGACAAGCAACATTCTCAGCGAAACCGCCGCCGCCTTCAAATCCCTGCCTCACCCGAACACTGGTTTTCGACCTTAACTCTTCTGGCGCGAGTGCTGCGTATAAGGGCGTATCTCCGCCCTGCTCTTCTGTGCGCGAAAACAAAGCCATTAGGCGCCAAGCGAGACCGATCACTCCCCGCTCCCGGATGAGGCTAGTTGCGACTGCACCGGGGTGGACAAAGTTGACGACCACACCACTGCCTCGCAGATGCTCAGCCGGTGCAAACGGTAACATCATCGTATCCGTCAGCGGAACCCGTTAGGGCGGTTTTGCGCGGCTAAATGTCGACGATCTTTCGCAGTAGAGAGTACGAAACGCGCCAGTGGCCATCGGTGTCATTAACGGCGACCGACGCGGTCT
>Ga0302310_10000283_pt1 | contig 49502 bp, 42 predicted proteins | sample III_Palsa_N1_2_FD_200451 | JGI IMG/M metagenome (GOLD analysis project Ga0302310, IMG submission 200451) | Peat permafrost microbial communities from Stordalen Mire near Abisko, Sweden - III_Palsa_N1_2 | ecosystem: Environmental > Terrestrial > Soil > Palsa > Peat permafrost | place: Sweden...
ACACGCCACCGATGCCGGTAGGCGCCGGCAATGCGTTTCTCGACCAGAGCCGCGAAGGGCAGCAGTTCTGGCGTGCCATGCAGATGAGCAGCCATGATGTCCTGCGCGATTATTTCGAACACGACAAAGTGCGGGCGCATTTTGCGCGCGTTGCGGGTGAGAACCTCGTGTCGCCGGATGAAAAGGCAACCGGGCTGGGCGTGTTCGTGTTCCTGGGCTTCCTGGAAGCCTATGGGTTCGGCGTGCCGGTCGGTGGCAGCGGCAAACTGACCGAGGCCCTGACCCGCAGTATCGAGGATCGCGGCGGGACGGTGCTCGCCAGCCAGGATGTGCGCGAGGTCGTGGTCAGCAATGGCCGCGCAGCCGGTGTCATCACCGCGGATGGCAACCGGTACCTGGCACGCGATGCCGTGATCGGCGCCATCCACCCCCACAAGCTGGCGTCGCTGGTCCCCGGGATCGATCCGGAGGTACGCAAGGCGGCGGAGGCCACGCACATCACCGAGGCGGCGTGTGTCACGGTGCATGCCGCGTTGGATGGTCCGCTGCGGTTCCGCACGCCCGATCCGGTGCAGTCGGTGATGATCGAACTGCTGCCGCAGACGTATCGGGAGCTGCGCGAGTGCTTCGATGACCTGCGCTATGGCGGCTTCATGCGCACCCACCTGCTGGGCCTGGGCTCCCTCACCATGTTCGATGACACCCGCACGCCACCGGGCAAGGGCATTGCGCATATCTGGGATTACGCGCCGTATGTGCGCCCGGATGGCAGAACCTGGGACGAGTCCAAGGACGCCTATGCGCGCAGCATGCTCGACCGGTTGCGGGTCTTCGTGTCGAACCTCGATGAGGTACTGCTCGACTTCCACTGCGACAGTCCCGTCGACATGGAGCGTACTTCGCCGAGTTTCCTCCGCGGTGACCTGCACGGCATCGCCACGACCAGTTATCAAAGCGGCGCACACCGTCCGACGCCGGATCTGGGTCAGTACCGTGTCCCCGGCATCGAGCGGATCTACCTGGTGGGACCGTTCCAGTATCCCGGTGGCGGCGTGTTCGGTGCCGGTCGCGCCACCGCCCAGGTGATGTGCGAGGATCTCAAGATTGATTTTGAGAAATTGGAAACCCCCGCATGAAGCTGTACGGTCCGGATCGCCGCGAACTGATGACCGTCAGTCGCATCGAGCGCGATGGCGGTAAGCTGGTCATCAGGGCCAAGGTTTTCGGCACCATGCCCATGACCGCGAGCCTGACTCCCGCCGATGTGAGGGAGGGACTCAAGCTGCTGGGCTGGCGGGGGATTCTGTTTGTATTGACCATGCCGTTTCGCAGTTCCAAATCACCATCAGGAGCGGATCGATGACGCAGTCCATGAAAGGCAAGGCCGTGGTCATCACGGGCGGGGCGGGCATGATCGGGCATGCGGCGGCCATGACACTGGCCCGCGCGGGGGCCGACGTGCTGCTGGTGGACATCAACGCCGCGGCACTCAGCGCACGCCGCGGTGCCGTCGAGGCGCTGGGCGGACGCGTCGAAACCCATGTGGCGGATGTCAGCCGCTCGGCGGACGTACAGGCGTACGTTGCACGGGCCGTCGAGGCATTCGGCAGGATCGACGGTTTTTTCAACAACGCCGGCATGGAAGGCAAGCTCGGGCCGATCTACGAGTACGAGGAAGCCGAGTACGACCGCATCGTCGCCGTCAATCAGAAGGGCATTTTCCTGGGACTGCGGTACGTGCTGCCGGTCATGCTCCGCCAAGGTCAGGGCGCGGTCGTCAATACCGGTTCGATTGCGAGCGAGCGCGGCCTCGCGGGCGCCTGCGCCTACAACGCGACCAAGCACGCCGTGATCGGGCTCACCCGTACGGCCGCCAGCGAGGTGGGTGCCAAGGGTGTGAGGGTCAACGCCGTGATGCCGGGCGTGATCGACACGCCGTTGCTGGAAGCGATGCTGCGCATGATGTTCAAAGGCGACGTTGCGGCGGGCAAGAAGACGCTGGGCAAGGTTGCGACCATGGATCGGATCGGCACGCCGGAAGAAGTCGGTGAGGTCGTGACCTTCCTGCTGTCCGAAGCAGCCTCATTCGTCAACGGTGCCGCGTGGGCCGTGGATGGCGGAGCGCTGTCCACGATCCGGCATTAGGACGCTCAGGTGCTTGCGCTGCGCGGGCGCTTGGGCACGAAGGCCAGGAAGCGTCGCGGGTTGTCGACCGTGATCCGGTGCAGCGTGGCATCGTCCACGCCCGCCGCCTTCAACTTCGGCGCGAACACCGTGATCGGCCGGGCGTAGCCGCGGAAGGCGTCTCCCGAAATCAGGATGTGATCCGCAAAACCCGCCTCGATCAGCGCCATGACCAGCGGCACGACCGGGGCATCGCGGGCGCTGCCCTGGCGATCAAAGCCGACGAACGCGCCGCGCCGGCACAGCGTCTTGTGAACGTAGAGGTTGGGGTCTGTGAGGTTGCCGAGGTGGCCGATGGCCACGCGGTGCGGATCCACGCCCGCGTCCTCCAGGATATCCAGCTGCTCGATGGCCGATTTTCCGGGAATGCCGGTGTGCGTGAAGATGGGCAGGTTGGTCGCCAGATGCGCCTTGCCGACCGCGCGGAACACGCGCCGTTCCAGTGCCGTGATTTCGTCCCACGAGCCGATTTCGCCGAAGGCGCCAGCCGGATAGGTGTCGGCCTGCCGGATCAGCGCCGCAGTGAGCTGCGCTTCGCTCAGGGCCGCAACATCCTTTGGGTAAAAGGGCTGCGTGTAGAAGCCGGCACCTTTCACGACCGGCAGACCGGACATCCTCGCCGCCTGGCGAATGAAGTTCAGGTCCATGCCCGCGCCTTCCAGGCTGGCATCGACGATGCACGCCACACCATCGTGCTGCGCGTCACGCAGTTCCTGTGCCATGAGCTCGACATTGCGCATGGGATCCGGACCTGGCGCCGCCGGCGGCGGGGCGGTGGCGCCGGCAGGCACGGCGATACCCTGCGCCGCGAGCACCGCTTGGGACGCGGCGCGGAACCGATCGCTGAAGTCCTCGCCCAGTGACAGGTGTTCGTGGAACAGCGTCGCGCCGCCGGCCAGCTCCTCGGGTGCGAGGTCCTTGAACAGGGTGCGGATGATGGCGCCTTGGGGAAAGCCGGGCGCCTGCGCCCGCGCGATCAGGGGCGTGACGGCCAGCGCGGCGGCGCCCAGGCCAACCATGTGCAGGGCTTCGCGACGGGTCAAGCGGGCCATGCCTAGCGCGCCTCCCCGGTGAAGGTGCGGAAGGCGGGGTTGGTCCGGTTCGGCATGGCGAACGCCGCCTTCACGGCGGGGCGCTCATACATGCGGGCAACCCATTTCGACAGCTGTGGCGCACGGCTGCCGACATTCAAATGCGGAAACAGCCGGTCGAGAGCCATGCCGCCGATGGCAAAGAAGTTGATATCGGCGAGGGTGTACGTCTCGCCCGCGAGCCACGTTGTGCGCTGCAGCTGCTGCTCGACCTTGTCGACGGCGACCTCGATCTTGCGGGTCGCATTGGCGAGATCCGTTGCGCTGAAGCCGGATCGCGCAGTGCGCCACTTCTCCCGCTGTTCGTGCAGCGGAATGCGCGTCATGAGCTTTTCGAACTCGCCGCCATCGATCGAGCGTGCGATGACGCTCACCAGACGGTGCCAGCCGTGCATCGAGACGTAGTTCATCACGTGCTCATCGCAGAACTTGTTCCAGTACCGCATGCGGGCCTTGCCCAGCGGGTCGGCCGGGCGCAGTGCCGGCGCTTCGGGAAACGCATCCTCCAGGTACTCACCGATGACCGTGGTATGCGTGATGATGTGCCCGTCATGGTCGAGCACGGGCACCTGGCCCTCCGGGTTGATGGCGACGAACCACGGCTCATGCTGTTCAAACTTGTGCAGGTCGACGTAGATGCTCTCGAATTCGAGGCCCTTCTCCTTGACGTTGATCAGGGCCTTGAGGGAGTTCGCCGCAGGTTCAGCATGATAGAGCTTGAGCATGATTGAATTCCCTTCTTCTAACGTGCCTGCAGCATGGCAACGAGGCCATTATCGCGCGCTTCTTCGCCGCGTGCTTGCTCAAGGACGTGCCGGACAGCACTCCAGGGGCTACAATCCACTCGAGCACCTGGTTGATGGCGGAAAGGGGAACCCACATGTCGGATGTCCTGAGCGCGGCCGAGCGGACTGAAATCGAACGGGCCTGCGAACGGCTGACCCACGTCTATGGCCGGGCGTTGGACCTGGGTGACATGAATGCCGCTGCCGACTGTTTTGCGGAACACGGCTCGTTTGCGCGCCCGATGAACCCGGGGCAGGTGATCCAGGGCCGCGAAGCCATCCGGGCATCGCTGATCACGCGTCCGAAGACCCTGCTGACCAAACACCTCAGCACGAATGTGATGATCGATGTGGAAAGCCGGGATTCGGCGCGCGGGCTCTCCTACCTCACCATGATTTCGACCACCCCGCCGCAGGATGCGGCACCGCCGTTCATTTCCAGTGGGCCCATCTATTTCGGGGAAATGCAGGATCGTTTCATTCGTGAGCATGGTGTGTGGAAATTCCTGGAGCGTCGCGGGTCAATTCAGATGAAGTTCTCGGGCGCGTTGCCGACCTAGCCGCTAGTCCTTCAGTACCGGCAGCTGCAACCAGGATGCCGTGACACCGCCGGTCCAGACCCGGTGAATGCCGCGGTTGACCGTGGCCTCGTGCCGCGCGTAGAGCAGGGGCTTGGCAGCCCGGTATATATCCCGACCCTGGATTCGCAGCCGCAGCGTCTCGCCGGCCGCAAAGTGCGTGCCGGTCGGCCAGATCTCGATGTCCGCTTCGACGATCTCGCCCGGGCGAACCTTCGCCTCAAGCGTGTGGGCCAGCACCGGCAGAAACTGCGTCGATCGCTGCCTGTCCAGGGTGCGGTGCGAAACCCGCAGCCACCCGAGCGCAGCCGGCCCGTCTTCAAAGATGGCGTAGTGAATGAAGCCGACCGCGTGACCGTCGATGTCCAGTTTTTCCAGGGCAACGAACAGGTCCAGATCATCGCCCTCATCGCTGGACACGAAGAGCTTCAACCAGAGGTGTCCGACGATGTCGGTCGGCGCCGCAAGGCGCAGGTCGAAGATTGCAGCGCCATCCTCGGCCAGAGAGTCATAGTTGCACGCAGACTGCCGCGCAACCGGTGCCGGTTCGAGCGTCCCGGAGTGCGCCGCCAGGTGAAACCGCTGATAGACCACTTCCGGCAGCGGCCAGTCGGTCGAGGCGCGGCGATGCGCCTGGTGGGCCCGCTCGCGGATTTCAACATCGACCCGTGGCCACGCGGGCAGCGCGGCCCGGCCCTTGAGGAAGTGCTCGAAGAACGCCAGCTGCCGGGCGCGACTTGCCGGGTCGTAGTAGTGCGCCCATTTCTTGCGGCCGTGGACTTCCAGCCACTTATCGCGGGACGCGATGCGGCGAAAGCCCTCCAGCGTGCCGCGCGAGTGCAGCCCGTGATCGCTCCAGCTCGCGACGACGTACGCCGGCACGCGGATCCGCTCCAACGCGGCGGCCTTGGATTCCCAGAAGTCGTCCAGGAACGGGTGTTCGGCGGTTTCGGCCCAGAGGTCTTCGATCTTCTGGTCTGATGCACCCCAGCGCACCTGGATGTAGGACCAGAAGTGGCTGTCCGGAATGCCGCCATGGCGCACCACCTCGCGATAGGTATCCGACCAACCCTCCCAGGGGTTGATGGCGGCCAGGTGCGGTGGGTTCAGTTCGGCAACCCGCCACTGCATGACGGTGAGATAGGAGACCCCGGAAAGTCCGACCCGGCCGTTGCTCCAGGGCTGAACGCCGGCCCATTCCACTGCGTCCGCGAAGGCTTGCGCCTCTTCGGGGGACAGGTAGATGGCGGGTGACTGGGCGTGCCAGACGCCGGGAATGTCGATGGTGACGACCGCGTAACCCTGTGCCACCCAGAACAGCGGGTCGGGCGCCTCGAAAATCGTCAGGTCCGACATCCAGTCCGGCTGCACGCCGCTGGCGGGATAGATCTTTGCCAGCGGCGCCGGGTCGTGCTTGCCGTAAGGCGTCCACGCGAGCAGTGGCGGGACCCTCGCCCCCGCCAGCGGCCGGAACACATCTGCGTACAGGGCATAGCCGAACCGGGTGGGGATCTCGACGTCCCGCTCAATGATCATGCCGCGCGTTTCCTCGCGGCTGAATTGCCGCGGTCGCGCGCCGCGCTGTTCGGGAGAGTTAAGGGGCTGGCGGAAGCGGTACGTGCGCGGCTGGGTCATGACGGCAGACCTTCGGTGAGCAGTTCCTCGGCATTGGCCATCAGGCGCTCCAGCTGCGCCTTGAGGGCCCCTTGGTCGATGCCGGCGAGCAGGCGCAATTCATGATCGGCTGCCAGCGGGCGCACCTGGGCAAGTTTGGCCCGGCCGCGCGCTGCAAGCCTGATGAGCGTGACGCGCGAATCCTGCTTCAGGCCGCTGCGCGTGACCAGTCCGGCAGTTTCCAGGTGCTGCAGCGAGCGGCTGACCCAGGCCTTGTCGACATGCGCCTGGCGGGCGATCTCGTTCACGCTCACCCCGTCGGCACGGTCCAGCAGATTGAGAATCCGCAGGTCCGTATTGCGCAGACCCACCCTGGCTTCGATGGTTTGCGTGGCAAGCCTTGCCACGACCTCGGCGATTCTGACGATGCGCACCGCAATGAGATCCTCGAGGGGTCGGCCACCGGCGTTGACAGGTTTTTTGCGCATTGCGGTCCGCGTCGTTGTGACAACAACGTTGTCTTGACAACGAGTATCAGCGGATCGCATGCTGGGTGTCAATCAAGAGGGGGCCGCGGGGTGCGGTTCATTGGCGATGCTTAATTACGACGACTATATCGCCGTGTTCAATACCGGCGATGACGCGGCGCTCGTGGACCGGTTCTTTGCCGAGGACGTGTTGTTCACGGGCGGGGCGCGCGACTACCGGGGCAGGGCGGCACTGAAGGCGTTCCTGGACTGGGCGCACGATGGCGTGCGTGAAGTCATGCGGCCCCAGAACATACTGCAGCGGGAGGATTTGATTTTCGTGGAGGTCGACATGGACTTTCATGCGACCAAGGAACGGGCGGAGTTCCCCTTCGGACACCTGCACCCGGGGGACCTGGTGACGGTCAAGTTCTTCGTCACCTACAGGCTGCGCGAGGGCAGAGTGGTTGAGCTGAAGTCGATGACCTGGCCCCCGAACCGGGGCGTCACCAACCTGCCACGACTGGGGACCCACCCCAGCCAGCAGGCCGCATTCCACGCCTACGTGTCCGCCTTCAGCAATGCGGACTTCCAGCGTTTTCCAAAGTTCTATACCGAGGACGTACGCCTGGAGCTCGGCTCAGTGCCGCCGATCCTGGGTCGTCAGGGCATCATCGACTTCTACCGCCCGATGTTTCAGTCGGTTCGCGAGCAGCTCACCATCAACAGCGTTCACATGACCGACTCGACCATCGAACTGGACGCCGTCACGCGCTTCACGGCGACCCGGGACGCGCCCGATTTCGTGGTCGGCGCGCTCAAAGCCGGGGAGTACATCGAGGGCAGAGTGCTGGTCAGCTATCAGTTGCGCGCGGGCCTGATCTCGAGCATCTCGGTGCGGCGCGGCGGCGACATGCTCAAACACCCAGCGCCAGCTGGGCATTCCGCGGGTTGAGCGGGCGTCCCTCGAGCGCCAGCAGCCGCGCCTTGATCTCAAGTCCGCCCGCGAACCCGGTCAAAGTGCCGTCGGCGCCGATGACGCGGTGGCAGGGCACGATGACCGGAATCGGATTGCGGCCGTTTGCAGCACCGACGGCGCGGACGGCTTTGCTGCTCCCGATCTGCTCGGCAATCTCGCCGTAGCTGCGGGTCTCGCCGAACGGAATGGTGCGCAGGGCATTCCAGACCTTGTTCTGGAATTCGGTGCCGACGAAGTCCAGCGGCACCGTGAAACGTTTGCGGGATCCGCAGAAGTATTCATCCAGTTGCTGCTGTGCCTGGACCAGAACCGGGTGGCGCAGGTCCACAGCGACCGCGCCGAAGTGCTGCGGCAGTGAGTCATCGTGCTCCCAGAGCACCGCGGCGAGGCCGTGGTCGCTGCCGATGAGCTTCAGCACGCCGAGCGGAGATTTCAGGGTCTTGTATACGTAGCGCATATCGCCGTCCTTGAAGCTGGCTGGCCACCGTGAGAATACCGGCGGGCGATTGTCACCCTGCTCCGTGGCGAGCGCTGGCGGATTTCGGACATGATAGTCCTTTGCCGGACGCCGTACATTCATGTCCGAAAACCGCTAGTGCGGCGCCTGCTTTGATGGGAACATCCGCAGCATGGACCTCGATCACGATGCCTGCTACCGGGCGGTGAAACTGCGTGACGCGCGCTTCGACGGGCGGTTTTTCGCCGCTGTTAAGACCACCGGAATCTACTGCCGGCCGATCTGTCCGGCGCGCACCCCGCAATCCCGCAATGTCGAATTCTTTCCAACCGCGGCGGCCGCGCAGGAGGCGGGGTTCCGGCCCTGCCTGCGGTGCCGGCCCGAAACGGCTCCGGATATGGCGGCGTGGCGCGGCACCTCGAACAGCGTCTCGCGTGGCCTCGCGCTGATCGAGTTGGGCGCCCTCGACAACGGCAGCGTCGACGCGCTGGCCGAACGGCTGGGGATGGGCGAGCGTCAGTTGCGTCGCCTGTTCCGCCAGCATCTGGGCGCCTCACCGATCGGCGTTGCGCAGGCGCGGCGCATCCTGCTGGCGAAACAGCTGATTCACGAAACACACCTGCCCATGACGCAGATCGCGTTTGCCGCGGGATTTGGCAGCATCCGCAGGTTCAACGAGACCTTCGTGGCGCTGTTCGGGCGGCCGCCGGGTGCGCTGCGTCGACTGAGCGGGCCGGACATCGCGATTTCGGATCACGGTGAACTCAGTTTGCTGCTGCGCTACAAGCCGCCCTATGACTGGTCGGCAATGCTTGCATTTCTGGCGCCACGCGCCATTGCGGGTGTCGAACGGGTCGCCGCGGGTGTCTATTCACGAACCATGGCCTTGGACGGTGTCCAAGGAACACTCAGTGTGCGTCCGGCCGCTGGCCACGCCCTGCGTGCGAGCATCCGCATTTCCAGGCTTGCCGTCCTGCCGAACATCATCGCTCGCCTGCGGCGGCAGTTTGACCTGGCGGCAGATCCGCTGAGCATCGCGGCGCATCTGCGCACCGATCCGACACTTGCACCGCTGCTGAAACAGCGCCCGGGACTGCGGGTGCCCGGAGCCTGGGATGGATTTGAGCTGGCGATTCGCGCAGTGCTGGGTCAGCAGATCACGGTCGCTGCGGCCATCCGGCTCGCCGGTGGTCTGGTTGCCGCCTATGGTGAGCCGCTGGCGGAGCCGGTCGATGGCTTGACCCATCTCTTCCCGACACCCGAGGCCCTGGCGCGGGCTGATCTGACGACGCTGGGCATGCCGCGCAGCCGGGCCGCCACTCTCAGCAGCGTCGCGGCCGCTGCGATCGGCAATCCTGAGCTCTTCGGCGCAAACTGTGATCTCGAAGCGGCCATCTCGCGGCTGCGGTCGATCCGCGGTGTCGGGGAGTGGACCGCGCAGTACATCGCATTGCGGCAGCTGCGCGAGCCGGACGCCTTTCCGGCGTCCGATATCGGCCTGATGCGTGCCCTGGCCGACGGCCGGGGGCAGCGCCCCTCGGCGGCGCAGCTGCTGGAACGCGCCGAACCCTGGCGGCCGTGGCGCGCATACGCCGCCCAGCACCTCTGGGCCAGTGGCTAGGCCGTTGCTGCGACTGCCGGCTCCTTGACCCGCAGCAGCAGTAGCATGCCAACGACCAGGAACACGATGCCGCTGGCGATGCCGATGCGCTGGCTGTGCGAGACCGTGGTGACGAGCCCGATTGCCAGCGGTCCGATGAACGAGGTCGCCGTTCCCGACATCGCGTAGACGCCGAAGAACTCGTTGAGCATTGGCGCCGGCGCGAGCTTGCCCATCAGCGCGCGGCTGGAGGCCAGGCCGCCGGTGACGAAGGTGGCTGCGGCGACCTGCGCTGCGCAGAACACCAGGTCCGGAACGGTCGGGAACATGCCGCCGTACTGGCGCAGCGGCGGGGCCAGATGAATGAACAGGGCCGTATCGGGACTCGTTGAACACACGATCACGATGGCGAACAGGGAGCCGGCCACGAAAATCATGGCGCTGCGCCGTGACCCGATCCGCAGGTCCATCCAGCCCGCCAGGAGACCCGCCAATGACGCCGCGATGCTGTTGAGCAGTCCTTGCATGATCAGCGCCTCGGCGCTCCAGCGCAGAACCCCGGCGGCATACACGCCGGTAAAGCTCATCAGCACGACAAACCCTTCGTTGTAGGTCATGCGCGCGATCAGGAACACACCGACATTGCGGTACTGCCGGATCCTGCCGAGCGTCTCGAGCAGGTTCTTCAGGCCCTTGCGAACAGTCGTGCCGGCGCTCAGATGGGTGCCGGCGGAATCCGGAGTGAACACAAACAACGGCAGGCCGAATACCACCATCCACACCGCCGCGAGCACACCCACGGCGCGCTCCGGTTCGTGCAGGGTTTTGTCGAGCCCGAACAGCGGATGCGGATTCCAGCTCCACGCAAACAGGAAGAACAGGAACAGGACGACGCCGAAGCCATTGCCGAGGGCGTATCCCATGCCGCTCCAGAAGCCGATTTCCCGCGGCGCAACGTTCGGCAGCATGGCGTTGCAGAAGATGGCGGAGAACTCGTAGAACAAAATGCCGCCGACGATGGCCACGGCAATCCAGCCGAGCCCCGCGCCCATTGCGGGGGTCGCAAACCACAGGGCGATCATCGAGGGCACACCGAAGCAGATGCAGGCGATCAGCCAGGGCTTGCGGCGGCCGCCGGCGTCGGCAATGGCTCCCAGAATCGGTGCTCCGATCGCAATGATGATGGCGGCGATCGCGCTGGTGAAGCTCCAGAGCACCTGGCCGCGTACCGGATCGGAGACCACGACGGTGCTGAAGTAGGCCGAGAAGACGAAGATGACGACCAGCACCTGAAAGGGACTGCGGGCGCCGTCAAAGGCCGCCCAGGACCAGCGACCCAGCAAGGTGTTGCGGCCTGCGTAGGTGACTCCGGAGGCCGGCAGGTTCAGTTCCATTCAGATCCCCCTCTAAAAGCGCCCGTTGTTGTTTTTCGAGTTCGCCGTGATGGGCTGCATCACGTCCCAGTGCTCGGCGATCATGCCTTTGGCGATGCGGAAGATATCCACGACCGCGAATCCATCATCGCCGGGCTGGAAGATCACGTGCACATGGGCGGCCACCAGATCGCCGTCGGCGAGCATGCGCTTGACCCGATGTTCGCACTTCGGATATTTGACCCTTGCCCGATCCAGCATCTCCTTGAGTCCCTGGGATCCGGTGGCGGCGCCGGGGTTATGCTGGATGTATCCGGGATCGAACAGCGCGTCGACCGCCCGGGAGTCGATCGGCCCCAGCACTTCCGCGTAGATCCGCTCCACCAGGCGCAGATTGGCTTTTTCTTGTTTGGTTCGCACGGCCACGGGACCGTACGATACTCCGACTCACGCGGGGTGCAAATGCAGGGATTGCAGCAGGGTTTCCAGCGAATCGGTGGAGATCGGCTTGGTCAGGTGGTGATCGAATCCGGCGCGAAATGCCCGTTCACGGTCCGACTCCTGGCCCCAGCCGGTGATGGCGATCAGGTCGGCATTGCCGCCCCAGGTGCTCGCGCGAATGCGCCGAGCCACCTCATAGCCGCTGATATCCGGCAGCCCGATGTCCAGCAGCATGACATCCGGACGCAGGCTCTCCGCCAGTTCGAGCGCCTCGCGCCCGGTGTAGGCCGTGCTGACGCGATGCCCTGACAGCTCGAGGAGGGTCTTGCAGCTCTCGGCCACATCATGGTTGTCATCGACCACCATGACCTGCAGCCCGCGCTGGACGCTTCCCGCGGTCGCCGGTGCCTGCGCCGGACCGTCCGCGTCTGCGACGGAGCTCATCGGCAGGTGCACGGAGAAGTCGCTGCCCTGATTGGTGCCGCCGCTGCGCGCCTGCACATGTCCGCCGTGCAGGGTGACCAGGCCGCGGACGAGGGCAAGGCCGACGCCAAGTCCGCCCTCGGAGCGTTCCTGCGCCACGCGGGCCTGGGTGAATAATGTAAAGAGCCGTGGCATCAATTCGGCGGAAATGCCGACACCGTTGTCCCTGACCGAGATGACGACATCCGGTCCGTCCGTGACCGCCTTTACCTGTATCTGGCCCTTCGAGTTGGTGTACTTGGCGGCATTGATCAGCAGGTTGGAGAAGACCTGCGTCAGGCGCACCGGGTCCGCCTGAAGATACACCGGGTCCTCAGGCAGTTCGACGAACAGGCTGTGCTGTCGGACCTCGATCACCGGCCGCGCGGCATCGATTGCGGCCGCGATTATCGGCTGGAGCTCGGTGCGGGTCTTCTTCAGCACGATCGCCCCGCGCGTAATACGGGACACGTCCAGCAGGTCATCCAGCAAATGGCTCATGTGCACGACCTGTCGTTCGATTATCTCGTTGGCGCGGTTGCGCTGTTCGGGCGTCAGGCTGGGCTTGCGGATCGTGGCCAGTGCGTATCGGACCGGGGCGAGGGGATTGCGAAGTTCATGGGCGAGCAGTGCCAGAAACTCATCCTTGCGCCGATCGCCATCACGCAAGGATTCCTCCCGCAGCCGCAGGGCCTGCTCCATCTTGCAGCGCCGTATGAAGTCGCAGGCGTGCCGGACGAACAGGTCGAGCAGCCGCAGCTGCTGTGCGCCCGGGCGGTGGACGGCTTCGAAATGGGTCGAGAGCATGCCGAACGGCGTCCCGTCCGGTCCGATCAGCGGGGTCGAGACCACCGCGCGGTAGCCGGCGGCGCGGGCCCGCTCGCGCAGGCCCGCGGAGCGTTGGTCGGTCTCGATGTCCTCGACGATCATGCGCTCGCCGGCCTTCAGTGCGCGCCCGCACGAGCTGTCGTCGGCAGTGGTTACTTCGTCGAAGAATTCGAGAAAATCCCGCTCGAAACCACGCTGGGCGACGATTCTCAGAATCGTCGCGGTTTCATCCAGTAGCTGAATGGTGCCCTTCTGCGCGCCCATCAGGTCCACCACCGCGCTCAGGACCTCCTCGAGTCCCCCCTGCAGTGTGTGGCAGCTCCACAGCCGGGCGGTGCATTCGTTGAGCTTTTCAAGTCCGTCAGCATGGGCTGCCAGTTGCGCCTGCGTGTGCCGCAGGATCCGCTCGGCCCCTTGCCGCTCGGAAATATCGCGGGCGATTTTCGAAGCCCCGATGACCCTGCCGTCCACGTCGCGCACGGGGGAAACGGTGAGCGAAACCGGGATCCGGCGGCCGGCCTTGTTGATGCGGATGGTCTCGAAGTGCTCCACGCACTCGTCGTGTTGCAGTCGCGCCAGAATCTCACTTTCCTCGGCCTGTAACTCCTTGGGAATGATGAGGGTGATGGGTTTGCCGACTGCTTCCTCGGCACTGAAGCCGAAGAGTTTCTCGGCAGCCGCGTTCCATGTCTGAATGTGACCGTCCAGCGTCTTGCTGATGATCGCATCGTGCGATGAGTCGACGACCGCTGCCAGGCGCGCGCGTTCATCCTCGGTGGTCGTATCAGCCGCTGTCATTGGTAGCCTTGCCGGCGATCCTCAATCATTGTTGCATTGTTGCTGTGGTGATTATAGGCGCGGGCCCATCGAGGCAGCCAAGTCACGCCCGCAGTAGGTGTCCGCCTACAGCACCATGCCCTTCGACGCGCCGTCAGCGAAGCTGCGCAATGGGTTAATTTGGCGGCGCCGTTACGCCCAAGCTGCGCGGTCTTTCGCTAATATTGGGGGTAATTCGGGGGGAGCGGAATGGCGAGCGACAACTTCGGGTTCCTTTCCGGCGGCGGCGAGCTGGGCGGCCTGATCCGCAATTACGACTGGAAGTCGACTCCGCTCGGCTCTCCGGACACCTGGCCGCAGGCCTTGCGCATGGCGCTGCGGATCATGCTCACTTCGCGCCAGCCGATCTGGATCGGATGGGGCCCTGAGCTTTTTTACTTCTACAACGATCCGTACAAGGCGATTGTCGGCGGTAAGCACCCCTGGGCGCTGGGTCGGCCAACCACTGAGGTCTGGCGCGAGATCTGGACGGACATCGGCCCGCTGCTGGACACGGCGATGCATGGCGGCCACGGAACCTACGTCGAAGCACAGCTGCTCATCATGGAGCGCAATGGCTACCCGGAGGAGACCTACTACACCTTTTCGTATAGCCCCATCCCCAATGACGATGGCTCGGTCGGCGGCATCTTCTGCGCCAACAGCGATGATACGCGGCGCGTCATCGGTGAACGTCAGCTCGGACTGCTGAGGAACCTGGCAGCCGATTCGGCTCATGCCCGCACCCGCCAGGAGGTCTGCGAGCGGGCCGCCCAGGCGTTTGCGAGCAATCCACACGATCTGCCCTTCGCCATGCTCTACCTGGCCGAACCGGGCAGCACCGTCATGAAACTCGCTGCGGCTGCCGGCATCAATCCCGGCGATCCTGCAGCGCCCGAAGAGGTGGCGATCGAGGATGAGTCGCTGTGGCCGTTCGGCCCGGTGCTGCGCGCACAGACCGAGACGCTCGTTTCAGACCTGAGTGGCCGCGGCATCCGGTTTCCATCGGGGCCGTGGCCGCGGATGCCGGCGCAGGCGGTGCTGTTGCCGGTGTCGCCGTCGGGCGCAGGCGGGCGGGCGGGAGTGCTGGTCGTCGGACTCAACCCCTTTCGCCTCTTTGACCGGGACTACCAAAGCTTCCTGCACCTGGTTGCGGGCCAGGTGGGTGCCGCGATCGCGAACGCGCAGGCGTACGAGGAGGAGCGGCGACGCGCCGAGGCCCTCGCCGAGATCGACCGGACCAAGACGACGTTCTTTTCCAACGTCAGCCACGAATTCCGCACACCGCTGACGCTGATGCTGGGACCCATCGAGGATGCGCTGAATGATCAATCACACGAGGCGGCGCTGGTACCCGCGCAGCGCGTGCGCCTGCAGACCGCGCATCACAACAGCCTGCGACTCCTGAAGCTGGTCAATACGTTGCTCGACTTTTCGCGCATCGAGGCCGGCCGCGTCGAGGCTAGCTACAGGCAAACGGATCTGGCGGCATTCACCGCGGAACTCGCCTCCAATTTCCATTCCGCGACCGAGAAGGCCGGCCTGGGCCTTTTGATCAGCTGTCCGCCGCTGCCGCAGCCGGTCTATGTCGACCGGGACATGTGGGAGAAAATCGTCCTCAACCTGCTTTCCAACGCCTTCAAGTTCACCTTTGAGGGTGAGATTGCGGTGCAGACGCGCTCGTCCGCTGATGGCACCTGTGCCGAGGTGGTGGTCCGCGATACGGGCGTTGGCATTCCACCGCGCGAGCTGCCCAGGCTTTTTGAGCGCTTTCAACGCATCGAAGGCCAGAAGAGCCGCTCCTTTGAGGGTTCGGGAATCGGACTGGCGCTGGTTCAGGAACTCGTGCACCTGCACGGCGGCGCGATCGCGGTGGAAAGCGCGGTCGGCGCGGGCACGACGATCGTCGTTTCGATCCCGTTTGGCACTGCCCATCTGGCCCAGGATCACATCGGGGCGGACCGCCAGCTGGCGCCCACTTCGATGCGCGCGGAAGCCTATGTGGAAGAGGCCCTGCGCTGGTTGCCGGAGGCGCACTCAACGCATGACGAAAGCGTGACGGACCGTCCGAATGAGGTCACCGATCTTAGATTCGCAGAACGCACCCTCGGGGCGCACGTCCTCATCGTCGATGACAACGCGGACATGCGCAGTTACGTGCGTCGCCTGCTCGACAAACGCTGGGAGGTGGAGACGGCTGCCAACGGCCGCGCCGCGCTCGAGGCGATCCGGCGGCGCAAGCCGGAGCTGGTGCTCACCGATGTGATGATGCCGGAGCTGGACGGCTATGGACTGCTGCGCGCACTGCGTGCCGACCCGAACACGCGTGATCTGCCGGTCATTCTGCTCTCGGCCCGCGCCGGCGAGGACGCCCGGATCGAAGGACTGGACGCCGGTGCCGATGACTATCTGACCAAGCCCTTTTCGGCGCGCGAACTCATCGCCCGGATCAACGCCAATCTGGAGATGGTACGCGTGCGCCGCGACGCCACGCGGGAGCTGCGCGAGAGCGAAGCGCGCTTCCGCAACATGGCCGACAACGCACCGGTGATGATGTGGATGACCGACCCGGGTGGGGCGCTGACCTACCTCAACCGCGGCTGGACGGAGTTTACGGGCCAGACCCTGCAGCAGGGGCTTGGATACGGTGCCTGGACCGCACTGCATCCGGACAGCAAGGAGACCTCCCAGCGGGCCTTTTTTGCGGCGAATGCCGCACAGGAGACGTTCGGGTTGGAGTATCGGTTGCGGCGCGCCGATGGCCAGTACCGGTGGGCGTTGAGTGCGGCCGCGCCGCGCTTCAGTGACGGCGGCGAGTTCCTCGGTTACATCGGTTCGGTCATCGACATCACCGAGCGCAAGGAGGCCGAACAGGTCCTGCAGCAGGCCAACGCGCAGCTGGAGGCCCGCGTCGCCGCCGCCATCGCGGAGCGGGCGGATACCGAGGCGCAGCTGCGGCAGGCGCAGAAGATGGAGGCCGTGGGCCGGCTGACGGGCGGTGTGGCGCATGACTTCAACAACGTGCTGCAGGTCATCGCGGGCAACCTGCAGCTGCTGACGCGCGATGTGGCCGGTAATCTGCGCGCCGAACATCGCCTGGACACCGCGGTTGCGGCTTTGAATCGCGGTTCCAAGCTCGCCTCACAGCTGCTGGCTTTCGGACGGCGTCAGCCGCTCGCGCCAAAGGTCATCAATCTCGGGCGGCTGATACGCGGCGTCGATGACATGCTGCGCCGGGCGATCGGCGAGGGCATCGAGATCGAGACGGTGGTCGTCGGCGGCCTGTGGAATACGTTTGCCGATTCGGTGCAGGTGGAGAATGCCTTGCTGAATCTGGCCATCAATTCCCGCGACGCGATGGCGGGTCACGGCAAGCTCACGATCGAGGCCGGGAACGCGGCGCTCGATGACAACTACGTTGCGCGGCATGCGGAAGTTGCGGCAGGTCAGTACGTCATGCTCGCCGTGACGGACACGGGCTGTGGCATCCCCGCCGAACTCCTCGAACGGGTGTTCGAACCTTTCTTCACCACCAAGCCGGAAGGTCGGGGCACCGGGCTCGGTCTGAGCATGGTGTATGGCTTCGTCAAGCAGTCAGGCGGCCATATCAAGATCTACAGCGAGCCTGACCAGGGCACCACCGTGCGCCTCTACCTGCCACGGTCGCGGGACCAGGAGGATCTGGAAACCAACATCGAGTCCGGTCCGACCCTGGGTGGCACGGAGACGGTGCTCGTGGTCGAGGATGACGAAGACGTTCGTTCAACGGTCGTTGATATGCTGGCGGAGCTGGGCTATCGGGTGCTGCAGGCCCGCGAAGCCCAAAGCGCCCTGGCAATCGTCGAGAGCGGCATTCCCATTGATCTCATTTTCACCGATGTCGTGATGCCCGGGCCGCTGCGCAGCCCGGAACTTGCCCGCAAGGCGCGCGAGCGGCTGCCGAACATCGCCGTGCTGTTCACCTCCGGCTACACGGAAAATGCAATCGTGCACGGCGGTCGGCTGGATGAGGGCATCGATCTGCTGAGCAAACCCTACAGTCGCGAAGCGCTCGCCCGGAAGATACGCCACATCCTGCGCAACCAGGAACGGCGCAATCTCAGCCGCCTTGCGGCGCGCGGCGCGCCGCGGTCGGGGAGCCCTGCCGCTATCGCATCCGCCTCGTCGGGACCTCTGCGGGTGCTTCTGGTCGAGGATGATGCGGACATCCGCACCTGCACCAGCTATCTGCTGCAAGGGCGGGGTCATGCGGTGGTGGAAGCAGCCACTGGCATCGAGGCGCTCGAGCGCCTGGCGGCACAGGGCTTTGATGTACTGGTGACGGATCTGGGCCTGCCGGGAATGTCGGGACAGGAGTTGGCCGGGCAGGCGGTGAAGCACCAGGCGGCGTTGAAGGTCGTCGTGACCTCAGGCTATGCCGCCCCGGCGCCGGGCACCCCGCAAGCGATCCCCGGCGCGGTGTACCTGCGCAAGCCCTACGAAGATGAGGCGTTGGAAGCAGCGTTGCGCTCGGTCACGCGGTCGTAGGCGCTTATCTTGGGGCGGGGCTAATGGACACTCTGTTTGTCCCCGGATTGCAGAATCACATGGATGCTGCCGTCCGGAGCAATCGGATTGCGGTTGTTTTCCAGGCACACGTACGGTTCGAGCTCGAAGTCGGGCGGTGCCCGCTTGTAGGTCTTGGTGACGGTCCAGGGTTTCACCAGCGCAACCGGGTCCACCAGCGTGAACTCATCGCGCAGCGTGTCATCGTCGGCGAGCCAGATACGCTCGTAGGCAATGGCTTTGTCGCTCTTGGGCAGGCCCGAGGATTCCATATTGGTTTCCAGGCGGAAACCATAGGCCGTGGAATGCAGAAAATTCCCCTCCCAGTGCCCGACCGACTGGCCGTTGAAAGTAGGATCGGGATCCACCGGCAGGGGCCGGCCATCCATGAAGATCCGCCGTACCTGTTCGTCCCATTCGGCGTAGATCATGATCCGGTCGGGGCCCATGGTGATCTCCATGGGATAGGTCATGGTCATGAGGCGCGGCATGCCGGGCGGCAGGCAGGATGCGGTGGGGTCCCCCGTCGGCCTGCCGGCGGCGGCATCCGCCAGGTGCGTCGCGAATGCCTTGGCGTAGTCAGGCGTCAGCGGCGGCTGCTGCTTGGCACCCGGCGGCACGCCGGGCGTCCAGCCGATGCCGCCTTGATTGATCCAGATCCCCGTCAGGTCGCGGCGGCTCTTCGGCCGGTATTTGACGGTGCCCCATTTGGGATTAACGGGCTGGGTCTTCGCAGCCCCTGCGAATGTAGTCGGCAGTGTCGCGGTGTTGCGCGGCGGTGGCTGGACCCCCTTGGCAAGATCCAGATCCACCGGGCGACCGATCAGATCCGTATCGGGGCTCTGCGCGAGCGCGAGGCTCGCGACGAGCGCCAGCGACGCGCCGATAGCACCGAATCGATTCATTTCAATGGGCCATGGACGCCAGCGCCGCCGCATCAAGATGCGCAATGGAGCGGGTGTCCTGGAAGGCCCGGACACCTTCGATACCCTGTTCGCGGCCGATACCCGATGCCTTCATGCCGCCAAACGGCGCGCGCAAATCCAGTCGGGTGGCGCCGTGATCGTTGACCCAGACATACCCGCACACCATCTGGCCGCCGACGCGGTTGGCGGTCTTGGGATCAGCCGTCCAGACCGAGCCGCTCAGTCCCGCCCAGCTGTCATTCGCCATCCGGATGGCGTCCTCTTCGGTCTCGAAGGGGATCACCGGAATGACGGGCCCGAACTGCTCCTCGGTGACGACGCGCAGATTGAGTTTCGGATCGACGACGATGGCCGGACGTACGAAGTTCCCGCCCTTCATGTCGCCACCCGGCAGTTCCCCGAACTCGAGCACCTGGGCGCCGGACTCCTTGGCTTCCTTGATCAGGCTGTCGACGAAGGTCTTCTGCGCGGGTGAGTGCAGGGGGCCCATGGTCGTGCCCTTGTCCAGACCATAGCCGAGCTGCACCTTCTCCAGGCGCGCGGACAGGCCCTTGACCACCTCATCGACACGCGACTTGTGCACGAACAGCCGCTTGGCGTTCATGCAGATCTGCCCGGTAGTGTCGTAGATGGCCGCGAACAGGCGGTCCACGTGCACGTCGTCGAGGATGGCATCCTTGAGCACGATGGCCGCATCGTTGCCGCCCAGCTCCAACGTCACGCGCGTGAGACTGTGCGAGGCCATCTCCATCATCTTCTTGCCACCGTTCACCGAGCCGGTGAAGCAGACCTTCGCGACATCGGAGTTGCGGATCAACGCGCTCATGTTGGCATCGACGCCGGTGACGACATTGAGTACGCCGGGGGGCAGCTGTTCGGCAATGCGCTGCACGATGCGTGCCGTGGCCAGCGGTGCCGTGAGCGGCGGCTTCACGATGACCGTATTGCCGGCCAGCAGTGCATGCGGCAGTGCGGCGCCGAGGATGGCGACGGGCCAATTGAAGGGCACGATGATCGTCACGACGCCCAGCGGCTGGTAGGCAACCGTCGTTTCAACCGGAATGGCGCCGTGCACGGGCGGCAGCACCTTCGCGGCGTTCACCTCCTCGGCGTGGCTCAGTGCCAGCTTCCAGCGCAGCTCCAGCACCAGCGAATCAACCCAGGCTTCGAAGCGGACCTTGCCGTTCTCCTGCGAGAGGATGGCCGCGTCGTCATCGCGGTTCTCGGCAATGCCGCCGAGCGCTGCCAGCATTTTCTCGGCGCGCTTCTGGGGCGTGAGGGCAGCCCAGGCGGGATAGGCGGCTTTCGCTGCGGCAACGGCATCGCTGACGTCCTGCGTGCTCGCTGCGGCGGCCTGGCCGACGACGACACCCGGCTTGGCAGGATCGGCGATCGCCAACTTCTGCGCGGTCTGTCGTTCCTTGCCCCCGATGTACAAAGCGGTGGTGACTGTTTTTGACATTGCTCGTCGCCTTTAGTTATCCGTCAACAGTGGCCGGAATCCTAGCAGGTTTCCCGCATTTCCGGAGCTTGGAGCGCGGCTTGTCGCTCGGGTTGTGTGACGCTAGCCTAGTCGCGGTCGACTTACCGAGGAGCTCTCAATGAAACGCATCAGTCTCGCCGGACTTTCTCTGGCGCTCTGTGCTGCCTGCCTGACTCCCGCGCTCAGCCATGCGGAGGTTTCGTGCGGTCGATCGGGCCTGCAGCAGGCCGTGGATCTGTACATCACCGCGCAGACCAAGGGGGACCTGTCGGGACTGCCGCTCGCAAAAGGTGTCGGCTATTGGGAGAACGTGGCTCCTGCCGACATCCAGACGGGGTTCCTCACCAAGCCGATGAAGATCGATCATCAGCGCAGTTTTCTGGATACCGACACCTGCCAGACGATCACCGAATCCATCGTGACCGACAAAACGGCGCCGTATATCTTCAGCACGCGCCTGCGCGTCAATCACGACAAGATCGTCGAGGTGGAGGTCCTGTGGACGACCACGGCCTACTGGCTCTTCAACGCCGATGCCTACCTCAAGTATTCATCCGCCGAGAACTGGGATCCGATCCCCGCCGAGAAGCGCACTCCGCGCGGCGCGCTGGTGGCCGCCGCCAATGCCTACCTCGATGCCTTCCTCGAGAAGCGCACCGACCTGGTCCCCTGGGGGTATCCATGCGTGCGCGTCGAGGGCGGTGCCTACACGGGCAAGGGATCCCCCGCGGACACCTGCGAGTCGGGTGTCCCCGCCGGGGTCAACATCGTGAATCGCCGGTTCGTGGTGGACGAAGTACTGGGTACGGTGTCGGTGTACTGCACTTTCGGTGCCGGAACCCCGAACGGCGGCAGTGGCGCGCCTGACAGCCATTTGTTCCGCATCGAGAACGGCAAGCTGCGCTACGTCCACACCCTGACGCATCTGCTGCAGGCGAGTTTCCGTGGCAGGTAGCTAAAGATTCGGACACATCAATCGCAACACGCCGGCCGCTGCGCGCGGAAGCCCGACCACCTGCACGTCACGAGCCGCACCAAGGACATCCGTGAGGATGTCCTTGGTGATCGCAACCCAGCCGCCGGCCGTCGCATAACTCACAACGAACATCCCCTCCTGTCGATCGCGCAGCAGGCGTTTCTCGTCATACGCATGCGCCGTGCCCGCAGCGACAAGCTGCGGGTCTGAGGATCCGATGTACTGCGCGGCGAGCGCCGGCACCAGTGCCGCCCGCGAATCACCCTCCGGATCATCCGCAGCCGAAATGAACAGGTGCCCGGTTCGGGCCGCAGCGGTTGTCTCACCGGCGACCATGCGCTCCTGCAACGCCTGCTCGATTCGAGCGAACATATCCTGCGCAAACTGCTGGGGGTAGTCGAACAGGCGCTGCACCTCAGCGTCGATGTGCGGCAGTTTGCGCCAGCCGTTCACCCAGGCGAGCTTGTCGGCGCCGCCATCGCTGAATACATCCTCCAGGCTGAAATGCGTCACGGGAGCCGATTGCAGGGTCTTCAAGGCAATGTGCTCGGTAAGATTGGACGAAAACCCGTAAATGAGACCGTAAGGGGAGTAAGTGCCGGCAACCGGTCTGAACTGCGCACTGTCCGCATGCAACGGCTTCGCCAGGCGGCCGATGTGGCGTGCGTACTCCTGCAGCAGCTGCACATGTCGTCGTCCCATGGGCGTATAGGCAGCTCGACCGTGATCATTCGTGACGAACAGGTGCTCGATCATGGTGTAGGCGCCCAAGAGATCAACGCGGTTCACGAACAGCTCCGGATCCGCGGAAATGCCCTGACAGATGGCGCTTGCCAGCTGCAGCCTGGGGTGCGGGTCAGCGCTGTGGCAGGCGTGCTCATAGGCCTTGAGCAGCGGCACGAGGCCTTGAACGAGCATCGCGAAATCCAAGGCATTGGAGTTGCGGGAGCTCAGCACCAGTGCCTGCTCCGCAAGCGACACATGCTTGGCTATGAGGTAGTGCCGCAGCTGGGACCGCAGGTGTCCGCCGGCCATCTGCACCGCGGCTTTGTGGATCTCCAGCCGGTCCTCCGGGACGAAGGAGCCGGCGATGTGTTCCAGGACCTCGAAATAGGCGCCCAGCTCATCGGTCGTCGGGCTCTGCGCCAACGCGAACAGCCAGCGCGCATCGCGTACGAGCACCGGCTGACCCGCCGGCGAGCTTCTCCAGAGCGCATCCAGCGTGCTCTGAACCTGCGACAGCCGCTCCCCGGCGCTGCTCGATGCGGCATCCCACGCGCGCATGCTCAGCAGTTCCAGGCTGCGCAGCACGTACAGGTCAAACAGCCTCTGCGCGTACTGCAGGCGCCCATTGCGACCGGGCCAGCGGGTCTGTTGCCACAGATGAAAGCTGCGGATCATCATCTGACCCGGATCGACCAGGTCGTTGTGCAGTCCGGGCATGTCGCGTGGCCTGAAGCCACGGGCCCAATGCGCTGCCTGCAGCTGCCCGCGAAGCCGGGCCTGGGCCGGAGTGATCGCTGCGACTGCGAAGCAGCAGTCCTCAAAGTGGCGGGCGAGCAGGGCGCCGTCCTGCAGGTACTGAACCGGCTTGCGCTGGGCGTTCAGCAGCCCTTGGATCCTGTCGACGATTTCGTCGCGGTGGGCGAGGAGCAGCTCAAGGAGTTCGACATGTGCCCGAAAGGGTACCTCGCCCGGAGCTGCGCCGGTCACAACGTTCCACCCCCGTGCCCAGGGAAGTCCACCTCGATGATCGATGACCACCGGCCCGCTGGAATGATCCGCGCCAGCCGCAGGTCCGCGCCGCGGATCACGGCGTCCCATTCCTGTTGGGTGCGCTCGCGTCCCGTTGTCATCACGAGCATCTCGATGTCGAGATCCAGCAAAAAGTGATCGCGCGCATCAGGCTGAACCACTCCTTCGAGGAGCAGCAGTTTTGCGTTGCGCGGCGCCCGGGCCCTGATGTTCCTCAGGATTGCGACCGACTCCTGGTCCGACCAGTCGTGCAGCACGGTCATGAGCAGGTAGGCATCGCAGACCGGGATCGGGTCCTTGAAAAAGTCGCCGCCGATGTAGTCGATGCGCGGATTGGCTGCGCGCCGTGCCTGCTCGATGACCTGTGGCAAATCGAACAGGACGCCGCGTGCCTGGGGTGTGCGTTCGAGCACGCCGCTGAGCATGTGGCCAAGACCGCCGCCGATATCACCGATCGTGCGGAAACCGCTGAAGTCGTAGGCCTCGACGATGGGGCGGACCTGCGCGAATGACTTGCCGGCCATCGCCTCGTCGAACAGCCGACCCGCCTCGGGATGATTCTGCAGATACCCGAACAGCCCGCCATCGACCACCGATGAGATGGCGGGCTGCCCGGTGCGCAGCCCCGTGTCGAGCTCACGGTAGGCGTCCCAGTGCACCTTCAGACCCATCATGCGCGTGAGCGAGCGCATCGAGCCGGGCTCATCAGTGCGCAGCACGCGCGAGGCGGCGTTGTGTGCGCTTGCCTGTGCCAGCGAGTGTGCAGTCTGGGGCTCATCGCCGAGCACATCGGCGATACCGAGTTCCGCGACGACGTGCAGACACCGGGAGGCCCAGTAGGCCACGGCGAGGTCATGGATGATTTTCGGCGGTGGGGTCGTTTCGCTCATGGGTGACAGCCTCGGTTACAGTAGACGTGTGGCCTGCAGCGCGGCAGGACTGCTTCTAGGTGTTACTTAAATAATATAGTTTAACCGGTTGAATTTAAATAGAAAAATAAGCGTAGCGCCGATGATGGACTGGACCGACCGGCACTGCCGGTACTTCCTGCGCGCCCTGTCACCGGATGTTCTGCTCTACACCGAGATGATCACGGCCGCCGCGATTCTGCGTGGCAATCGTGAACGTCTGCTGGCCTATGATGCCGCGGAGCATCCGGTGGCGCTGCAACTGGGTGGCAGCGAGCCTGAGAATCTCGCCGCGGCCGCGCGCATCGGCGCGGAGTTCGGCTACGACGAAATCAACCTCAACTGCGGCTGTCCCAGCGATCGGGTGCACAGCGGCGCCTTCGGCGCCTGCCTCATGCTGGAGCCGGCGCGGGTCGCCGATTGCATCGCGGCCATGCATGCGGCGGTGCGCATTCCGGTGACCGTCAAGCTGCGCATTGGCGTGGTGGTGGGAGAGGATGCCGCGGCGCGCGCGGCGATCACGCAGTTCACGGATGAGGATGCGCAGGCGCTGCTGGGATTCATCGCGCAGGTACGCGCCGCCGGCGCCGCGGCGGTCATTGTGCATGCCCGCAAGGCGGTGCTGGGTGGCCTGTCGCCCAAGGAAAACCGGGAAGTCCCGCCGCTGCGGTACGCGGTGGTCAGAGCGGTGAAGGAGCGGCACCCCGATCTGCCGGTGATCCTCAATGGCGGCCTGCGGGAGGTGGACAGCGTGCTCGAGGCATTGACCTGGTGCGATGGCGTGATGCTGGGTCGCGAGGCCTACCATCGTCCCTGGCTGCTGACACAGCTGCATGCGGCCCTGGGCGGCAGCGGCGGGGCGAGCAACCGGCTCGCGGTGCTGGAGCGGATGGCGGACTACGCCCGTCGGCAGCTGGGGCAGGGCGAGCGGCTGGCGAGCATTACCCGTCACATGCTGGGGCTCTATGCCGGGGAGCCCGGAGCGCGCGATTACCGTCGGGCGCTGAGCGAAGGGGCGCGCGCGCCAGGCGCGGGTCCGGAGCTGCTGTGCCAGGCTGCCCCCCTGGCGGTCAGGGCGGCAAAGTAGCGGTAACACCTCAGTTGCGTATAATCCCGTGGATCAGTGCCGGGTACGTTATGACATGTACGGCACGGCTCCACGTCTAATTGGTGCATGGGAAAAGATATCGAGCTGGCCATTCTCTTCGCTGACGTCGTGGGGTCCACACGGCTCTACGAGCTGATGGGCGATCTGCGGGCCCGCGATATGGTGGCCATCTGCATCGATGTCATGCGCACCGCGACGGAACAGAACCAGGGCACCGTCATCAAGACCATGGGCGATGAGGTCATGTCGACCTTCGCCGACGCCGACCAGGCGCTCAATGCTGCCTCCCAGATGCAGCAGCAGATTTCCCGCCATTCCCAGCTGAAGGTGGATGGCCAGCCGGTGTCGCTGCGGATCGGGTGCCACTATGGCCCGGTGGTGCTGGAAAACCGGGACGTATTCGGATCGACCGTGCATACGGCCAACCGCATGACCAGCCAGGCCAAGGCCATGCAGATCATGACCACCGCGGCCGTGGTCGAGCGGCTCGCGCCGCAATGGCGGGCTGCGGTCCGCCAGGTCGACGTGGCCACCCTCAAGGGCCAGGGCAATGAGGTGGTGCTGTACGAGGTCCTCTGGCAGACCGAGGACGTCACCAGCATGATTCCGGCCATCGGCATGAGCAACAGCACACTGCCGCACCTGCGGTTGCGGCTACAGTTCCAGGACCGCGAAATCGTGCTCGATGAGCGTCATCCGACCGTGGTGATCGGGCGGGCAGAAGACAACGATCTCATCGTCAAGGGCAATCTCATCTCGCGATTGCACGCGCGCATCGAAATCAATCGTCACAAGTTCGTGCTCGTCGATCAGAGCACCAACGGCACCTTCGTGCAGACCCAGGATGGCGATGAAGCCTTCGTGCGCCGGGACAGCGTGCAGATCAAGGGCAAGGGAATGATCGGTCTGGGCAAGCTCCCGGATCAGGACTCGCCCCAGACCATCCGCTTCATCTGCGAAGAGGACTAGGCCCTAGGTCAAGGCCTTCTCGACCGCATCCAGGTTCTGCGTCAGCGCCGCCGGTAGCCGTGAGCCGTACTGCGAGAGGTACTTGCGGAACTCGCCGACCTCATTGCGCCATTGCGCAGGATCGACACGCAGCAGCTCGTTGAGCGCGCCTGGGGCGATATCCAGACCCTGCACGTTCAGGTCCTGCGGCCGCGGTAGGGCGCCGATGGCCGTATCGTTGGCGCCGGCCGTGCCCGCCACGCGCTCCAGCATCCAGGCCAGCACCCGCAGGTTGTCACCGTACCCCGGCCACAGGAACTTGCCCTGCTCGTCGCGGCGGAACCAGTTCACATGGAAGATCTTGGGCGGATTCTTGAGCTTGGCGCCGACATTCAGCCAGTGCTGCCAGTAGTCCGCGTAGTTGTAGCCGCAGAACGGCTGCATTGCCATCGGGTCGCGGCGCACGACCCCCACCTGGCCGGTGGCGGCGGCGGTGGTTTCCGAGGCGACCGAGGCACCGACCAGCACACCGTGCGCCCAGTCGCGGGCCTGGTACACCAGCGGCGCGAGGGTACGGCGGCGGCCGCCGAATACGATCGCGGTGATCGGCACGCCCTTCGCGTCATCGGCGTGCGGGGAATAGCCCGGATTGTTGCGGGCCGCAACGGTAAAGCGCGAGTTCGGATGGGCGGCGGGACCTGCGGCCTTGTCATAGGGACGGCCCTGCCAGTCGATCACCGGCGTGCCCTCCTTGAGCCCCTCCCACCAGGGCTGGTTGTCCGCCGTCAGTGCCACGTTGGTGAACAGCGTGTCGCGGCGGATCATGTCGTAGGCGTTGCGATTGGTTTCCGGATTGGTGCCGGGCGCAACGCCGAAGTAACCCGCCTCGGGATTGATGGCCCAGAGCCGTCCGTCCGGACCCGGGTGCAGCCAGGCGATGTCATCGCCCACCGTGAACACCTTCCAGCCCGGCATGGAGTCCGGCGGAATGAGCATCGCCAGGTTGGTCTTGCCACAAGCCGACGGAAAGGCAGCGGCGATGTAGTGCGTCTCGCCCTGCGGATTCTGGAGTCCCACGATGAGCATGTGTTCGGCCAGCCAGCCCTCGGTGCGCGCCTGGTAGCTCGCGATGCGCAGCGCGTGGCATTTCTTGCCGAGCAACGCATTGCCGCCGTACCCGGAGCCGAAGCTCTCGATGAGCAGTTCTTCGGGGAAGTGCATGATGAAGCGGCGGTTCGGATCCAGTTCGCCGATGGAGTGCAGGCCCTTCACGAACCTGCCGGTGCGGGAGATCAGCTCCAGCGCGGGCCGGCCCGTCCGGGTCATGATGTGCATGTTCAGCACGACATAGGCGCTGTCGGTGATCTCGATGCCATAGCGTGACAGCGGTGAATCCAGCGGTCCCATGCAGTAGGGCACCACGTATAGCGTGCGGCCCTTCATGCAGCCGGCGAACAGCGCGCGCATCTTCTCGTGCGCGTCACTCGGGGACATCCAGTTGTTGTTCGGGCCGGCATCCTCCTTGTTGCGGGTGCAGACGAAGGTCAGATGTTCGACGCGTGCGACGTCTGAAGGGTTGGAACGTGCGAGATTGCAACCCGGGAACTCCTTCTGATTCAGCTCCAAGAGTTCGCCGCTGGCCTGCAGCTGCTCGGTGAGTCGCTCGATTTCATCATCAGACCCTTCGCACCAGTACACTGAGGCGGGCTGGGTCAGGTTGCGCACTGACTCCACCCATTCGGTGACTTCAGGGCAGAGTTTCGACAGCGGGAGGATCGCGTGCGGAGCGGTGGCCATGCGTTTCAGTCCTTATGAAGTCACTTGTTGAATTCGCCGCTTCGCGCCGGCTTTCTTATGGTTTGCCACATTTTCTTGAGGCTGCGGAGTTGGCCGGCGAAGCTAGGAATACCTTAGTCTTTCAATTATATAGACGGCCGACTTGGGTCGTCTCCGCAATCATGCAACTTTTGCCTCGCATGTGCAGCATCCAGATGACTATTCTGTAATATTGGCCCACAATTTAAGTGCAAGAAGCTGATTTAGAAGAGATTTTCGATGCCGGAGGCAGCCTTGCCAGGGCGTTGAAGGGGTTTGTTCCGCGCCGCCAGCAGCTGCACATGGCGCAGCGCGTGGCGGATGCACTGGCGCAGCGGCGGCTGCTGGTGATCGAAGCCGGCACCGGCACCGGCAAGACCTTCGGGTATCTCGTTCCGGTCCTGCGCTCCGGGCTGCGGGTGCTGGTGTCCACCGGCACGCGGACGCTGCAGGATCAGCTGTACGACAAGGACCTGCCGCTCCTCGGCGGCGCGCTGGGGATGCCGGTGGAGGTCGCAGTCCTCAAGGGACGGGGCAATTACCTGTGCCTGCACCGCCTGGGACAGGCACAGCTGCAGCAGGCCCTGCGGGGTGGCGCGTTGCTCCCCGATGTGTCGGCGGGACCTCTCGAACGTGTGATGGCCTGGGCCTCCCGCACCGCCACCGGCGATCTGTCCGAAGTTCCGGACTTCGCCGACTCGCACCCGCTGTGGCCACAGATCACCTCCACGCGCGATAACTGTCTGGGACCGCGCTGCCCGGAGTTCTCGCGCTGCCACCTGGTGAAGGCGCGGCGCGAAGCGCTCGAGGCGCAGGTGGTGATCGTCAATCACCACCTGTTGCTCGCCGACCTGACACTGAAGGAAGACGGTTTCGGCGACGTGCTCGGCACCGCCGATGCGGTCGTGGTCGATGAAGCGCACCAGCTGCCGGACCTCGCCATGCAGTTTTTCGGCGCCAGCTGCGCAGCGCGCGGCCTGACCCAGGTCTTGAATGCCGTGCGCGCCGAAGGCACGGTGGCGGACACGGGACTTAAGTTTGCGCTGAGCGCCGTCGATGATGCGCTCAGCGCACTCAATGACGTGCTGCCCTCGCGCACGGGTCGCACGCCCTGGGAGGAGTGCCCGCCGGAGCTCACGGAGAAGACCCGGGAGCTGGCCCACGCCATGTCCGCGCTGGCTGGCGAACTGGAGTCCCTCCCCGAGGAGAGCGTTGCGAAGGGGCTGACGGGCCGGGTGGGCGAAATGGCCGCGCAGCTCACCCGCATCGCGCAGGTCGGAGAGATCGAGGGCGCGCGTTCCGCCGAGCGCACGCCGCGGGGCTTCGTCCTGCACCTGCTGCCGTTTGAAATCGCAAACCGGTTCCAGTCCCACGTGCGGGCGCGCCGCAGCGCCTGGATTTTCACCTCCGCGACGCTCTCGGTGGGCGAGGACTTCAGTCACTTCACCTCCCGCCTGGGGCTCGAGGATGCCGAGACCGTCCGCATTCCCAGTCCCTTCGACTTCGAACGCCAGAGCCTGTTGTGGCTGCCGGAGGGACTGCCGGAGCCGGCCGCCAGCGACTTCGTGAGTGCCCTGCTTGCGGCCAGCACGCCACTCATCGATGCGGCCGGCGGCGGCGCCTTCATCCTGTTCACGAGTCATCGAGCGTTGTCCGAGGCGGCCATGCGCCTGCGCGCGTTGTGGAGCGCTTCAGGCAAGCGCTATCGGTTGTTCGTCCAGGGCGAGGCGCCACGCGAACAGCTGCTGCGCGGCTTTCGCGATGACGGTGATGCCGTGCTGCTGGGCACCGCCAGTTTCTGGGAGGGCGTGGATGTGAAGGGGACGGCGCTGCGGCTGGTCATCATCGAAAAACTGCCGTTCGCCTCGCCGGATGATCCCATCGTCAAGGCGCGCGTGGAGCACATCCAGCGCCAGGGCGGCAATCCCTTCAAGGATTACCAGCTGCAGGAGGCCGCCCTGACGCTGCGTCAGGGCGTCGGTCGCCTGATCCGCAGCGAGGCGGATTTCGGTGTGGTCATGATTGCGGATCGCCGGCTGCGGACGCGACCCTACGGCCGGACCCTGCTCGCCGCGCTGCCGCCCATGCGGCGCGCACAGTCCCTGGAGGAGGTCGCGCAGTTCCTCAACCGCCACGCGCCGCGGCGCGTGCGCGAGGCCTTGTCTTGAAGATCCTCGCGCTGGATACCGCCACCGAGGTCTGCTCCGTCGCCCTGCTGCTGCAGGAGCCGGGGGCCGCTCCCACGCTGCGGGTCCGCGAGCTGCCAGCCGGCCCCGGACATTCGGCGCATATCCTGTCGCTGGTGCAGGCGGTGCTCGCCGAAGGCTCCGTGAGCCTGAACGAGTTGGACTGCGTGGCCTTCGGCCGGGGTCCGGGGGGCTTCACCGGGGTGCGCCTGGCGGCCAGTGTGACCCAGGGCCTGGCCTATGGAGCCGGGCTGGCAGTCATCCCGGTCTCGGACCTGCTGGCGGTGGCCCAGCAGGCCCTGGACCTGACACCTGCCGCCGCCGGCGTGCTGGTCTGCAATGACGCCCGGATGCAGGAGGTCTACTGGACCTGTGCCGTCCGCGGACCCGACGGCCTGGCCGTGGCCGCCGCCGCTGAGCAGGTCGGGGGGGCGGACAGCGTCCAGCTGCCGCCGGGATTGCCCGGGCCGCTCCTGGGCGCCGGCCGGGGCTTTGCCGTGTGGCCCTCGCTGCAGCAGCGCCTCGGCGGCCGACTCCTTGAGGTACAGGCCGACCTACTGCCCCGGGCTCGCGAAATTGCGCGCCTGGCGGCCCCCCATTGGCTGGCGGGTCAAGGGGTTGCACCTGAACAGGCCCAGCCCGTGTATCTTCGGAACGATGTCGCCAGACCGGCACGCAAATGACAGATCGGTGACAACGTCATGATTCTGCAATGTTCCACACCTGTAATAGCGGCGCCAGGTAATCACTCACACCCAATGCCAGCCAAACAAGTACTGATCGTTGAGGATGAAAGGCCGATCCGCGAGATGATCGCCTTCAGCCTCAAGCGCGGTGGTTTCGAGGTTCGCGAAGCAGAGGACTGCCGCGAGGCTCGGGCGCTGCTGGCTGATCGCAGGCCGGACCTGGTCCTGGTGGACTGGATGTTGCCGGACATGAGCGGGCTGGAGCTGACCCGTGCCCTCAAGCGTGACCGGGAAACCCGCGAGGTCCCGATCATCATGCTGACCGCCCGCTCCGAAGAGGGCGACAAGGTTGCAGGCCTGGAAGGCGGCGCCGATGACTATGTGACCAAGCCGTTCTCGCCCCGCGAGTTGCTGGCCCGGATCAACGCCGTCCTGCGCCGGGTAGGACCTGCCGGGGAAGGCGAGCGCATTGATTTCGAAGGCCTGGCGCTCGATCAGGCCAGTCACCGCGTGCTGGTGGGAGAACTCACGGTGCCGCTCGGTCCCACCGAGTATCGGATGCTGGAGTTCTTCATGACGCATCCGGAACGGGTGTACACGCGCGATCAACTCCTGGACCGCATCTGGGGCGGCAATGTGTACGTCGAGGAGCGCACCATCGATGTCCATATCCGCCGCCTGCGCAAGGCACTCGAGGATTTCGGGTACGATCGGTTCATCCAGACCGTGCGCGGCTCGGGGTATCGATTCTCTGCCCGTACGGCCTGACCTACTGCGGGTGTAGCGCCGTATGTCCAGTGGCTTTCAGGTCGGCCTCTTCATCGTCCTGCGATTGCTCGCGGTGGCCGCGCTGGGACTGCTGCTGGGCTGGCCCCTGGGTAGTCCCTGGGCCGGACTGAGCCTGGCCTGCGGTGCGTACCTGTGCTGGCAGCTGGTGACGCTGTTCCGGGTCGAGTGGTGGGTGCGCCACCGGGGTTTCGCGGAGCCGCCGGATATCGGCGGTCCGTGGGGTGAGGTCATCACCCAGATCGTGCGCCTGCACCGGCGCAAGCGTTTTCACAAGCAGCGTTTCGTGCAGCTGTTCCGCCAGATCCAGCGTTCCACCGCGGCGTTGCCCGACGGCGTCGTGATCCTCAATGATCTGCGCGAGATCGTGTGGTTCAACCGCATGGCCGGCCAGCTGCTGTTCCTGCGCCGGCCCGCGGATCTGGGCCTGCGCATCGACAACCTCGTGCGCCAGCCGGAATTCGTGCGCTACCTGAACTCCGGCCAGTTCACCAACCCCGTCATCGTGCGCGGTGGCAAGGCCGAGCACCTGTACCTGTCGCTGCAGGTCGTGCCCTACGGGGAGGGGCAGCAGCTGCTGCTGGTGCGGGACGTATCGCGCCAGATGCGCATGGAGGCGATGCGCAAGGATTTCGTCGCCAATGCGTCGCATGAGCTGCGCTCGCCGCTGACGGTGATCTCCGGGTACCTTGAAACGTTGAGCCAGGATCCCACCGTGGATGTGGACCTGCAGGGACCCATTGGCGAGATGCGGCGCCAGTCCGAGCGCATGACGACCATCATCACCGAGCTCCTGGAGCTGTCGCGATTGGAGGTGGCGCAGGATGAAATCGATTCGACCCCGGTCGACGTGACGGCGCTGATGTCCATGTTGCGCAAGGACGTGCTCGCGCGCCCCGAACATCCGGGCGAGGTGCGGCTGCGGGTTGAGTCGGATGCGATGCTTGCGGGCAACGAATCCGAAATCCATTCGGCCTTCTCGAATCTGGTCGACAACGCGGCGAAGTACACGCCGGCCAGCGGCTCCATCGAGATCGGCTGGAGCGTGGATGAGGAAGGCGGACACTTCAGGGTGACGGATACCGGCATCGGTATTCATGCCGATCACATTCCGCGACTGACCGAGCGGTTCTACCGGGTTGATGCCGGCCGCGCGCGCGATACGGGTGGCTCCGGCCTGGGGCTGGCGATCGTCAGGCACGTGCTGCAGCGGCATGGGGCAACCCTTGAGATCACCAGCGTTCAGGGTCGTGGCAGCACCTTCACCTGTCACTTTCCCCCGCAGCGGTTGTGCCCGGCCAGGACGCAGTTGGTGCCTGAACTCGGCCGCTCCGCAACTGCCTGACAGAAAAGCTTCTTCGCGCTGTCACACAAGGGACACGGCGATCTCCGAGGCTGGCCTGCGTCAATGGGTCATGCCGGAGTTCTATGAACAGCAAAGGGAAGGAGCGCCGGCTGCAGGTGCGCACGCTGTTCGTGTCGGATATCCATCTTGGTTTCAAACGCGCGCGGACCCGGGAGCTGCTCGCCTTTCTGCACGGTATCGACGCCGACTGCATCGTTCTCGGCGGCGACATCGTCGATGCGCTGAGTCTCGCGAAGCGCTTCTACTGGACCGACGAACACACCCAGGTGCTGCGGCTGCTGCTGGCGCGCCGCCGATCCGGGGTGCGCCTGGTGTACCTGCCGGGCAATCACGATGCGGCCCTGTCGGTATTCGTCGAGATGCTCCAGGGTCAGATCGAAGTGCACCGGGAGTGGGTGTACCGCACCAGCCGCGGGGAGCGCTATCTGGTATTGCACGGTGACCAGTTCGACGAGGCGGTGGACTGTCCGGCCTGGCTCTACTGGATCGGGGATCGGCTCTACGAAGGCACGCTGCTCTACAACCACCGGGTGAATGAGCTGCGGCACCTGTTCGGCATGCCCTATCGGCCGCAGACCGAGGGCCTGAAGGCTTCGATCGGCACCAGTGCCCGCTTCATCCGGCGCTTCGAGACCATTGCTGCGGCAGGCGCCCGCGACCAGGGGTACGACGGGGTGATCTGCGGCCACATCCACCGTGCCAATCTGTGCACGATCGATGGCACCGTCTATGCCAACACCGGCGACTGGGTCGAGTCGTGTTCGGCGCTGGTGGAGACCCGCGCCGGAGAAATGCAGCTGCTGCGCTGGCCCCACGGCGCCGTGGCCACGAGCCGCGTGACGCCGCTGCTGGCGGATGTTGCCTTAAGTCACCGGACACACATTGGGCTATGATCTACCTCATGGAAACCGCAGACCTGTCGCACCATATCTCCCGCCGCTTCAACGAGGACCTGGAGCGCGTCCGCAACCGGGTGCTGGCCATGGGCGGCTTTGTCGAGCAGCAGCTGCAGAAGGCGATCTCGGCGCTGGTCGAGGGCGACAGCTCCCTCGGCGAGGCGGTGGCCATGGATGACTTCAAGGTCAATAACATGGAGGTGTCCATCGACGAGGAATGCAGCCGCATCCTCGCCACCCGGTCACCCGCCGCCGGCGACCTGCGCGTCATTGTCGCCATCATCAAGACCATCACCGACCTCGAGCGCATCGGCGATGAGGGGGAAAAGATCGGCTACATCGCCTCGCGGCTGGCGACCATGGAACGTCCGGCGGACAAGTACCGCGAGATCAAGCATCTCGGCCGCCTGGTCCAGGACATGGTGCACAGCGCCCTGGATTCCTTCGCGCGCATGGATGCGGAGGCCGGCCTGCAGGTGGCCCGGCAGGATATCGCCGTGGACGAGGAGTACGAGTCGATCCAGCGGCAGACCATCACGTTCATGCTGGAGGATCCGCGCACCATCCGGCGGCACCTGGATGTGATGTGGGTGGTGCGCTCCCTCGAGCGTATCGGCGATCACGCCAAGAACATCGGCGAGTACGTCATCTACATGGTCCACGGACGCGACGTGCGCCATACGGACCTGGCCGATGTGGAACGCGAGTTGCGCGGCGAGCGGGCCCAGGTCGGGCCCGAAGGCGACAGTCAGGGCGGAACGACACCCGTCTGACCCGAGGGTATCCTCTCCCGCGTCGGCTTTAGTATCATCCGCTTCATGTTTGAACGCAGGCTGATCAATTTTGCGGGTGCGGCGGCATGCCTGGGCATGTTCGCCTTTGCCCTCTACACCGAATTCGCGCTGGGCCTCGAACCGTGCCCGCTGTGCATTTTCCAGCGCATCACGGTCGTGACACTGGGGATCATTTTCCTCGCGGCCGCCATCCATAACCCGCGGCGCGTTGCGTGGGCCTGGGTGTACACCGTGCTGATCGCCGTGGCGGCACTGACGACCATCGGGGTCGCCGGCCGGCACGTCTACATACAAAGCCAGCCGGCGGGCAGCATCCCGGCCTGCGGCGCGCCGCTCAACGTTCTGCTGCAGATGTTCCACGTCTGGCAGGTCGTGGCCAAGGTGCTGCATGCCGGCGGGGAGTGCGCCATAGTCAACTGGACCTTCATGGGACTGAGCATGCCCGCCTGGGTGCTGTTCTGTGCCCTGATCCTCGGCGGCGCCGGCGTCATCGCCAACATTCCGCGCCGGCTGCTGGCCCTGCGGCTGCGCTGACCGTTGCGCCTCAGGCGAGCAGCCGCTCCAGCACCCCCACGTACATCCGGTGCAGATCATCGATATCGGCGGCGCGAACCTGTTCATTCACTTTGTGGATGCTGGCGTTGATGACGCCGAGCTCCACGATCTGGGCGCCCAGGGTGGCGATGAAGCGTCCATCCGAGGTGCCACCGCCGGTGGAGAGCTTCGGCGGCTTACCGGCAACGGCAGCCACCGCCTGGCACACGGCCTGCGACAGCGGCCCCTCCGGCGTGTAGAAGGGCTCTCCGGACACGTACCATTCCAGTGTGAAATTGACCTGGTGCCGGCGCAGGATGTCCTCGACGGTCTGCTTCAACTTATCCAGGGTCTGCACCGGCGAATAGCGCAGGTTAAAGCGTGCCTTCAGCTCCCCGGGAATGACGTTCGGCGCGCCGGTCCCGGCGTTCAGGTTGGAGATCTGGAAAGTGGTGGGCTGGAAATGCTCGTTGCCCTGGTCCCACTCGCGGCTCGTGAGTTCGGCGAGCGCGGGGGCGAGCGTGTGGATGGGATTCACGGCGAGGTGCGGGTACGCGATGTGGCCCTGCACGCCATGGACGGTGAGCCGGCCGGAGAGGGAACCACGGCGCCCGATCTTGATGGTATCCCCGAGCACCGCCTCGCTCGAGGGCTCACCCACGATGCACCAGTCGATGCGCTGGCCGCGCAGCTGTAGCGTCTCGACGACCCGTTTGGTGCCATCCACCGAAGGTCCTTCCTCATCGCTGGTGATCAGGAAGGCGATCGTGCCGCGATGCTCCGGATGCGCGCTCACGAATTCCTCGACTGCGGTCACCATGGCGGCGAGGCCACTCTTCATATCCGCGGCCCCGCGGCCGAAGAGCACCCCGTCACGGACCGTCGGTTCAAAGGGCTTGGTGCGCCATTCCTCCAGCGGCCCCGTCGGGACCACATCGGTATGCCCGGCGAAGCACAGCACCGGCCCGCTTGAGCCGCGGCGCGCCCAGAAATTCTCGACATTGCCGTAGGTGAGCTTCTCGATCGTGAAGCCCACGGTCGCGAGGCGCGCCGTGAGCACGTCCTGGCAGCCCCCGTCAGCCGGAGTCACCGAAGCGCGGGCCATGAGGTCCAGGGTCAGGTCTAGTGTTCGGGACATGTGTTAGCGAAAAACTTCAGGATTTCGGGGGGGTTGTAATACGAATGACATCGGTGGACACGCAAAATACACCCCCAGCGTAAGCATCGGGAAAGTCTAGCCAAATCTAAGGTGCGGTGCGGGATCCGGGCGGTGTCACGTGATCGTCACAATACTGTCATGTAATGCCTGCTGCTTCCCGTGCGCCAAGGCCCAAGGCTGCGCCCGGACCGGATTGCGCCGGTCCGTAAGTGCGCTGGATACGTTCGAGTTTCGCGAAATTCATGTAGTACTCAGGAGCAGACTATGAGCCTTGCAAGTGTACAACGCGTGATGGTGGCTGCGGCCGCCGTCGCGCTCACGGGGCTGGTGCACGCCGCCGATATTTCCGGCGCCGGTGCCACCTTCCCGTACCCGATTTATTCCAAGTGGGCGGATGCGTACAAGACGCAGACGGGCACGGGCCTCAACTACCAGTCCATCGGCTCCGGCGGCGGCATCAAGCAGATCAAGGCGAAGACGGTCACGTTCGGCGCCTCCGACATGCCCCTCAAGCCCGATGAACTCAAGGCCGCGGGTCTGGTGCAGTTCCCGATGATCATTGGTGGCGTGGTGCCGGTGGTGAACGTCAAAGGCATCGGCGCGGGCCAACTGACGCTCGATGGTGCGACGCTCGCCGCGATCTACCTGGGCGACATCAAGACCTGGAATGATCCTGCGATCAGGAAGTTGAATCCCAAGCTCGCGCTGCCGGCCACCGCGATTGCGCCGGTGTACCGTTCGGATGGCTCGGGCACCAACTTCCTGTTCACCGACTACCTGTCCAAGCAGAGCCCGAAATTCAAGGACAACATCGGTGCTGCGACCTCGGTGCAGTGGCCGGTGGGCATCGGTGCCAAGGGCAACGAGGGCCTGGCCAACCAGACCACGCAGACCGATGGTGCGGTCGGCTATGTCGAGTTCGCGTATGCCAAGCAGAACAAGATGGCCAATGTGCTGCTGATCAACCAGGCGCACAAGGCGGTCGCGCCGAGCGCGGCCTCGTTCCAGGCCGCGGCATCCAACGCGGATTGGACTCACGCGGACGGCTACTACCTGATCCTGACGGACCAAGCCGGCGCCAACAGTTGGCCCATCACCGGCGCGAGCTTTATTCTCGTGTACGCCAATCCGCCTGACCCGGTCGCAACCGGCGCTGCCCTGAAGTTCTTCGGCTGGGCCTTTCAGAACGGTACCCAGATGGCCTCCGATCTGGATTACGTGCCGCTGCCGCCCGCACTCATCAAGCAGGTGCAGACCACCTGGAAGACGTCGATCACTGCCAACGGCGCCCCTATTCAGTAGGGAATAATGGACCAGGCCACTGCGTTCGTCATTGAACCGCGCCATGCGGCGCGGCAGCGTCTTGGAGAACGGATGTTCCGGGGCGCGACCCTTACCGCAGCGGTGCTGGTGCTGGTGCTGCTCGGGGGCGTCACGATTGCGCTCCTCAAGGGCGCGTGGCCGGCGCTGTCACACTTCAAGCTTGAATTCCTGACCCGCCAGATATGGAATCCCGTCACCGAGAAATTCGGCGCGCTGGCGCCGATCTACGGCACGCTGGTGACCTCGCTCATCGCCATGGCGGTGGCCATACCGTTGAGCTTCGGCATTTCGATTTTTCTCACCGAGTTGTGCCCGGCGTGGCTCAAGCGCCCGGTCGGCGTGGCCGTCGAGCTGCTCGCGGCCGTGCCGAGCATCATCTTCGGCATCTGGGGCATGTTCGTCTTCGCGCCCGTCCTGCAGCGGCACGTGCAGCCGTGGCTCATCGACCATCTCGGACCGCTGCCGGGTGTGGGCCTGCTGTTCCAGGGACCGCCCTTCGGCATCGGCATCCTGACCGCATCCCTGGTGCTGGCGATCATGGTGTTGCCCTTCATCGCCTCGGTGATGCGCGATGTATTCGAGACCATTCCGGATGTACTGCGCGAATCCGCCTATGGCCTGGGCGCGACGACCTGGGAGGTCATCTGGAAAGTGGTGCTGCCGTATTCGCGCACCGGCGTCGTCGGCGGCATCATGCTGGGCCTGGGGCGCGCGCTGGGTGAAACCATGGCGGTCACGTTCGTGATCGGCAACGCGCATCGGGTCAGCAGCTCCCTGCTGGCGCCCGGGACCACCATCTCGGCGTCAATCGCCAACGAGTTCACCGAAGCGGTCGGCGACCTGTATACCTCGTCGCTGATCGCACTGGGCGTATTGCTGTTCCTGATTACCTTCGTCGTGATCAGTGTCGCGCGGCTGATGCTGCGGCGACTGGATCGCAAGGCACTGTCATCCGCATGAAACGCAGTTTCACCCGCAAGGTCACCAACGTCGCAGCCCTTGCCCTGTCCGTGGGCGCAACCGGGGTGGGCCTGTTTTTCCTGGGAGCGATCCTCTGGACGCTGCTGAAGAACGGGCTTGCGGGCATGTCGCCGCATCTGTTCACGCAGATGACACCGCCGCCGGGTTCGGCAGGCGGGTTGCTGAATGCCATCTTCGGCAGCGCCGTCATGACTGTGATCGGCATCGCGGTGGGCGCCCCGCTGGGCGTGCTGGCGGGCACGTACCTGGCGGAATACGGCGGCAACTCGAAGCTCGCGGCGGTCATCCGCTTCGTGAACGACGTGCTGCTGAGCGCACCCTCGATCATCATCGGACTGTTCGTGTACCAGATAGTCGTGGTGCCCATGGGCCACTTCTCGGCCATTGCCGGTGCACTGGCACTGGCCGTGATCGCCATTCCGGTAACGGTGCGCACCACGGAAGACATGCTGCGGCTGGTGCCCCAGGGCATGAAGGATGCCTCGACCGCGCTGGGCGCCTATCCGTGGCGCACGACGCTGAGTGTCATCTATCCCGCCGCCCGCAGCGGCATTCTGACGGGTCTGCTGCTGGCCATTGCCCGCGTCAGCGGGGAGACCGCGCCGCTGCTGTTTACCGCGCTGAACAACCAGTTCTGGAGCCGCGACCTGAATGCCCCGATGGCGAACCTGCCCGTGGTCATCTATCAGTTCGCGCAGAGTCCCTATCCGGAATGGCAGCAGCTGGCCTGGTCCGGCGCACTGCTGATCACATTGACCATCCTGACGCTGAGCATCTTTGCGCGCATCGTGGTCTCGGCGCTGCAGCCATCGAGCCGAACATGAATCTGACTGAAACTACTTCCGGCAGTGCAGCGGGGCAGGGTCGTTTGAACGGTGCCACGCCCCCCGCGGGCGCCGCGAAGACAGCGCCGAAAGTCTCGGTCCGCAACCTGCACTTCTACTACGGCAGTGCCCATGCCCTGAAGGGTATCAACCTGGACCTGGCCGACCGCAGCATCACGGCTTTCATCGGTCCTTCCGGGTGCGGCAAGTCGACGCTGCTGCGGGTGTTGAACCGGATGTACGCGCTGTATCCCGGGCACCGTGCCGAAGGCGAGGTGCTGCTGGATGGCGCGAACATTCTCGAGCCCAGCGTGGACATCGCGGATCTGCGCTTCCGCGTCGGCATGGTGTTCCAGAAACCCACGCCGTTCCCGATGTCGATTTTCGACAATGTCGCCTTTGGCATCCGGCTGGCGCAGCGCATCTCGCGGCGCGAGCTGGCCGAGCGCGTCGAGTCGGCGCTGCGGGATGCGGCCATGTGGGATGAGGTCAAGGACAAGCTGACTGAGGACGGCCGCGGCCTGTCCGGCGGTCAGCAGCAGCGTCTGTGTATCGCGCGCACGATTGCCGTGCGTCCCGAGGTGATCCTGTTCGACGAGCCGACCGCGGCCCTGGATCCGATTTCCACGCTGCGTATCGAGGAAACCCTGCAGTCGCTGCGGGAGAAATTCTGCATCGCCATCGTCACTCACAACCTGCAACAGGCAGCACGAGTCTCAAACATCACGGCCTTCATGTACCTGGGAGATCTGGTGGAGGTGGGACCTGCCGAGCAGATCTTCACGGCCCCCAAGGATCGCCGCACGGACGACTACGTGACCGGCCGCTTCGGTTGAGTGGAGCCCTATATGAATGAACCCAGTCAGATCCTCGCACCCGCCGTTCCGGCGCCCGCCATGGTCGCGGGCATGAACCTGCGACCCGCGGGCCGCGGTCCCCAGACCAGCCGTCTGGAGGGTGCCGCGATCGGTCAGACCATCGGTACCGTCACGGTGGTGGATCCGGTCTTCTCCTGCCGTGACGTGAATGTGCACTACGGCGCCAAGCACGCCATCAAGAACGTGAGCCTGGATGTGGGCAAGAAGCAGGTGCTGGCAATGATCGGTCCATCCGGATGCGGCAAGTCGACCTTCCTGCGTTGCCTCAACCGGATGAACGACACCATTGCCGGTGCGCGTGTGACCGGACAGATCCTGCTCGACGGCCAGGATATCCAGGATCCGCAGCGCGACGTGGTGCAGCTGCGGGCCCGTGTCGGCATGGTGTTCCAGAAGCCGAACCCGTTCCCCAAGTCCATTTACGACAACGTGGCCTTTGGTCCGCGTCTGCATGGTCTGGCGCGCAGCCGCGCTGATCTGGATGAACTGGTGTGCACCAGCCTGCAGCGCGCCGGTTTATGGGACGAGGTGAAGGACCGCCTCACGCAGTCCGGCACCGGCCTGTCCGGTGGTCAGCAGCAGCGTTTGTGCATCGCCCGGACCATTGCGGTCAAACCGCACGTCATTCTCATGGATGAGCCGTGTTCGGCGCTGGATCCCATTGCCACGGCGCGCATCGAGGATCTGATCGATGAACTGAAGGAGTCCTTCGCCATCGCCATCGTCACGCACTCGATGCAGCAGGCGGCCCGGGTTTCCCAGCGCACGGCGTATTTTCACATGGGTTCGCTGGTGGAAGTCGGCGAAACGGATCGGATTTTCACCAACCCGCGCCACCGTCTCACTGAAGACTACATCACCGGCCGATTTGGCTGAAAAAAGGGCGCGCCGGTCGCGGGCCCATCTTAGGTTTGTTCCATGCTCGAAGGCCACATCAGCAAGGCATTCGACGGCGAGCTGGCCGCGTTGCATATCCGCGTCCTGGAGATGGGCGGCCTAGTCCTCGACCAGGTGCGCCAGGCCACCTCGTCCTATTCGGATTGGGACTCGCGCATCGCCCAGCTGGTCGCGGACCGCGAAGCGCAGGTCCAGCGCTATGCCGGAACGATATACGATGATCAGGTGGCGCTGATCGCGCGCCGCAATCCGGTGGCGAGCGACCTGCGGGCCATCATCGCGCTCGCCAAGGTCGGCGCCGAACTGGATCGCGCCGGCGCCGAGGCGCGCAAGATTGCCCGGACCGTTCTGCAGCAGAGCGGTCGCCCGGGGCGCCGCACCTCGAGCGACGCGCGGCATCTGGCCAATCTCGCCATTACCCTGTTGCGGCTGTCGCTGGAGTCACTCGACCGACTGGACGCCGAGCAGGCGGAGCAGGTGATCGACCGCGACCAGGACCTCGACGCCGAGTACGCCGCCGGACTGCGCCGCCTGCTGACGCGCGCCCTGGAGGATCCGGGGGCGCTCGAAGTGACGGTCGAGGCGGCGTTTGCCCTGAAGTCGCTGGAGCGCATCGGCGACCACGCCCGCAATATCGCCGAACAGATCGCCGGCATGGCGGCCCACCTTGCCAGGGTGTCGCGCGTACCCTGAAGCGATACGGTCATGTTGGAGCGACTAGACCTGATAGTAGAGCCGCAGCGCCTCGGGTACTGCGGCGCCGACCTGATGGTAGACGGCACGGATGGCGGCGAGCGTCGCGGAGTCTTCGTCCTTGCCCTGGGGGAAAATCCGGTCAGCCGGAAACCAGTTCAGAAAGCCGAGCCGGGAGAACGCGTCCAGCAGCTCCGGCCGCAGTCCGGCGAGCAGGAACGTGCCGCTGTTGGAGCCGGCAGATCGTAGAAAGTGTTCCAGCCGCTCCAGGCACACCGCGTCGGGATTGCGCACGCGCTTGAGGCGCAGCACCGCGTAGCGCACGCCGTCACGCGACATCCTCAGAGCGATCTGCGACAGGTACAGGTCGAGGTCCGGTGCGGCCCCAAAAAACAGCTCTCCCTCAAGATCGTACAGGACGAATCCTGAGGCCGGCGGGTCCGAGGCGATTCGCTCGCGGACGACACCCTCATGATTGACCACAAGCTCGACGCATTTCAGTCGCGCAGCGCGCGAGATGTACAGAATGATCGACAGACCTACACCAACCAGGATCGAGGTGTCGAGACCGAAAGCGATGGCGGCCACGAAGGTGATTGCAAGCACTGCCGCATCCTGGCGCGAGGCGCGGATGGCGTACTTCATGCGCGGCAGGTCGATCAGGCGGGTCGCGGTCAGGAGCAGCAGGGCGGCCAATGCGGGTTTGGGAACGAAGCGGGCCAGGGGTGCCAGCAGGAGCACCGCCAGTGCGACTGCGGCCGCGGTGATGATGCCCGCGAATCGCGTCGCTCCGCCTGACTGGAAGTTGATGGCCGAGCGGGACAACGACCCGGATCCGGGCAGGCAGCGAAAGAAACCTCCGACCAGGTTCGCAATTCCTTCGGCGAGACACTGGCGGTTGAAATCAAGCTTCTGGCCGGTTTGATTCGCGATCGCCTTGGCAATTGCCAGGGCTTCCAGCAGGCCGAGAAAGGCGATGGCGAGCGCGTCGGGTGCCATGCCTGGGATCCAGCCGAGCCTGATGCTCGGAATGTGCGGCGTCGGCAGCCCTCTGGGAACTGAACCGGCGACGGCAATGACGGTCCTCCCGGCGGGGCCGGGAATGGTCCAGCCCGCGAAATACGCGGCCAAGGCGACGATGATGAGCACCACGATCATGTCCATGCGTGGCAGGCGGTAGCGCTGGACCAGCCGGCGACCCAGCAAGGCAAGCCCCAACGCCGCCGCCGTGATGGCGATGGCCCGAGCATTCAGCGGATCGCCTTGGGTGAGGGTCAGCCACAACCGGTACAGGACATGTTGGGCGCCGGAACCCTTGTCGCGCACACCCAGCGCGTTGCTGACCTGGCCGATGGCAAGCAGCGCCGCGGCCGCGCTCATGAAGCCCAGAATGACCGATTCGGAGATGTAGCGTGTGAGGTCGCCCAGTTTGAAGACGGCAATGTAGATCTGAATCGTACCGACCATGGCGCCCAGCAGAAACATCGCTTCGGCGGCTTCGATCTTCTGGTCAGGATCGAAGCCAGCCAAGGCTGCGAAGACGACGAGGGAAATGGCGCTGGTGGGTCCATTGATCAGATGCGAGGAGGAGCCGAAGATCGCGGCGACGGCGGTAACGACGATCGCCGAGTACAGACCGAAGCGCGGATCCACACCCGCGAGCAGCGCATAGGCCATGGCCTGTGGCAATGAAATTGCCGCAACGGTGAGGGCCGCAAGCGCATCCCGGCGCAACTGGACCTGGGTGTATGTCTGGCCGTTCACGGCCGCGGGGTCTTCAGGACCGTGTCGATGATTCCGTTGTCGCCGAAGAACTTCTCCTGCGCGTCATCCCAGCTGCGTGCAATCGCGGTGATGGGGAGGAGGGTGATGCTGGGCAAGTGCAGTCCAGCCTGCTGCAAGACGGCCTGTCGGAAAGGTCTGTAACCCAGACGTGCCAGGGTCAGTTGCGCCTGATCGCTGAACAGATACTCGAGGTAGGCGCGCGCGATGGTTTCGGTTCCGTTGCGGGCAACGTTTGCATCGACCCAGGCAACATAGGGTTCGGCGAGTATGCTCACCGGCGGATACACGATCTGCAGCTTGTCGTGGGCTTCAGACACTTCGCGGATCGCCTCATTTTCCCACGTCAGGTGGACATCCCCGATTTCCTGCACGGCAAAGGTCATCGCGGCGGAGCGGGCGCCGTCGTCGAGTACGGGCACGTGCTGGTAGAAACGCCCAAGATAGGTCCGCGCGTCCGCTTCGGTGCCGCCGCGCGAGACGATCGCGCCCCAGGCAGCCAACGCACTCAATTTGCCATTGCCGGAAGTGCGTGGATTGGGCGTGATGATCTCAACGCCGTCGCGTACCAGATCCGGCCAGTCCTGGATATGCTTCGGGTTGCCCTGCCTGACCACGAACACGATGGTTGAGGTATAGGGTTGCGAGTGATTCGGCAGCCGGTCAGGCCAGCCGCCTGCGATCAGGCCACGCTTGCGAAGCGCGTCAACGTCGCTGAACAGGCCCAGGGTGACCACATCGGCAGGCTCTTCACCGTTTATGACGGCTCGTGACTGCCGCGAGGAGCCACCGTGGGACTGCGCGATGCTTACCCGTCGTCCGGTATGCTTTTCGTACTCCGATTCGAATTGACCATTCAGAGCCTGGTAAAGCTCGCGCGTGGGATCGTAGGACACATTCAGCAGATGCTCGCCGCCCGTCGTGGGTGCGTTCCTTGCGACAATGCAGCCGAAGGCGACCACGGTCGCCAGGACGGCCCCAATATTGAGCAGACGCTGCATTCTCTTGAGCTTGGCGCGGGTGATGTCCGCAGCGCAATGCGCCAGATTGCATGACCTCATAGCCAACGGGCATTGGGGCGCGCACCGTAACCGCTTCGTCACCCGCCGGGTACCGACTCGTGACCGCCCGGCCGCTACACTTCTCAGTCAGATGCGGAGTGGTAACGAATGAACGCGACAACCGACCAGTTTGCAGCACTGTCCGATGCGATGGAGCAGGACGCGACCGAGGCGATGACGGCCCGCTCCAAGGGGGCGACATCGCGACTCCTCGGGTTGTCGCGGCGTAACGAATTTCAGGCCATCATCAGCGGCCCGCAGCGCTCACTGCGACGTCCGCTGGACCTGCGCGATCGCAAAGTCGGCCTGCCGCCTCTGTCTGCTTCGCGCCCGGCACGCGCTGCGGCACTGCGCGGCGCGCTAAGCGCCCTGGAGTCGCAGGGACTCAATCATCGACATGCAGAGTGGGTCGAACTGACAGTCGGCCCAAATGCCGAGCCATTCGCCGCGGAGCTTGAAGCAATGCAGAATCAGTCGGTCGATGCCGTATACGTTCGGGGCGCAGCGGGGTTGGCGGCAGTCCGGGCGACGGGGGCGCGGATTATTTTCGATATCGGCGCCCAGCGTGATCCGTGGCTGCGCTCGCAGACGGCGCTGCTCACCGCAACCACCACTCTTGTTACGGGCGAAGACTCGTCGGCGTCGGGAGAGTCAGGCCTGGATGACGAGACGCTGCAGGTGGCGCACGACCTGAAGCACTTCCTGCTGCGCTGGGAATTCATCGTCGATGACTTCGACCTGCGGGCCTGGGCTCATCTGCGGCCGGAGCGGTCGGCCAGTCGTCGTAGCGCCGACGTGAGTGTGTCCACTTCCTCCCTCGTGTTGTAAAAGGCGAGCGACGGACGAACCGTCGTCTTCACGCCGAAGCGCTGCAGGATCGGTTCAGCACAGTGATGGCCCGCCCGCACGGCGATGCCTTCCTCGTTCAAGGCGGAGCCGACCGCTACCGAATCGTAGTCCTCGAGTACGAAGGACAGAACACTGGCCTTCTCACGGGCAGTCCCGATCAGCCGTAGCCCCGGTACCGTCTGCAATGCCGCCGTTGCGTACGTCAGCAGGTCATGCTCGTAGCGGTCGATATTGGCCATGCCGATGCGGCTGATGTAGTCGAGCGCCGCGGCGAGTCCGGCCGCATCCGCGATATTGCCGGTGCCGGCTTCAAACCGGGCCGGGGCCTTCTGGTAGGTCGTGCGCTCAAAGGTCACCGAGGAAATCATGTTCCCGCCGCCCTGCCACGGTGGCATGGACTCGAGAATCTCGGCCGTTCCGTACAGAACGCCGATGCCGGTGGGACCAAATACCTTGTGTCCGGAGAAGACGTAGAAGTCAGCGCCAAGTGCGCGCACGTCAACCGGCATATGCGAGACGGCCTGGGCGCCGTCAATCAACACGCGCGCCCCGGCACGGTGCGCCAGTTCGGCGACCTCGCGCACCGGAACGATGGTTCCCAAGGCATTGGACACCTGGGTGACTGCGACCAACTTGGTTCGCGAATTGAGCAGCTTCTGATATTCATCGAGCAGGATCTGCCCGCTGTCATCAACCGGGATGACCCGCAGGCGAGCGCCTTTTTCACTGACGAGCTGCTGCCAGGGCACGATGTTCGCGTGATGTTCGAGGTGGGAGATGATGATCTCGTCGCCGGCAAGAATGTTCTGCCGACCCCAGCTCTGCGCGACGAGATTGATGGCTTCGGTCGCGCCGCGCACGAAGACGATCTCTTCGGCAGAGCTCGCACCGAGGAAGCGCCTGACGGTAGCCCGGGCGCCTTCGTAGGCATCCGTCGCCCGCGCCGCCAGTTCGTGGGCGGCGCGGTGAATATTAGAGTTCTCGTGGGCGTAGAACTTCGCCAGCCGGTCGATGACGGCCTGTGGTTTCTGGGTCGTCGCTGCGTTATCGAGCCAGATGAGCGGCCGTCCGTTGATGCGCTCGTCCAGAATCGGAAAGTCCTGGCGGATGGACGCGACGTTGAACGGCGGATGTTGGCCCGTGCCCTTCAATGCCTGCACATCGGCATTGGGCAGGCTGGATTCGATGAAATAGAAGGAGGGCGAGGCGCCTGGCGTAGGCGCCGAGGCTGCCGGCCTCAAGGCGGCCTGCGGTGGCGTTCGCAGGGAATCCAGATCAAAGGCTGACGGTAGGGCTGCAGGCTGCGCCGCGAATAAGGTCATATCCGGCAGCATCGACGCGGCTGAACCCCCCGCGGTCTGCCAGCCGGAGCCCGCGTAGTCGAGGAAATAGAATGCCGAGAGTGTGGGCAGGTCGCCAGCGGTGGGTAGCTCCCGCGTCGGCGGGGGCGCGCTTGCTTGACCGAATGCACCGTCAGCGAGACCGGGGCTGGCCGGCGGCACGGCTGCATCCGTGGGCAGCGCGCCCGGCAACGCCGTGAAGAAGGCATTGGCCATGCGCGCGAGCGCTGCTACGTCCGGAAGTCCCTCCGGGCCTTCCGGGGTGGCGATCAGATCACTTGTAGGTGTGAGCATATTCATGCCACTTGCCGATCTCCACGTCATCAAGCACCGCGACGGCATCGTCCGTGAGGATTGCCTGTGAGCAGTACAGCGAGATCAGGTACGAGGCGATTGCCTGGCGATTAATACCCATGAACCGGACTGACAGGCCGGGGCTCTGCTCGCCTGGCAGACCCGGCTGGAACAGGCCGACAACGCCCTGGCGTTTCTCACCGACCCGCAGCAACAGGATTTTTGTCTTGTTGTCGACCACCGGCAGCTTGTCGGAAGGGATCAACGGGATGCCGCGCCAGGTGAGGAACTGCGAGCCGAACAGGCTGCAGGTCGGCGGGGGCACCCCGCGGCGCGTGCATTCGCGGCCGAAAGCGGCAATGGCGCGCGGGTGCGCCAGGAAGAACGCGGGTTCCTTCCATACTTTCGTCAGCAGCTCATCCAGGTCATCAGGGGTCGGCGCGCCGACCGACGTGGAGGGGAAAATGCGCTGCTGATCGATGACATTGGCCAGCAGGCCATATTCCTGGCTGTTGATCAGCTCACTTTCCTGCTGTTCCTTGATGGTCTCGATGATGAGACGCAGCTGCTGGTTGATCTGGTTGTGAGGACTGCTGTAGAGGTCGGACACGCGTGTGTGGACATCGAGCACGGTAGTCACGGAATTCAGGTAGAACTCCCGCGGCTGCTGTTCGTAATCGACGAAGGTCTGGGGCAGTTCCGATTCGTCGCGCTTCGAGCAGGCGATCCGCAGATCCTCGGGATTCTTGACGCGGTTGAGGCGATAGATGCCGGCCTCCACCGGGACCCACTGCAGCAACAGTGGCAGCCAACGCGGTGTGATCGTTGAGAGCTGCGGGACGGTCTTGGTCGCGTTGGCAAGTTGCCGGGCCGCCAGGTCGCCTAGCGCCGAGTTGCCTTGTCCGTCGGTCATGGAAGGATCCTCTTATAGTTCAAGCACTAACGAGCTTGAGAGGATTTTCCCACATAACCTAATAGCATATAGATATAACGAGCAGTGCTTACTGGCGGAATCGTCATAAGCTTCAACCAGGCACGACCCGATGCCGGGATTGAATCCCAGCCGTTGTGGACCAGGGGGCGGGAGACGTGGTCAGTCCTGGATCCAGGGCAGCCGGTGGTAGCGCCATCCATCGCGGCTTCCCCGCTGCTGCGATCCGTCCAGCTCGCCTTCAAACCCTTCGAGCACGTTGAAGGCATTGCGGAAACGAGCTTCAGTCAGTGCGGCGGCGGCAGCCGCTGAGCGGCCGCCACTGCGGCACAGAAGCAGGATCACATCGTCGCGCCGTACCTTGGCTTCGACTTCGCGCACGAATCGTGGATTGCGCTGGAGGTTCAGACCCGTAAGCCACGGCACGTGCAGGCTGTCCGCAATGCGTCCGACAAACTGCCGCTCCTCGGCGGTACGCACATCGATGAGAACGGCAGCGTGCGTGCTGAGCAGTGCCGCGGCCTCCTGAGGGGTCACATTGCCGGCATAGCCGGGCCTCGAAACCGGAGCGCGAGCGCGTGCGCTGCTGAGGATCGCCTGTGTGGCGTCGAGTTCGCCGCTGAGATATCTGTCGGCTACGGCGGGTGAAACGATGAATGAGGACGAGGTACTGCTCGACAAGGATGACTCGCTCATAGCTACTCCTGTAAGGCGCTGGGGCCGGCACTGCCCGATGCCCAGATCGCGGGTTGTGTCCACAACATAGCCCCCCATCACTGATCAAGTGAAAGCCCAAGTAACTATGGCCTCATTCCTTCCGGTGATGGGCACGCTGAATGTCCCCGCAGCTTATAACCGTCCGTCATGTCGACATGCGCGCAACGACTAATACCGGGGTGAACCCCGGCTTAAACTCAAATGTCACCGCATTCGGTGAGTGAGCTGGGACTTGGGCGTGCCCCTGGGCGGGCCGAAATCGATATGAGCTTGAAAACCTCTTTTGTTCGGTGGTTTGCACCCAGCGGCGAGGCTGATCGGGAAGCGATCACCGCGTTCAGCGGGTCATTCGGAAGTCTGACCGCGCGGCAGCGCGTTGAGCAGGC
>Ga0302310_10000287_pt1 | contig 49078 bp, 42 predicted proteins | sample III_Palsa_N1_2_FD_200451 | JGI IMG/M metagenome (GOLD analysis project Ga0302310, IMG submission 200451) | Peat permafrost microbial communities from Stordalen Mire near Abisko, Sweden - III_Palsa_N1_2 | ecosystem: Environmental > Terrestrial > Soil > Palsa > Peat permafrost | place: Sweden...
ATGCGGACTGCGTGCGCGGACCTGCACGGTTGACTTCATCAAACAGCACCACATCGGCGAACAGGGGTCCGGGGCGGAACACGAATGCGCTCTTCGCCGCATCGAAGAGATGGGTGCCGGTAATGTCGGTGGGCATGAGATCCGAGGTGCCCTGAATACGCTTGAACTCGCCCCCCAACGCTCCGGCCAAGGACTTGCTGAGCAAGGTCTTGCCCAGTCCCGGCACGCCCTGCACCAGCACATGGCCACGGGCGACCACCGCGATGCACAGCGCCCGCACGGCGGGGCTGACGCCCAGCACCACCTCACCGATACGCTGTTGAAGGGCCGTTTCCAGATCCTGCAATGCATTGCTCATGAGGTTTGTCCTGAAATCTGCGAAATGATCCGCTGCAATCGTACGAGACTGACGCGGTGCCCGGCTTGGGTGCGCGCGTAAAGAGCGCGCAGCTCCGTGAGCGCCGCGCCGGTTACTCCTGCATGGGAGGCCAGCCAGTCCCAGGGTGGCGCCGGGCTGTGCGACAGGCCGTGCCGTCGGCGCAGCCGGTCGAAAAATTCATCCAGCAACCACTGTGCGCTCGCCACGGGCCGCAGTACGCCGGCGAAGAAACGCGCCGTCACCCGCAGCATGGCGGCCTCGTCCAGGCCGCCGGTATTCGGTGCCGAGGCCCGCAGGGGTTGGGTGGCCAGCACCCAGCCGAGCCACAGCGCGACCAGCCATAGCAGGGTTCGATGCAGGCGCGGATCGGCATAGAACTTCGCCGCGTCATATTCATCGAGCGCCCCCTGGTGGGCATCGTCGATGATCACTCGGCCGCCGGGCCGCAGTGACCAGGCGATGAGGTTCGCGAGCAGCTGGGCGTTATCGGCCTTGCCGATCACGGCATTGGCGAACAGGCTGGCATAGGCGCTGACGACCACGGTGCCATTACCGGAAGTCGTCAGCCACAACACCGGATCCGCACTATCCGTACGGCGCGCCAGCTCCAGTACCGGGGCGGTGCTGCCCGCCTGTACCTGCCACTGCGTGGAGGGCAACGGGGACAGCGTGGCAAGGTGGTTGACGCCATGCAGCACAGTGATCCGGCCACTGGCCCGCAGCTCGATCTCACGGCCCGCCGGAGTGAGCGCGGCGCGCAGTCCTTGGCGGGCCCGCGTAACTGCGTCCTGATGGGGCTCCTGCCGGCTTGCAAACCTGAGCGCCGTGAGCTTCTGGAGTTCGGGCAGGAAACTGTCGCTGCCAACACTCCACAGCGGCGTGTCATCCAGCGCCGCCAGAATGAGCAGCGTGTTGCCGGCACTGACCCACTCATCGAGCGCCACATATTCCTCGGAGTGCAGCACCACATCGAAAGGCAGGGTCGTGATCAGCAGATTCCCGGTCGGCTGCGCGCTGACGGACCGGTCGGCCAGCTGATCGAAGCGCCGATGCAGTTGCAGCGTTGGTACGCCGGTGGCCCCGAGCCAGCGCGACAGCGCGAGATACCCTTCCCCTTCGGGCACCGTCGTCAGTGGACGCGGCGCGCTCTGCCTGGATGCCGGCTTGGGAAACAGCAGCATCCAGAAGAGCACCAGTGCACCGGCCGCCAATCCCAGCGTCACGAGCCGTTCCTTCACTCAAGGCTCCACGGACCGGCCCCAGCCGGTGATGTAGAGATCCTCGCCGCGTGCCAGCAGTTCATCGAGCCCGGCCGGAGCAAGGGTCGAACCTGAGTACAGTTGCCGCTCCGACAGCCGCGCCAGGGATTCAATCAACCGGCGCTGCTCAGCGTCATCCAGCACCACGCGCCTGACCACTTCGCGATGGGTCAGACTGCGGTCCGGTGGTAGCCGCCCTGCTGCCACCAGGCGCGAGATCAACAGGGCGAATAATTGCGCCGGCCGCTGGCCCGGCGGCAGCTGCCGCAGCAACGCCAGCTGCGAACCCGCCCGGCCCGCCGCCAAAGCCTGGTCTGCCGCCACCGGATCATCGAGCGAGCGCTGGCCCATGGCGCGCATTTCGCGGATCACGAGGATCACGACCGCAACGGGCAGCGCGATACACGTGGCCCAGATGAGGCCCGTCCAGACCCATTGCAGTTTCGGCAGCAGCCGCAGGATGCCGGTCAGCCAGGCAGGTACTGATCTTTGATCCTGGTTGGGAGTGAGGTGCGCCGCCAGCCAGTCCCAGAGCCTCTGCCACCAGGACGGAGGCGGGACGGGCGCCGCCCGCAGTCCGCGCAGAATGGGAGCCAGCGCCGCCACCGCGGGTGCCGGACCCGCGGCGGGGTGGATCGAAATGCGCAGCTGGCGCAGTGAGGTGGCGTCGAACACCGCGCGTGAGCTGTCGATGATCAGTGGCCGCAGCCCCGCGCGCTCGAGAGCCGACGGCAGATCCGGGCAGCGTTGCTCCACTGCGGGAAGTCCGATCGGTGCATCGCTGATCTTCTCGCTGCAGACCTCAAGAGCGGCCCGGGCGCGGGCGTCGGCTTCGGGTAGCGGCGAGGGCGACTGCGCCGCCGCCGCGCCGCCGAGCAGGACGGCAAGCAGCGGCATTGCAAGCAGGGCGAACGCTGGGCGCAGGGTCATCCCGCACTCAGCCCTTCGGCAGCGCTCCCAGACGGGCTTCGAGATCGGCACCGCCCTTGCGCAGCTGCAGATCCTGATAGAGCGCCACGAAGGCTGCGAATATCAGCGGCGTTGTGAAGATGCGCAGGATTGCCCCCACGAATATGGTGATCGCCTGCACGCGCCCCAGCAGCAGCGCAGGATTGCCGGATATGCCCGATCCCACGCCAACGATCGCGCCGATGGATCCGGCCACCAGCGACAGGATGATCTCCAGCACCACCAGAATGACGAATATCACGAACACCACCGTTGCGGTGCGCCACCAGTGCCCCCCCACCGCGCGCCAGCTGGCGCCCAGGGAAGTGAAGGGTCCTTGTGCTTCATCCACCAGCGGCACCATGTACAGCTGCAGCCGATTCCATACGTAGAAGCCGGGGATGATGAGCAGGATGAAGCCGACGGTGATGCTGATACCAAAAACGATTGAGGCCAGCAGCAGCGCCGGCGCCCGTCGCAGAGCCTTGTTCAGGGAAGCACCGAACGCCGGGGTCTCGCCCCGCGCCACTGCCGCGATGTTCGCGATCAGCATGCCGTAGAACACCACGGTCACGACGATCACAACCAGGTACCACAGACCGAACTGAGCGAAGAGGCCGCGGTACAGGGAAAAGAATTGCGTCGGCGGTATCGAAGCGCTCGTCAGCGGCATCGATGCGGCCATGTAGTAGCTCAGCACACCCGTAACGAGGCTCACCAGCAGCGCGGGCAACCAGCAGCTGGGTAAGGAGGCTTTGAAGAGTTGGAGACAGTCATCGAGCACGCCGCCGATGGATCTCGGCACAGTAGGTCTCTGATACATGAAATCCCCCCTGATCCCCCTGAACCTGGGCGGCAACGCTAGCACGGCAGCAACGGGCCGGCCAGCAGACCTCAGCCGGCGGTGATTCGCTGCACTGCCCACACGAGCCCGACGGCCGCAATCACCAGCGAACAGGGAATCGCGATCCGCGCGCGAAACCACGGCCGGTTGCGGAACCAGCCCACCAGCAGGAACGCGCAGCCGATGACGAACAGCTGGCCAAAGTCGACCCCGAAGTTGAATCCGAGCAGGGCGAAGATAAACTGATGCTTGGGAAAGGGGACATTGCTCAGGCTGCTGGCGAAGCCCAGGCCGTGAATGAGCCCGAAGCAGAAGACGATCGCGAGCCGTCCCGGCCCCAGGCGCGGCCGCAATACGTTCTCGAAGGCGATGTAGGAAATCGAGAGCGCAATGGCCGGTTCGACGTAGTGGCTGGGTAGCCGGAAGATTCCGTACATCGACAGGAACAGGGTCGTCGCATGCGCAACGGTGAAGACCGTGGTTTGCGACAGCAGTTTGCGCCAGGTGATTCCGAGGAAGAACAGTCCGAGCACGAACAGAATATGGTCGATGCCCTCCGGCACGATGTGGTGAAAGCCAAGCCGCAGGTACATTGCCAGCTGCTGCCACCACGGCAGCGCATCCGGATCGAACTCCACGGTCGCAGCGGCCGTCTGCGCCGCGGCGACTCCCGCCGGCACCCTGCCGGCCCAGACGAACGGCTCACTCTCGTGCATGCCTTCATCCAGCCAGCGCGTCTTTGAAAGCCGCTGCGCGGGGATCTGCACGGTATAGGCGATGGGATAACTGATGTCGGCGCCGATCGGTAGCACCAGGCGCAGCGGCCCCCCGGTGGCGGGCAGCGTCGCGACGAACCGGAAGGTCGAAGCCTTGTTGGTCGAGGCGTCCATGAAATCCGCCTTCGACGCCTGCGCCACGGTATACCCGGTGAATCGGGGTTGCAGGGCCTGCGAGCCCACCAGCAGCTGCAGGTTCGCGGTCAGCCTGGGGGCAATCGCCCGGGCGTCCGCCTGTTGTCGCGCCGGCGGCTCGGACGCAAACTCGTAGTAGCGCTCAGGCGAGCCCAACAGCAACAGCAGATCGGCGTCGATCTTGATGTCCACCGTACCGGGCTGCCCGAAGGACACCAGGACCAGGGTCGGCATCAGCGTATGCGCCGCCGCCGTGGACGCAGCCCACGGCGACAGCAGTGCGAGGCACAGCAGCGCCGCCAGGCGCCGGAGCATCAGCTGAACGCCTACTGGATCGTGGGCATGATCTGTCCGGTCTGCAGCAGCACCAGCCCGCTGGGATTGCCGGGGTACGGGACCACCAGCCGCCAGGTGAAGGGGCTGCAGGTAATCATGGCGAAGATGACGTTCTTGGGGAATCCGGGCGCGCCGATCCACTCCATCGAGTCCGCCTTCGCGTACAGGTCATTCATGCTCGCGGCCGCTACCTCGATCGGCCGGCTGGTCATCAGGCCGCCGATCTCCAGGGGCATTTCCGCGGTCACCTTGCCGTTGTTCACCAGCACGATGCCGCCCTTCAGTTCCGCGATTCGGTTCACGGCCAGGGCCATGGCCGCATCGCTGCTGCCCACCACCGTGATGTTGTGCAGATCGTGGGAAACCGAGGTGGCAACGGCGGAGTTCGGCGTCTTCGGTCCCAGGCCCGACCAGAACATCTTGCCGAGTTTGCCGCGACCGGTGTATCGGTCGACGATGGCGACCTTGATGATGTCGTGCGCCATGTCGCGCTGCACGACACCGTTGACCACCGGCAGCGTCACGGTTTTCTGCGTGGGATCCGTGTACATCGGTGTCTGGACCGCGGCGATCACTGTCGTCTTGCCGGCCGGGGCGCGGATTTCGAAGTCCCGGGCCGTCAGCTTGCGTCCGATGTGAATGGTGTCGGTGGCCCAGGCCGGCCAGTGGATTTTCGGAATCGGCAACAGGTACTTGCCATCCTGCGCGGCCAGTACACCGTTGGCGAACACATATTTGATGCCCACGTTCTTCACGTTGTTGAGCAGCACGACATCCGCGTAGCGGCCCGGGGCGATCGACCCGACGATGTCCTCCATGTGCGCGTGTTTCGCCGGGTTAAGGCTCGCCATCTCATAGGCTGCCTCCGGGGGCGCCCCGAGCTTGATGGCCAGCTGCACGTGGTAGTTCATCGTCCCCTCTTTCAACGTATCGGCGACGTTGCGGTCATCCGTGACCACACTGATGTTCGACCAGTCCTTGAGTCCCTTCTTCACGAAATAAGGCACGGCGTGCTCGATGTTCTGATCGCGCAGCTGCAGGAAGAGCCCATGCGAGAGCTTGTCCCAGGCCTCCTCGGCCTCGCGCGTTTCGTGATCGCTGGAGAGCCCCGCCGCGACGAACGCGTTGATGCGCGACAGGTCCCGCAATCCCGCACCATGGCCGTCGATCACGCCCCGGTTGTCGCGAGCCGCCTGGATGTCCTCCCAGATGCGCTGGTGACCCGGATGCGTAGGTTCGGACACCGCGGGCCAGTCCATGACCTCATCGAGGCCCTGCACCCACGGACTGCTGCGGATGTTCGCCGCAATGTCCTGGTAGGCGTAGTTGCCACCACCTACCTCGAACGCCGAGGGCGGCGTCGCCGAGCCCAGCGCCGTGAAGATCTTCAACGGACTGCCATGCAGTCCGGGTGTGTTCCAGAATTCCACATTGTGCACACCGCTGACGTTGGAAAACTCATGGGAGCCTTCGGTCGTCCAGGTGTTGCCCAGCGGGATCACCAGCGCCGCCTCGTACTCCGGGGAGAGCATGCTGCTCTCGATATGCTTGTGCGACTCGCCGAAACCGGGCACAGCCCAGAGGCCCTTGGCGTCGAACACCTTGGCGGCCTTGCCCTGCCACTGCCCTTGCGGTCCGACCCAGGCGATGCGCTTGCCCTGCACCACGATGTCCTGGTCCGGATCCCATTGGGACGTGAAGACGTTGAGTACGGTCGCGCCGCGGATGATCAGATCGGCGGGCTCCCGGCCCAATGACACCAGCAGCAGGTGCTGCCGGACCCGGGTCTCCTCGCTGAAGGTAATGGGATGTGCGACCGTGGTGGCAGTCGGTACCGCATGCGCGACCATGGCGGCAGAGAGCGTCGCTGCAATGAATGCTGATTTCATATGAGGTTCTCTAAAGGAACTTGTAGCTGACACTGATCTGATAATGGAACGGCAGGGCCGCGGTGATGAGATCGTTGCCTTCCGCACCATTCTCCGCGATCCAGTTCTTCTGGTTGGTCAGGTTGTAGAAGTTCGCATGCACCGACCAGCGCGGATTTTCATAGAACAGCATGCCATCCAGAGTGTACTCGGACGGGACATAGACGTTGCCGAGATAGGAGGTGGTGATGTCACCGGTTTCCACTATGCCTAAGCTGATCCCGAAGCCGCTGTCCAGGCGGTATTTCGCGAAGGCGCTGAGCAATCGCTGCGGCACGCCGGGCTGCCGGTAGCTGCCCAGCGGCAGCGAGTTGAAGTTCGGACTGCCGACGCCGGTACCGTACGGCGGCGCGAACGCGTCGTAGACATTTTCCGTGAAGGCCAGACCGCCGCTGGCATCCGGTAGCCAGGCATGCAGCCAACTCGCCGCGGCGGTCGCGGAGAAGTTGTTGTTCGGCTGGTAGTTGGCTTCGAATTCCGCCCCGATCGCCTTGATCACACTGGTGTTGTTGAACTGATCCGTCTGCGAGCGCTTCTGGTCGAAGAGGGCCGTCGTCAGGTACAGGGTATTGTCGGCCAGCGCCAGTTTATTGCCCGTCTCGTAGAGCCAGTTCTTGATGTGGAAGTCACCCGGGGCCAAGGTGTCTCCCGTGAACGCCGCGTAACCGCCGCCGTTGGTGGTCACCGGCGACTGATTGAAGTCCACGGTGGCGTAGAAGGTGTTCCAGGTTTGCGGCTTGTAGGTGATGCTGGTGTCGACCGCCTCCTCCACCTGCGTGGTGCTGGCATGCGCGGCCGTGAACCCCGGGGGCGGCAACGGATCGGTGAGGCTCTCGTGAATGGCATCGACCCGGACTCCTCCCAGGACGCTCAACTGATCGGTGAGACTGTAGATGTCCTGGAAGAACAGGCCCAGCTGGCTTGCGGTCTGGTCCTGGGTATTGGCGATCTGGTTCGGATACAGCTCACTGGCGTAGGCGGCACCCGGGGTCGCGAACTGCATCGGACTTCCCGGCACGGGCAGCACGCCGAAGAGCTGTGTGATCGGGTAGGTGGACGGATTGGTGGTGAGGTCCGTGGCGTTTAGATACTCGTTGAAGAAGTCCCCGTACGCCACGACATGCATGAAGCGGTAGGCGGCGCCCGTGATCAGCTGGTTGTTGGCAAACTTCCCCTGCAGCTCCAGCCGGTCCTCGAAATTGTATGATTCGTTGATGTTGTTGTAGTAGCGCTGCGCGTACTCCAGCTGCAGCTGTGCGTAATCCTCGAAATAAGCCTTGTTCACCAGCGTCAGGGCGTTACTGAGAGTATCGGTTACATCGAGCTGAGCCTGGAAGTTGGTGCCCTGATCATGGTCGCTGGGCGCCACGAGCTGGAGGCGGCGGTTGAGATCGACCACGCCGGTCACGTCGATCACCGAGTCGAAGCCCCTGGGATCCGTGCCCACGGGGAAGGGGCTCACACCGAGGCCCGTGTAGTACTCGCCGTTTTCGATCAGCTGTTCGGTCGGCCGGTTGATGCCGGTGTTCTCCGTATAGTGAGCCGAATAGAACTCGGTATTGAAATCGACGGTCAGATTGGCGGTCGGCAGGTAGCGCAGTGCGATGTACACATCGTCTGAGTGCGTGTAACCGTTTTCGTAGTAGCTGCCGGAGTGGATGCCCTCGTAGCTGACGCGATAGGCGAACTGATCATTCAGCGGGCCGCTCACGTCCAGCTGCCACTTGCGGGTGCCGTATTCGCCATCGGTGACGGTTGCCGTGGCGTGTGTATTATCGAAATAAGGACGCTTGGTGACGAGGTTGACGTAGCCGCCGACGTTGCCTGTCGGACCATAGACGACATCCGCGGGTCCTTTGACGATGTCGAAGCCTTCCACGGAATTGAAGCTCAGGGGCTGACCATCGGAACGCGGCGTGCGGAGCATGCCGTTCTGGAACACCTCGGCCGCCTGGCCGCGCAGCCAGGGGACGTTCGGACCGCCGAACTGATCGTTCGTGTAAGCGCCGGATGTCACCTTGGCGAAGTCGGTCACATCGACGATCGACTGGTCACGCATCTGCGCCGCGTTGATTTCGGTCACTGACCGGGGCGTGTCGAGGACCGAGAGCTCCAGTCCCAGCACCGAACTGACCTTGCGCTGCAGCGGGCTGACCTGGTCCTCAAGCTTGACGCCCTGGACGACGACTTCCTCCAGGACCTCGGTGCCGCCGGTACCGCCCTCGGCGGTTGCTGTCGCGGCGTCGGTGGCGGTGGCGGTATCCGCCAGGGCTACGCCTGTTGTGCACAGGCACGACAAGGCGATGATTGCTGCAATTCTTGGTATGGCGTGGTGCATGGTCCTTCCCTGAATCATCGATGCGTTCCACCGATCGTTCAGGTTTGGTATGCAACCCGCATTCCACCCGCCGCACGACGGGCGCGGGTGCGCCTCACGCGCCGGACATTCGCGCCAAAGTGACGGCTATTTCCGGCACCGCCGCGCCGCCTATCCGGCTATGCGTGTATCCGGGAGGTCATTGCCACAAGTGCACTTCGCTGGCGCGAATCAATTGCGCACGCACCGACCCGGTGCCAAAACTCGCCACGACGGGCTGCCGCGTTGCCTTTTTGCGTACAGCCCGTGACGACAGATTGCGAGTCGCTTACGGATGCGGCGCCGGCATGTACGCCATGCGATCGCCACGGAAGGTGCCGAACCACAGCGTCTGGCCCACCTGGACCGCGCTCGTGGCGTTGTCGAAAACCTTCAGTCCCGGTTCCTTCACGACCGGCGTGGTGGTCATGGCCTGGGGGTCCAGCCGCACCGTCGCCCAGCCGTGCAGTGCGGTGATCTCCATGGTCTTGCTGTTGATGAACTGCCCCGTCACGAAGATGGACCCGTCCGGCGCCCAGCGCAGGTTGTCCGGACAGAAATCAACCTTGACGCTCTTGCGCTCGCCGTTACCTGACAGTGGCAGCCGGTAGATCTCGCGGGTGCCGTACGCGTTGACGTACACCCAGCGGCCATCCGCAGAGGCGACGATTCCGTTATCACCCGACAGCTGCGTTCCGGGGACTTCATTGAAGCCCTTGCCGGGCGTGAACCGATACACCGCGCCGGTGACCTGACCCGACATGATGTGCTGGAAACCCTGCTTGTCACGGCTGTCATCGAACTTGGTGATGACAAAGGACCCATGAGCCATGGCCGCGACAGCGTTGCCGCTCACTCCCTCGGGCGGCAGTGCACAGCCGATCCATTCGGCGGTGCCGGCCGCCGGATGCAGGCGGAAGATCTCCACCGATTCACGGCCGCCGTGGTTGATGGCATAGACGATGATGCGACTTTTGACCTGCTTCACGTCAAGGCCATGCGTTTGCAGCACCGTCAGGTCCGGTGCGCTGCAACCTGCATAGAGTGGATCCGGCTTGGCCGCCAGCGATAAGGTCACGGGTTTGGCGGTCTTCGCCCGGGTGTCCACCAGGTAAAGGCCGACGCCGCCCTTCTCCGCATACGAGCTGCCCACCAGCCAGCGCCCGCCATCGACGGGGACGAAGTCCTCGACGCTGATGAGATCGCACACGAAGTGCAGGTTGCCCGCCGGCGCACAGCCATCCGCGGCAGGTGCCCCCGCCTGGGCCGACGCGGGCCGCGCGGCCGCCAGGCACGCCACGAACACCACCGCCAGCGCCAGCGCCAGCATCGGCGCCCGTCCCACTGCCCTGAAATTCATATATCCCCCTGACGAATCAGAATCTTGCCCGCACAGTCCTTAGGACCTAGCTTAAGCCCGACCTGTCGAAAGGCAAAGGCGATTCGCGTTGAGCTTGACAGGTCAACCGTGCACTCGGAGCATGCTGCGACCGCCAACCTTCCGCAGCTGCACCGTTCGAGCAAGGAGACAAGAATGAACGCCTCGCCCTCCACTGTCGGTCGTTCCGCCCCCGCATCGGGCATGCGCCAGAGCGCATCCTTTACGGCGCACCTCAAGACCCTCGAGCGCACGCTGCCGCTGCGCAACCGCTATGGCAATCTCATCGGCGGCAAGTGGGTCGATCCGGTGAAGGGCGGCTACTTCGACAACATCTCTCCAACCACCGGCGAGGTGATCTGCCAGGTGCCGCGCTCGCAGGCGGAGGATGTGGAGAAGGCCATTGACGCCGCGCATGCGGCCGCGGAGGCGTGGGGACGTACTGCCGTGGCGGCACGCGCCCGGATCCTGAACCAGATTGCGGACCGAATGGAGCAGTACCTGCCCTTTCTCGCCGCCGTGGAGACCTACGACAACGGCAAGCCCATTCGCGAGACCAACCTGGCGGACATGCCGCTGGCGGTCGATCACTTCCGGTATTTCGCCAGCTGCGTGCGGGCGCAGGAAGGTTCATTGGGTGAACTGGATGATGACACCGTCGCCTACCACTTCCACGAACCCCTGGGCGTGGTCGGCCAGATCATTCCCTGGAACTTCCCGATCCTGATGGCGGCGTGGAAATTGGCGCCCGCGCTGGCGGCCGGCAATGCCGTCGTGATCAAGCCCGCCGAGCAGACGCCGCTGTCGCTGCTGGTGTGGGCCGAGCTGGTCCAGGACCTGCTGCCACCGGGGGTGCTCAACATCGTCAATGGCTTCGGCCTGGAGGCCGGCAAGCCACTGGCCGCCAATCCACGCATCGCGAAAATCGCCTTCACCGGCGAGACCACCACCGGCCGGCTCATCATGCAGTACGCCTCGGAGAACATCATTCCGGTGACGCTGGAACTGGGCGGCAAATCGCCGAACATTTTCTTTGCCGATGTCGTGCGCGAGGATGACGCGTTCTTTGACAAGGCGCTCGAAGGCTTTGCCATGTTTGCGCTGAACCAGGGCGAGGTGTGCACCTGCCCCTCACGCGCCCTGGTGCAGAAGTCCATCTACGAGCGCTTCATGGAGCGCGCCGTCAAGCGCGTGCAGGCCATCCGCCAGGGCGACCCGTACGAGATGAGCACCCAGATCGGCGCCCAGGCCTCGAATGACCAGTTCGAGAAAATCCTGTCGTACTTCGATATCGGTCGTAAGGAAGGGGCGAAGGTGCTCACCGGCGGTGAACCGAACAAACTGCCGGGTGATCTGGCGGGCGGGTTCTACATCAAGCCCACCGTGTTCGAGGGCCACAACAAGATGCGGGTGTTCCAGGAGGAGATCTTCGGGCCGGTCGTTTCCGTGACGACCTTTGACACGCCGGAGCAGGCCCTCGAAATTGCCAATGACACGCTCTATGGCTTAGGGGCGGGCGTGTGGACACGTGACCTCAATACCGCGTATCGCTTCGGTCGCGGGATCAAGGCGGGTCGCGTCTGGACCAACTGCTACCACGCCTATCCGGCCCATGCCGCATTCGGCGGTTACAAGAAGTCGGGTATCGGCCGCGAAACCCACAAGATGATGCTGGATCATTACCAGCAGACCAAGAACGTGCTGGTCAGCTACAGCGACAAGGCGCTGGGCTTCTTTTAAGGGACCTCCAGGTTGAACGAGGAATCCGTCGTCCAGTTGGGGCGCGTCGGGGTCACACCCGCCGCGCGGGAGCTGATCGAACAGCTCAAGAGTGACCACGGACCGCTGCTGTTCCACCTCTCCGGCGGCTGCTGCGACGGCAGCGCGCCCATGTGCTTCCCGCTTGGGGAGTTCAAGCTGGGAGGGGTGGATGAGAAGGTCGGCGAGATCGTCGGCTGCGGCTTCTGGATGGATCGCGAACAGTTCCGCCGCTGGGCTCACACCCAGTGGGTGGTCGACGTGGTCCCCGGCCGCGGCGCGAGCTTTTCGCTGGAAGCGCCGCTGGGAAAGCGCTTCCTGATCCGCTCCTCGCTGTGCATGACTCCCGACTGACTATTCGCGATGCGTCAGGCGGTAATGCGCGACCACCCACTCCTGGCCCTGGTCGTAGCCGAAGGTCTCGGCGCAGGCCATCCAGAACATTCGCCAGCGCTGGAACCATAGCCGCGCGTACTGGGCGCCGTAGAACTGCTGCAGCACCGCCATGACCTCGCGCCGGCGGCGGTCCTGATTCAGCAGCCAGTGGTTCGCGGTGCGCTGGTAGTGGGTGCCATCCAGTTGCCAGTGCTGCTCCACCTGCAGATCCCGCTGGAACCACAGCAGGGTGTCGGTTGCCGGCATCAGGCCGCCGGTGAAGAAATGACGGCCCATCCAGTTGTCCTCGCCGGCGGTGTCGAACGGATACATCAAGGTCCGGTGGGCAAAGATGTGCACAAAGAGCTTGCCCTGCGGCCGCAGCCAGCACGCGATCCGCGCCAGCAGCGTGTCGTAGTTGCGCATGTGTTCGAACATCTCGATGGAGACACAGCGATCGAAGGCCGCGGCCGGCAGTTCCAGACGATTCACATCCCGTGTCACGACCGTGACGTTATCAAGAGCGAGCTCCCGGCAGCGGCGTTCGATGTGCTCGCGCTGCAATCTTGAATTCGACACCGCGCAGATGCGCGCGGTCGGAAAGCGCTGCGCCATCCACAGGGTCAGGGAGCCCCAGCCGCAGCCCAGTTCCAGAATGTCCTGGCCATTTGCCAGCTCGGCGCGACGAGCGTAAAGCTCCAGCATCGCCTCCTCCGCCTGCGCCAACGATTCGTGCCCCGTCGGATAGTAGGCACTGGAGTACTTAAGCCTGGGACCCAGGCACTGTGCAAAGAACTGCGGCGGCAGCTCATAGTGCTGGACGTTCGCCGCATCGGTGTGCAGCGCCACTTCGGTGGCGCGCAGCTGCGTCAGTTGCAGCTGAAAACGTGCGGCCTGCGCCTCCGCGCCGCCCCCTCGTCCCTCCCGGAGCCGCTGTGCGCACAGCCGCCGGATACCCCAGCGCAGCAACGGATCGGGCAACAACCCCCGCTCGGCAATGCCGAGCAGGCCGGGCGCAAAACGTTCGCGTGCGAGTTCCGTGGCTGGCGGTGTTGCGGTCGCCTGGGTCGTACTCATGGACATTTTCCTCATGCTTGTCGCGGCCACCACGGAATCAGCACCGAGGTGGTACGCTGATATTCGCGGTATTCATCGCCCCGCGTCCGCAAGGCCTGAGCCTCGGTGTATGGCACGCCGCTGATCCAGCGCAGAAACACGTACATCAGCAGCGGACCTGAGAGGGAATACCAGCCAGCGGCTGCGCCGATCGCGAGCGCCACGTAGCTGAACCAGTGCAGCCATTCGAAGAAGTAGTTGGGGTGGCGCGAATAGCGCCACAGCCCGGCGCGGCAGGTCTTGCCCCGATGGGCCGGATTGGCCCGGAACCGCGCCAGCTGCCGATCGGCGAGTGACTCCCCGCCCACGCTGAGCAGCCAGATACCGACGCCGATCGCGGCCCACAGCATCGTCGTACCGGGATTGGCCGCGGCGGCCGCAAACGGAATGGAAAAGAGCGGAATCAGGGCTGCCTGGAACTGAAAGAGGCCGAACCACTTGAAGGGATTGTTGCCCCAGCGTCCGCGCAGTGCGTGATAGCGCCCGTCTTCCGGTTCACCGCGCACCCGCCGCCACAGATGCAGAGCCAGACGCGCACCCCAGATCCCACCCAGCGCCGCGACCATGATTCGCGGCGCGGCGGCGCCTGCGCCGAGGACTCCATTCGCGACGGCACTGGCGGCGAGCCCGATCGACCACAGCACATCGACGATGCCGGCGTTTTCACGCCGCTGCTGCCAGGCCCAGCCCAGCGTCATCATGACCGCCGCGACCAGCCAGATGGCCAGCAGCAGGCGCCACGGCAACAGGGGCCCAGACATCATGGACGATAGCCCGGGCGGGAGAACAGCAGGTGCGCCACTCCGATGGAGCGCTCGCGAAAGCCTCCTTCGCAGTACGCAAGGTAGAAATCCCACAGGCGCACGAACCGCTCATCGAAGCCCAACGCCCGCACCGGCGAGAGCCGGGATCGGAAGCGCTCCCGCCACGCGGCCAACGTCCGCGCATAGGACATGCCGAAGTCCTCCAGTTCCACGAGCGCAAGATCACTGACGCGGGTCTTGGCGGCCAGGATCGCCGCCACCGAGGGAATGAAGCTGCCCGGAAACACATGGCGTTTGATGAAGTCCACGGCCCGCAGCGCCTGCTGGTAACGATGATCCTCGATGGTGATCGCCTGGATCAGCGCCAGCCCCTTCGGCTTGAGGAGCTGCCCGACTTTGGAAAAGTAGGTATCCAGGTACTGGGCGCCGACCGCTTCGATCATCTCGATCGACACCAGCTTGTCGTAGGTACCGGTGAGATTGCGGTAGTCCTCGAGCAGCACGGTCACACGATCCGCGAGGCCCGCCCGCGCGACCCGGGCGCAGGTGGCCAGGTACTGTTCACGCGAAATGGTCGTGGTAGTGACCCGGCACCCGAAATTTCCGGCCGCATGGACCGCGAGCCCGCCCCAGCCACTGCCGATCTCAATCAGGTGATCTTTCGCAGTGAGCTTGAGCCTGCGGCAAATGAGGTCCAGTTTGCGCCGCGACGCCACCTCGAGGGTATCCTCGGCGCCCTGCCAGTACGCCGCCGAATACATCTGATCCGCGCACAGGAACAGGGAAAAGAAGTCATTGCCGAGGTCGTAGTGGGCCGTAATGTTGCGGCGGCTGCCGGCTATGGTATTGCGCCGCAGCCAGTGCCAGCCGCGCAGCGCCCAGCCGCCCAGCCGGGCCAAGCCGGTTTCCATGCCATCCAGCACCTCGCGGTTACGCACCAGCGTCCGGATAAGTCCCACCAGGTCATCGCAGAGCCAGTGGCCGGCCATGTACGCTTCGCCCGCGCCCACACTGCCGCCCGCGGCCACCGCCTGGTAGAACTCGGGGCTCGTGACCCACACCCGCACTGCCGGCGCGGTCACTGACTCTCCCAGTTCCACTGTGCCGCACGCATCCTCGAGCACGATGCGTCCGTCGCGCAGCCCACCCAATTGGCCGAGTACCCGCTGCCGCAACAGCCGTTCAAAGGCCGTGAATTCCACGCCCTGCGCCATTTCAAACATCATTTGTTTTCTCCGGAGGGCAGCGGATGGTCGTGGAACGGCGTGCCCTTCATCCACAACCGCAGGGCATTCCAGTAGATGCCGATGACGACCTGGGTCGTCATCAGCGGATAGCGCCACAACACGCGGCTCAGCGAACCTGCGGTGAGCGGCTGACGACGCAATGCGAGCGCGGCATCAAACTCACGCTCGCCATTGCGCAGCACCTCCATGTGCACGTACAGATCCTTCGCCGGTACGGTGAACTGCCATTGATAGGCGCAGTCCATGGCCATGAAGGGCGAGACGTGAAAGGCTTTCGCGAATGTCCACTGCAACGCTCGGCCCCGACGCAGCGCGGCTGGGGTCGCGAGGACATACGCATGCCGCTCCTGCCACGGCGTGTTGGTGATTTCGGCCACCACGTGCTCCAGCGTCACCGAGTCGGCACCGAAACAGTAGTAGAAACTGACGGGGTTGAAGCTGTAGCCCGCATAGCGCAGGTGCGTGAGCAGCCGCACCGGGCCGGTCGGGCGCGCACCCGTTGCCCGCGCGACACAATCACGCACGGCATCCCCGAGCGGCGTCTCGCTCGGCCCCAGGAAGTCGCTGCGCCGGAACTGCGCGAGATTGCGGCGGCCGACGGACCACAGCCAGCGGCCGGCGAAGGCCGCATCCAGCTCATCGAGATCCAGGTACAGCTGCGCCATGCGATAGCTGAACGTATGGCGCCGCGGTTCGTAGCGCCGATGCCTCACGACACCTTCGTACACGGCACTGGCCAGCGGCGCGTTCACGCGGCAATCCCCAATGCCACGCGGCGGGAGTTGATGGCGGCACAGGCCTCGACCGCACTGCGCAGGCCATCCTCATGAAATCCCCAGCCCCAGTAAGCGCCGGCGAACCAGGTGCCGCGCCGTCCCTGGATCTCCGCGCGCCGCGTCTGCGCCGCAACCGACTGCTGCGTGTACACCGGGTGCCGGTAGTTCATGCGCCGCAGGACCTTGGCCGGATTGATGGCATGGGTGCGATTCAGCGTCACCACGAGCGGCTCGCGGGTCTGGATCCCCTGCAGCAGGTTCATGCAGTAGCTCACCGTGCACGCGCTGCGGGGCGAGGCCGGGACGAAGGCATTCCAGGCCGACCAGGCCTTGCGATGGCGCGGCAACAGGGAGGCATCCGTGTGCAGGACGACCTCGTTGTCCTGATACCCGATGGCACCGAGGATGTCACGCTCGCGGTCGGTGGCATCCTCCAGGATGCGCAGTGCCTCATCGCTGTGGCAGGCGAGCACGACCTGATCGAAACACTCGAGCCCTTCCCGGCTCATGATCTGCACCCGGCCACCATCGCGGCGGATCGATTGCGCCGGGCAGTGCAGCCGCTCATCGACCTGCCAGCGAGCGCGCATGGCGCGGATATAACTTGCGGACCCTCCCGACACCACCCGCCACGGCGCGCGGCCGCGAATCTGCAGCATCTGGTGGTTGGCCATGAAGCGCACCAGGTATTGCGCCGGAAACTTAAGAATGTCCGCCGCCGGGGCAGACCAGAGCGCCGCGGCCATCGGCACCAGATGCTCGTCGCGAAAGGCGGCGCCATATCGATGTGCGGCCAGGTACTCCCCCAGGGTGGGACCGGGTCCGGTGGCCGCAAGCAGTGCGGGGGACTCCTCGTAGAAGCGCAGCAGATCACGCAACATGCCCCAGAAGCGCGGTGACAGCAGATTGCGGCGCTGACAGAACAGCGTGTCGAGGCTGGTCGCGCTGTACTCGAGTCCGGTTGCCGCGTTGCTCACGGAGAAACTCATGGTCGTGGATTGGGATTGCACACCCAGCTCGGCAAACAGCCGGGTCAGCAACGGGTAGTGGCGCTCGTTATAGACGATGAAGCCGCTGTCCACCGCCAGGCGCTGCCCATCGATCTCAATGTCGTGGGTATGGGTGTGTCCGCCCAGATACTCATTGGTCTCGAACAGCGTCACGGCGTGCCGCTGCGAGAGAAACCAGGCTGAGGCAAGACCTGAGATTCCGGATCCGATGACGGCGATGCGCATCAGCCGCGCACCTTCGCCATGACGTGCGCGGGCACCGGCTTCAATGCGTGCACCAGGCCAAGTACCTGCAGCAGTCGCAGTGCGTAGTAGGTCATGTCCACCTCCCACCAGCGGAAACCCTGCCGCACGGAGCCGGGACAGAAATGGTGGTTGTTGTGCCAGCCCTCACCGAGTGTCAGCAGTGCCAGCCAGAGGTTGTTGCGGCTGTCATCGCGGGTGTTGAAACGCCGGGTTCCGAAGCCATGCGCGAGGGAGTTGATGGTCACGGTCGCGTGGAACAGCACGACCGTGGAGACAAAGAATCCCCACACCAGCAGCTGCCCGCCAGTCACACCGGTTTGCGGGGCCAGGTGCCTGATCCAGGCGCCCACGAAATACAGGCCCGTGGCCAGCACCACCGGCATCAGCACATCGTAGCGATCGAGCCAGCGCAACTCCGGGAACTTCGCCAGATCGGGAATCCGTTTCCAGTCCGTGCGAAAGCCGTTGGAAGTCAGGAACCACCCCATGTGACTCCACAGAAACCCATGCACCTGGGGTGAATGCGGGTCTGCGACCGTATCGGCATTGATGTGGTGATTGCGATGGTGGGCGGCCCACCACAGCGGGCCGCGCTGCACGCTGGAGGCGCCGATGCAGGCGAACGCGAATTGCACCGCGCGGGTAGTGCGAAAGGTACGATGCGCGAAGTACCGGTGGTAAAAGCCGGTGATCGCAAACATGCGCAGCAGGTACAGGCCGCCGGCGATCTCCAGGGCCAGCCGTGAGACCCCCACCCAGAACACGGCGAGGCAGGCGAGGTGCACAGCGATGAACGGCGTCGTGCGCAACCAGTCGATGCGATCGCCATCGCGATCCGTGGCGCGCTCGGTTCCCGAATCGAACCAGCGCGCCAGGGAGGCCAGCAGCAGCCGAGCGCGATCAACCTCAGGCGCTATGACGGCCGGGTCGTGCGGTGCGGTCTGGGGCTGTGCCATTCGTATCTCCCGGATGAAGTCTCCTTGAGGGAAATACGGAAATTGCGGCTACCCGGATGCAGTCTGCTGGATCGTACCCTTGGCAATAATCATCCCGGTCGGCGCCGGATGCGGAATGCCCATGGGGGGCTCCAGCGTGATCGCCAGTACCGAACCTGGAACCAGGGCCGCCCGCGCCTCCTGCGGCACGGTCACAGTGTGCGAGCGGTTGATCGAGACGGCGCCGAGGGAGCGTGGCGCCTGGCCCGCAGGAATCAGCCACAGCTCAGGCACACGTCCCTGAGGATCCGGTGCCGAAGGGACGGGAACCATGAGAACCGTCCCCTGTGCGGCATCCACCGAGGCCAGCCAGCCCGGCGTGCCGTCATCGTGTGCCAGGGGAGTCACGGGCTTCGCCTGCGGCTCGGCTTGCCTGGCGACCGGCGGCGTCACGACGGCCGGGCGCTCCTCCACGCTCAACGTAATGGCGGCAATGGCAATCACGCTGGCCAGGACTGTCGCCGCGCGCCAGAAGCTCAGGCTCCCCCAGACGCTGGCGCTCGCTTCGCGCTCCGTCCATCCCAGACGCCGACAGATGCCGGTCCAGACCTGTGCGGGCGGCTCGACGGGCTGAATCTCACTCAGTAAAGGTGCGAAGCGCTGTTCCCACTGCTCGACCCGCTGTGCGAATTCGCGATCGGACTGGACGCGCGCCTGCAGCTGGCGATGCTGCACTGTGTCCAGCACACCCAGCACGAATTCACCGGCCAGCACATCATCCGACGGCGGCTCGGTACCTTCCGGCCCGCTGCTCTCGGGCGGCAGATTGGGGCTGTTCACGGGTCCAGGCACTCCCGTAGTTGCATCAGACCACGCCGTATCCAGCTCTTGATGGAGCCCAGTGGTGCCTCGATTTTCGCTGCCAGTTCCTCGTAAGTTAGGCCGTCAAAGAATGCGGCCCGGATCAAGGAGCGCCGGCGGGGCTCGAGGCGTTCCAGGCAATGATCAAGTTGCGCGCGATCGGCGGCGGTCTGGACCTGCTGGGGTGGTGAGGCTCCCGGGTCCTCCACATTTTCAGCGAGCTCCAGGCTCGTGCGGGACTGCCGGGCCGGCATCGAGCGCAGCCGGTCGATGGCCTTGTTGCGCGCAATCATGGCGAGCCAGGAGGTGGCACTGGCTTTCGCGGGGTCGAACTGTGCGGCCTTGCGCCAGACCGCCGTGTACACATCCTGCAAGGCATCCTCGGCTTCGGCGCGTTGCGTCAGCACCCGCAGGCAGATGCCAAACAAGCGGTTCGCGGTACTGCGATAGAGCGTATCGAAAGCCACCCGATTGCCCATCGCAACCTGGGCCAGGAGGGTTTCCAGCGAGTTGGCGTTTGTCTCAGACATTCCTCAAACCATGCCCCGTGCGCGTTCACTATAGTCCGCGCCGGGCCTACCGTTACTGAATTTCATAGCGCAGTATCCGCCCGCTCGCGAGTCGCGATTCCAGGGCAACCCAGTCGCCCGATACGGAGTACCACACGGCGATATCGAGCTTCCTGGCATGCAACGAGTAACGCTGTGCCGGAATCATCTGGCCGCGCACCCTGATGCCTTGCGTTCCATCGCGGGTCAGTGTCACCGACTGGAACTCGCCCGTCTGCGAGTTGAGGAGCCGCGGTTCGGTCAGATAACGCTGATTCCAGTATGCAAACGTCTGCACACAGGCAGGCAGCGTTGCTGCACCGCGTGAGCCGTGCACATCAAAGGCATCGCCGTGCAGCTCGCCCTGCACGGCAAACGACTTGCCATTGTCGCGCGTGTGGCTGCTGATCCGGGTGAGGCAGCCGTCGCGCCAGACTTCCTGGTCCTGGTGATCATATTGATAGAGGGATAGGAAGGCTGCCTTGACCTTGAAATGCGCCTCCGTGTCGATGTCAGACTCATCCCCGTGCGAGGTAACGGCGAAGTCGTGCTCACCGATCCGCTTGCCATCCAGCAGCACCGTGAAATGCCAGCGGTGTGCGGGGAGGTCGGCAGCGATGGCCGCCTCCGCCATGCAGGTCCAGAGTATGTAAAAGCCCAGCAGGACTGCCGGCTTGAGAGTGGTCATGCCCTATATACGGGCGAACCGGCGGGACGGATGCAGGGCCGCCCGCCGGGTGCAATTTGCAGCCTTTACATCGAGTTGCGCAGCTTGCCGACTTCCTCCGCACTGATCGACGAGGGCTGCGCGCCGAACCGGGCAATCACGTAGTTGGACACCGCGGCGATCTGATCGTCGTTCCAGGCCGCACCGAACGACGGCATCGTGGCAATGGCGCCCGCGGAGGGCAGCGGACTTGCGCCGCGCAGGACGGCCAGCGCTACGTTGGTGGCGGTCGGGTCGTTGACGGCACGCGTCCCCGTGAGGGTCGCGTACGGAACGAAGTCGTTGGCCCCGGTCCAGGTGTGACAGCCGCTGCAGTTGCCGGCGAAGAGATGCCGCCCCATCGTCAGCTTCTCATCCGCAGTGTCGGCCTGGCCGGGGTACAGGGAGGCCCGAGCGAGCTTCGGGGCAGGCAGGTCCGGGCTCGAAACGGCTGGCACGGTGCGCACGTAGGTCGTAATGGCGTGCACATCCGCGGCGGTCAGGTTCTGCAGGCTCAGGTGGACGGCCTGCGCCATGGGTCCGAAAGCTGATCCGCGATTCATCGAGTGCCCGGTCTCCAGGTACTGCTCCATCTCGGGCTGACTCCAGGTGCCGACTCCGGAGTCCGCATCGGTGCTCAAATTGTAGGCACGCCAGCCCTCGGCCAAGCCGCCTGCGAACTTGCGCCGGTTATTGAGCGCCTGCAGCGGCGTACGCGGCGTATGGCAGTCACCACAATGTCCCAGCGCTTCCGCAAGGTAAGCACCACGGTTCCAATCCGCTGACCGGTCCGTAACGGGCTCGAAGCGCTTGTCCGGGTTGTAGAGCATCGCCCAGATCGCCATCAGGCCGCGTTGATTGAACGGAAAGTGCAGGCTGTTAGGCGGCGCGACAAAGCTCACCGCCGGCACGCTGAAAATGTATGCCTTGATGGCGAGCACGTCCTGATCCGTCAGATACGTATAGGCCGCATAGGGAAATGCGGGATACAGGTGCTGGCCTAGTTTGTTGCGGCCTTCGTGCACCGCCGTCAGAAAGTCCGCGTCGGTCCACGAGCCGATGCCCGTGCTCACATCAGGGGTGATGTTCGGCGAGTACAGAGTTCCGAAACTGGTCTGGAAAGGCCGCCCGCCGGCGAAGGGCTTGCCGCCCTCGGCCGTATGGCAGGCCTCGCAGTCCGCGGCCTGTGCAAGGTATCGACCGCGGGACAAGGGATCGGTCTGCGCCAGATCCGCGGGGGTGCCGGTGGGATTACCCTGATATTGCGCGAGCGCAACGTGCTGTCCCCCGGCGAACGCCATGGGGCCTGGGACGAACGTCACCCAGGCAAGGATCGCCAGACATACGAGAGCGACGACACCGATGATTATCCGCGAGCGTTTCATCTCAAGACCCCTCTTTCATTCTTCGCGACTCTGCCGCGCATGGCAGGCGCATTGCCAAATTCGGTAAGCGCGGTTTCAACCCATCCCAACAGCAGGCGTGCTGCGGCAGACAGTTGCCGTGCCGGATCGATACACACCGCCAGCGTCAACGGTTGTAGCGATGCGCGCGCGAGCGGTATGAATGCCAACTCGCCCCGCCGCACTTCGTCCGCAACATCCAGCCACGTCAGCACTCCAAGCCCCACCTCCCGGGCGATCAGCGACTTGATCATGTGGATGTTGTCCGCGACAGCAACCGTGTTCAACGTCACACCGGTTGCCGCCTCGAGTCCACGGATCTGTTCGCACAGTGCCAGAGGCTCCGCCGGCGCGACAATAGGATACTCCGCGCAAACACTGAAGCGAACGCTCTTCTGCCGTGCCAGCGGATGCTTGACACGAGTCACCAGTCCAAGCTTTATTTCCGAGTGCGCACGAACCGCCAGCTCGCGGGAAACCCTGGGATTTAGCATGATTCCGAAGTCCACCTCGCCGCGTGCGATGGCGGCGGCAACGTGGATGTTGTCGAGCACCGTTATCTTCGTATGGATATAACGGTGTTCTGCTTTGAGACGCTGAATCACCTCCGGCACGAACCCCTTGGTCAGCGCCTCGATGATCGCGATGTTCACGACACCGCGGCGCAGACCGCGAAGATCCTCGAAACCGGCACAGAGCGTGGCGAATTCGCGGGTCCACCTGCCGGCCGCATGCAGCAGATACTCCCCGGCGGTCGTGAGCCGTAGACCGGACGGGTGGCGTTCGAACAGTTTCACTTCCAGCTGTTCCTCACCGAGCAGGATCTGCCGGTCGATCGCGGAAGCGGCTATGTGTAGTTCCTCTGCGGCCCGTCGCATCGAACCCAGGCGCGCGACGGTCAGGAAGTAGCGAAGGAAACGGGAAAATGGCGCCACGGCAGTGCTCTAATTTTGGCAATGCATTGGACGATATTCTGATATTGATTAGAACACCAGCCTGGCCGATAAATGGCTCATGGCAACCCTGGATCTTCCCCGCAACTGCACTTTCGACCCCGATGACTGGTTGAAGCTTGCCGGGCACTGGTATCCGGTGGCGCTCGCGCGTGAGGTGTCCTACCGACCGCTGGCGGCGAAGCTGCTGGATGCGCCGCTGGTCGTCTATCGCAGTGGCGAGCAGGTGGTCGTTGCCGATGACCTTTGTCCGCATCGCGGCGTGCCGTTGAGCATGGGCAGCGGGGATGAGAACGGGATCGTGTGCGCCTACCACGGCCTGCGTTTCGGCAAGGACGGCCGTTGCAACCGGATTCCGGCACAGCCGCAGACCAATATCCCCGCGCGGCTCAACCTGCGCACCTATCCGGCGGTCGAGCGCTATGGCCTGGTCTGGACGAGCCTGCGGCCGCTGTCGCAAGCCGAGGACGAGGTGTCCGGCGTACCGGTGATGCCGCACTGGCACGATTCCGACTATCAGCAGATCACCTGCCCGACTCTCGACATATTCGGATTCGCGGGCCGCCAGCTTGAAGGGTTCATCGACGTCGCGCATTTCGGATTCGTGCACAAGGATACTTTCGGCGATCCGGACAACACGCTGGTCCCGCCCTACCGCACCATTGCGACCCCGAGTGGCTTCGAAGCCGAATACCGCAGCACCGTAGGGAATTACCCGATCGGTGTGGATCGCGGCCAACCCGGATTCGAATGGCTGCGGCATTTCCGCGTTCACGCGCCGTTCACGGCGACCCTGGAAATCCATTTCCCGAATGATGGCCGCCTGGTGATCATGAATGCCGCAGCCCCGGTCTCGGCCCGGATCACCCGGTTGTTTGCGCCCATCGCGCGCAACTTCGACAAAGAGCTACCCGTTCAGGATGTGTACGACTTCAATCAACGGGTGTTCGAGGAAGACAAGGCGATCGTCGAGGCTCAGAAACCTGAGAATCTGCCGCTGAATCTGACACTGGAAGCACACATCACGGCCGATCGCAGTTCCGTGGCCTACCGGCGTGCGCTGCGGGAACGGGGCTTCAGCCGCTTCTTCACTTCCTGAACGGTGCGGCACATACTCTGCCACGAATGCCGGCGCATCCGTGGGAGACATAATGAATCCTGTGAAGCTGATTGCCGTATTGCTCATCATCGGGGGAGCGCTGGGACTCGCGTACGGTGGTTTCTCCTACACCAAGAACACGCATGAGGTGAAGGTCGGACCCATCGATCTCGCCCTGCAGGAAAAGAAGACCATTGATGTGCCGGTCTGGGCCGGCATCGCCGCCATCGTGGTGGGCGGTGCGCTGCTGCTGATGGGCAACCGGCCGAAATAGCTTCGGCCGGTGGCGCCGCGCCTGCGGATCAGGCGAAGACGCCGTATTCCACCTGCAGGATCTCGCCCGAGTCGGTGCTGATCAACAGCGCATCAGAGCCGTCACGGACCCACTCGTAGCCGGCAGGCGGCACTTCCAGCGCGAACAGCCAGTAGTCCGCCAGGATGTATTCCGAGCTCCAGTAGGGACGAGGCAGGATTTCACCGTAGGCCCAGGTGTGCGCCACCCAACCGGCGGGCCGTTGATAGGGTCCGACATGGAAACTGCGGGCCGCCCGGAAATTGTGCTGATAGGTCGAGCGGTCCACCGTGGCCGGACGTGTGTTCCAACCCTTTGGCGGCGCTACGCGCTTGTAGCCTGACGGACCGGGATGCGGCTCGCCCCGCGGCGCCGCACGTTCAACCGGCTCGTGATTCTGACCCGGCTCGGCGACGGCCGCCGCGCCGACGACCAGGAACAGGCACGTCAGTGCCGCTCCGATCTTCTGTCCATTGCGCATGAGACTCTCCTCAAACTCGGGAGGCGGATACTAGCAGGCCGTCAGGTCGGTCGAATCTGCCCTCCCGACCCGCAGTCTTAAATATTCATTAAACTTAGTTGAACTTTTGACTGGTCAACTGCGCCAGGTCGCGACCATCACGATGACCGCCGCCGCCATCACCACGGTCGCAGCCCAGCCCAGCGCTCGCAGACGCCCCTTGACGACGAATCTGCCCATGACTTCGGTGCGCGCCGAGAGCAGCATCACGATCACCATCACCGGAACCGCAATGACGCCATTGATGACGGCACTCCAGAACAGTGCCTTGATGGGATCGATCGGCGTAAAGTTCAGCGCGACTCCGAGCAGCGTCGCAATGGCGAGGATGGTGTAGAAGCCGCGCGCCTGCGCCGGGCGGCGACCCAATCCGATCCGCCACTCGAAGGTCTCGGCGACGGCGTATGCGGCGGATCCTGCCAGCACCGGCACCGCCAGCAGACCCGTACCGACGATACCCGCCGCAAACAGGTAGAAGGCGAAGGGTCCGGCGAGCGGACGCAATGCCAGGGCAGCCTGGGCGGAGGTCGCCACATCGGTCACGCCGTGCGCGTGCAACGTGGCGGCGGCCGTGAGAATGATGAAGAAGGCGATGAGATTGGAATAGGCCATGCCTACATAGGTGTCGGTCTTGATGCGTCGCAGGTTGCGCGTCGCCTGCTCCGGCGCATCCTTCAGCGGCTGTTCCTTGGGCGCCGCCCGCTGGTCCTCCACTTCGTGGGAGGCCTGCCAGAAGAACAGGTAGGGACTGATGGTCGTGCCGAACACCGCGACGATTGCCACCACGTACTGCACGTTCCAGGTCGCCTGGGGAACCACGGTCCGATACAGGACCTGGCTCCAGGGCACCCTGACGACGAAAACCGTTGCGACGTAGGCGAACAGGGCGAGCGTGAGCGCCTTGAGAAACGGGGCATAGCGTGGGAACGGCACGAATACCTGCAGTAGCAATGACAGCACACCGAACAGCACGGCGTAGAGTTGTGCCGGACCGCCGATCAGCAGCTTCAGTGCCGCGCCCATGGCGCCGATATCCGCCGCGATGTTGATGGTGTTGGCGAGCAGCAGCAGTCCGACGACGCCGTAGAGAATCCAGGGACTGCTGTACATGCGCATGTTGGCCGCAATGCCTGTGCCCGAGACGCGGCCGATGCGGGCGCAGACCATCTGGATGCCCACCATCAGCGGCCAGGTGAAAAGCGCGGTCCACAGCAGGCCGTACCCAAACGCCGCTCCGACCTGCGAATAGGTCGCGATGCCGCTCGGGTCGTCATCCGCCGCTCCCGTGATGAGGCCCGGCCCCAGTTGCTCCCACAGCGATTGGTTGCGGGAGAGCGTCGCTTTGCCGGAGATGTCCTTCACGCCCTGCTGTCCATGGCGCTCATCATAGCCCGCAGCCTGCGCGAAGCTTCACCCGACTTGAATCAGTCCATTCTGGACCGCAATCAGGGTCAACTCGGCCTGGTTGCTGGCAGACAGTTTCTGTTTGATGTTGTAGAGATGCGTACCCACCGTGCTCGGACTCAGATGCAGCATCTCCGCAATGCGGTTGACGGAGACCCCGTGCGCGAGCTGCACGAACACCTGGAACTCGCGCTCCGAGAGCTGCTCGATCGGGCTGTGGTTGCCGGACAGGTCCTGTGCCGCCATGTGCTTGGCGATCGCGGCATCGATGTACATGCCACCACCAGCCACGATCCGGACGGCCTCGATCAATGTCTCGGGCGCGCTGCGCTTCGACAGGTAGCCCAGGGCCCCGGCCTTCAGCGCCCGTTTCGGGTGGCTCATGTCCTCGTGCGCCGACAACGCCAGGATCCGGGCCCGCGAGTCGCGCGCGATGATGCGCTTGATGGCCTCGATGCCACCGGCCCCGGCCATCGCGAGGTCCATGACGACGATGTCGGCGCTGCTTTGCGCGTAGAGCGCAACGGCCTCCTCGCCGCTGCTGGCCTCTGCAGTCACCTGCAGGTCCTCTGCGGCCTGCAGCAGCAGCCGAAAGCCCACGCGCACGACGGCGTGGTCATCCACCAGCATGACCGTGGTGCGGCTCATGGCTGGGAGTCGAGTGGCAGTCGGGCAATGACCTGCGTGCCCACACCCGGATCGGAACTCATCTCGAGGCTGCCGCCGGAGGCGACCGCGCGCTCGCGCATACCGCGTACCCCGTAGTGGCCGCGTTGTTCCCACCCCGGGGTAAGGCCCACGCCATCATCGCTCACACGCACGAGCAGCTGGTCGGAGCCGGTAGTCAGGGACACGGTGATCTGGCCGGCGCGGGCGTGGCGGATGGCATTGGTGAGGGCCTCCTGGAGAATCCGATAGGCACAGATACTCTGATCCGCACCAAGCTGCGGCAGCGGTTCCTGCACCTGCAGCTGGATGTTCACACCCGTGTCGCGTACGCGCCAGGCGGCGATCAGGTCGCCGACCGCATCGCCCAAGCCGAAGGAGTCGAGCGCAAAGGGCCGCAACCGCGGGATCATCTCGTGCACGGCGTCGTACATCTGGCCCGCGGTTTCGACCACGAGCCGCGCCGCCTCGTTCAGCCGTTCATCGCCGGAGGCGGACTGCTGGATGATCAGCCCGAAACTGCGGATCGCGGTTATGGACTGCCCCAGCTCATCGTGCAGCTCTCGGGCAATCGTGCGACGTTCCTCTTCAATGTGGCTCTGGATCATCTGGGTCAGTTCGCGATTTTCCTTCAGGCGGTTGCGGGCTTCGGCCACCGCCTGTGCGGCCCGGTTGAACGTGGCACTCATGAGGCGCCCCTCCCGGGTCGTGAGCGGCGGCAGCCGCGCGGCGTAGTCCCCGGCCTCCATGCGCTCCAGTCCCTTCACCACGGTCTGCAGTGGCTGCAGAACCCGGCCGGCAAACCAGAACACCACCAGGTTGATGACCGCCAGCGCGATCGCCGCGATCCACAGCAGCCGGGTCAGCACATCCCAGCCGTCCAGCACCGCGCGCGAAGAGTTGCCCTGGATGACGAGCCTACCGCCAGCGACACCGATCTCGAAGGGCCGCACCACGGGAGCCACGAGCTTCGCATACCAGGCGGGGGCGTTACGGCCACTCTTGTAGACCGAGATCGGCGAGGAATACACCAGCTGCCCGGCCGGATCGTACAGCGTGACATCATTGGCCCGGACCCGGCCGAGCTGGTGCAGGAAGCTGAGCATTCCGCGCACGCCGGAATGCTCGTAGGCGCCGGAGACCACGGTCAGCAACTGGATGGCGACCCGGTTCGAACCCTCGATTTCCTCCCGCACGCTGCTGCGGGTGTCCTCGACCTGCTGATAGACCAACGTCCCGATGAACAGGGTCATCAGCACGGCGATAATGAGGTTGATCTGCAGCCGCAGGCTCACAATAAGTCCAATTGCCCTGTCCGATTTCGGACTGATTCTACCGGACGCAGCCCGTCAGCCTCTGCCGGAGCCCCGGGAGCGGAAAATCATGAAAATCATGAGGCCTTGATAATGAATGCTTGTGCGGATAAGCCAGCGGGGCCCGTGCATTCTGATCCACTTCATCCACACCGACCCGGGCCCGGCGCAGGCCCTCGACGCCGCCGAGTTTGAGCGCCAGCTGCGGGCCAACGCCCACGCCTACCACAACTACCACGCTTTCAACGTCCTGTTGAATTCGGGCCGCGCCTCGCCCGAGCAGCTACGCGGGTGGGTGGCCAATCGCTTTTATTATCAGATCCATGTCCCGCGCACGGACGTCGCGGTCGACCCTTGGCTGCGGCTGGGGGAAGCCACGGGATTGAGCGCCGACAAGCTGTGGTCGACGGAACATGTGCTGCCCGGCGTACGCAGCGCGGTCAATGCCTTCGTCAATCTCACACAGCAACGACCCTGGCAGGAAGCCGTGTGCGCCTCCCTGACGGAACTCTTCGCGGCCGAAATACACAGCGCGCAGCTCGCCAACTGGGCCGCCTTCTACCCCTGGATCGAGCCTGCGGGCCTCAAGTATTTCCGCTCGAAGATGTCGCTGACACCGCAGGACATTCAGCAAGGCCTGCGCGTCACGGTGGAATACTTCCGGACCCGCGAGGCGCAGTCGCGCGCGCTGGAGCTGTTGAGAGACAAACTCGATCTGCTCTGGTCGGTGCTCGATGCCATCCAGCAAGGGTACGGCTCTTACGACGGCTGAAAAGCCGGAACTGTATATACTTCGAATGTGATGCGCGTCCCGGAAAATCACTGGTACCCGTTACTTGAGGGGCGCGAAGTGCGGCGCAGGCCGCTGGGCGTCGAACGCCTCGCGCGCCGATTGGTCTTCTGGCGCAGCAGCGATGGCCAGATTCACGCGCAGCAGGACCGCTGTCCGCACCTGGGTGCCACCTTGAGCGCCGGCACCATCGAAAACGATACGCTGGTGTGCCCCTTCCACGGTTTTCGGTATGACAGCAGCGGCGCCTGTCGGCTCATCCCCGCACTGGGCCGCGAGGGGAAAATTCCGGAGGGCCTTGCCGTCGCCACCTTTCCGGTCCGGGAGGCACACGGCCTGGTATGGCTGTGGTGGGGCAATCCGCAGCGCGTGACCGCGGAACTGCCCTGGTACCCACAGCTGGACAGCACCTGGCGCTATCACACCCTGATCTCGGACTGGCCGGTGCACTACACCCGGGCCATCGAAAACCAGCTGGATGTGGCGCATCTGGCCTTTGTGCATCGCACCACCATCGGCGCGGGCGGCCGCAGCCGCGTTGATGGTCCGTATGTCGAGGCCAATCGGCGGCAGATCCGCGTCTGGGTAACGAATCGCCGTGACGATGGCACGGCCGCGCGACCCCTTGACGAGCTTGCCGCGGCCGCGGCCGCCGCTGAACCCAGCCTGGAGTTCAGATTCCCGGGTCTGTGGCTGCTCAATATCGGGCCGCGCTTCAAGAACGTCATCGCCTTCGTGCCGATCAATGAAAAAAGCACGCGATACTACCTGCGCAGCTACCGGCTCGGCGGCAACGCCCGCCTCATGCGTCCCTTTGACTGGCTGATGTCGCTGGCCAATCGCTTCATCCTGAACCAGGACCGCCGTGTCGTGATCACGCAAACTCCTTGGGAGAGCGGCGATGCGCGGGATGACCGGCTGATGAGCATGGACCGGGCCATCATCCAGTTCAGACGCCTTCACTCACAGCTGCTGGAACGCGAAGAGGCACCGCTCAAATCGATTGTCTGAACGCCTGCGTTGTAGGACGGGGACGATGCCGTGAAGCGCAGAAGCGTAGTACGCTCGCCGCCCCACGTGCGAGCGCCATGATTAACCTCCCTCTCCCTCATCGCCTGGCCTACGCCGACTCGCTCCCGCGGTCGTTCGCTGCGGGCGATCCGGATGAGCGGTGAGTTGACGGCTCCGATCGGCGTCGTCGCCATCGGCGCCTCGATGAATTGGCGTTAATGTTGCGCTGAGCGCTGAGGGATTTGGGCCACAATGGCGCCTCTGCCCGTAGTTCCACTCACCGGTTGCCGCTGCTACCCAGATGCTCGCGATAGTCAGGCTTGCTCTTGGCCGGCCCTACACGTTCGTCGTGGCGGCCCTGCTCATTTTCATCGCCGGTACGCTCGCTGCCGCGCGAATGCCGATCGACATCTTCCCGAACATCAACATTCCGATCATTGCCGTGGCCTGGCAATACCAGGGACTGTCGCCCGACCAGATGGTCGGCCGCATCATGACCCCCTTCGAGCGGGCGCTGACGACCACCGTCAATGACATCGAGCATACGGAGGCGACCTCGTACACCAGTTCCGGCATAGCGAAGATCTTCTTCCATCCCGGGGTCGCCATTGCCACCGCCAATGCGCAGGTCACGGCCATTTCGCAGACCATCGTCAAGCAGATGCCGCCCGGGGAAACCCCACCGCTCATCGTCAACTACAGCGCCTCGACAGTGCCCATCATCCAGCTCGCGCTGTCCGGCGCCGGATTGACTGAGCAGACTCTCACCGACCTTGGCACGAATTTCCTGCGGACACGACTCGCGACGGTGCAGGGCGCCGCCGTGCCCTATCCGTTCGGCGGCAAGGTGCCGCAGATCATGTTTGACCTGGACACGGCCGCCCTGCAGGCCCGCGGGCTGACCGGGCTGGATGTCGCCAATGCGCTCGCCAGGCAGAACCTGCTGACGCCGGCGGGTACCGAGAAAATCGGCGATTACGAGTACACCATCAATCTCAACAATGCGCCGTACAGTCTTGCGGATCTCGCGGCCCTGCCGATCAAGAATGTCGGCGGCGCGATAGTGTATATGCGGGACGTGGCCCATATCCGCAACGGCGCTGCCGTCCAGACCAATATCGTGCACGTCGACGGTAACCGTTCCGTGCTGCTCAACGTCTTCAAGAACGGCTCGACCTCGACCCTCGACATCGTGAGCAACGTGAAGCGGCTGCTGAAAATCCTCAAGCCCTCGCTGCCCGACACCCTCGTGGTCAAGCCACTCGCCGATCAGTCGATTTTCGTGCGCGCCTCCATCCAGGGCGTCATCCGGGAGGGCGTGATCGCTGCCGCCCTCACGAGCCTCATGATCCTGCTGTTCCTGGGCAGCTGGCGTTCCACGCTGATCGTCGCTACTTCGATTCCGTTGTCGATTCTCGGAGCGATCGCGACGCTCTACATGTTGGGTGAAACGCTCAACATCATGACGCTCGGCGGCCTGGCACTGGCGGTCGGCATCCTGGTCGATGAAGCCACGGTAACCATCGAGAGCATCAACTACCACCTCGAGCAGGGTAAGGCGGTGGAAACCGCCATCCTGGACGGTGCCTCGCAGATCGTGGTGCCGGCTTTCGTCTCCCTGTTGTGCATCTGCATCGTGTTCGTGCCGATGTTCTTCCTGAGCGGCATTGCCCGCTTCCTGTTCGTACCCATGGCCGAGAGCGTGATGTTCTCCATGGTCTTCTCGTTTGCGCTGTCGCGGACGCTGGTACCGACGATGGCCAACTACCTGCTGCAGGCGCACGCCGCGCACGTGGACGCGCATGGCACGGTCATCGATTCACTGCCGCCCTCCCCAAATCCGCTGGTCCGCTTCCAGCGCGGATTTGAGGCCCGCTTCGTGCGGTTCCGGGCGGGATACCACGACCTGCTGGCACTTGCCGTGGACAGACGCAGGTTTTTTGTCACCGGCTTTCTCGGTTTTGTCGTGCTGTCATTCCTGCTGGTGCCCTTTCTCGGGCGCAACTTCTTTCCCCAGGTGGACGCGGGCCAGATGGTGCTGCATGTGCGCGCTCCGATCGGTATGCGCGTTGAGGAGACGGCCGCCCGGATTGCCGATGTCGAGAAGGCCATCCGCACCATCATCCCCCCTGCCCAGGTGGCGGCCGTGGCGGACAACACCGGCACCTATCAGTCCTCCATCAATACGATCTACAACAATACGGGAACCATTGGCGAGTCCGACGGTGACATTCAGATTTCCCTGGTCGAGGGCCACGCGCCCACGGCCGGTTACGTGGCGCAACTGCGCCGGGAATTGCCGCGGCGTTTTCCCGGCATGACATTCTCGTTCGTGCCGGCCGACATCGTCAGCCAGATCCTGAACTTCGGCACACCGGCCCCCATCGACATCCAGGTCCGGGGCAATGACCTGGACGCGGACTTCCGCTTCGCCAACCGGCTGCTGAATCAGGTCCGGCATATTCCCGGCCTCGCGGACGCACGTATTCAGCAGTCTGCAAGAGAACCCACCTTCAATGTAAACATCGACCGCACGCGCGCCCAATACACCGGTGTCACCGCCGCCGACGTCACCGACAGCCTGGTGGTAAATCTGGCCGGCTCCAGCCAGGTCGCCCCGACGTTTTGGCTGAATGAGCAAAACGGTGTCACCTACCCTGTCGTCATGCAAACACCGCAATACCAGATCGACTCGCTGCCGGCGCTGCAGAATCTGCCGGTCAATGCCGCGGGTGCGCCGACCACCGTTCTCGGCGGTGTCGCAGACATCCAGCGCACCAGCACCAATGCAGTGGTGTCGCAGTACGACATCGCGCCGATGGTTGAGATCTATGCGACCACCCAGGACCGGGATCTCGGTGCGGTTTCCTCCGACATCCGCGATGTCATGGCGGCAAACGATGCGGACAAGCCCAAGGGGTCAATCATCGAGCTCGTCGGTCAAACGGCCACCATGCACAGCGCCTATTTCGGTCTGCTGGCCGGGCTCGCCGGCGCCATCACGCTCATCTACTTCCTGATCGTGATCAATTTCCAGTCGTGGGTGGACCCCTTCGTCATCATCACGGCACTGCCCGCGGCGCTCGCCGGGATTGTATGGATATTGTTTGCGACCCACACGACCCTGTCCGTTCCGGCCCTGACAGGTGCCATCATGTGCATGGGAGTTGCGACCGCCAACAGCGTGCTGGTGATCAGCTTCGCGCGCGAGAAGCTCGAGGAACTGGGCAACTCGACTGAGGCGGCGCTGGAGGCCGGATTCGTCCGCCTGCGCCCCGTGCTCATGACCGCGCTGGCCATGGTGATCGGCATGCTGCCGATGTCCCTGGGACTTGGCGAAGGCGGCGAGCAGAATGCCCCGCTGGGCCGTGCGGTGATCGGCGGCCTGCTGTTCGCCACGGTTTCGACGCTGTTCTTCGTGCCCGTCGTTTTCAGCATCATCCACCGGAACTACCGTCCCAAAGCCTCCCCCGCGCCCGACTCCGGAGTAAGCCATGTCCCAGCCTGACGCAACCTCCGGCCAACGTGCCCCCCGGCAACTGCGCCTCGTTGGCATCGTGTTCGTCGTCGTGGTGGTCATCATCGTGGCCTATGGCCTGGTCTCACGCGCGGCCGAGAACTCCCGCTTAAGCTCCCTGACCGACGAGGAGGCAGTCGCCACGGTGTCGGTCGTCACGCCCCAGGCGGCGGACAACCATGCCGGCCTCGACCTGCCGGGCCGCCTGGAGGCCTTTATCCGCGCTCCCATCTATGCGCGCGTTTCCGGATACCTCAAGAGCTGGAAATACGACATCGGCGCCAAAGTGAAGGCGGGCAGCGTGCTCGCCGAAATCGATACCCCGGACCTCGACCAGCAGCTCACCCAGGCTCGCGCCGACCTCAATGTCAGTCAGGCCAACGCCCATCTGGCGCAGATCAGCGCGACGCGGTGGCAATCACTGGCAGGCACTGATGCGGTCGCCACCCAGGATATCGATCAGCGCACCTATGCGTTGAACGCGAACCTGGCGCAGGTGAAGGCCTCAGAGGCCAATGTCGACCGGTTGGTCGCCGAGGAGGGTTTCAAGCGTCTGATCGCGCCATTCGACGGCGTGGTCACCGCGCGCGAGACCGATATCGGCGCGCTGATCAATGTCGGGGCCTCGGGCGGCGCGGAGCTGTTCGTCGTGTCCGCGACGGACAAGCTACGCATCTACATCAATGTGCCGCAGAACTACGTGCCGAGCGTGCCGTCGGGGACCCGCGCGACGATTTCGGTGCCCGAACATCCCGGCAAGTACTACAGCGGCACGGTCGAATCCTCCGCGCAGGCGGTCAATCCGAGCAGCGGCACGACGCTGATGCAGATCATCGTCGACAACACGGCCGGGGAACTGATGCCCGGCGGCTATGCAGGCATCCACCTGCAGGTTCCCGCCGTTGCCAACGTGCTCAGCGTCCCGGCAAGCGCTTTGATTTTCAACGCCAAGGGCCTCTCCGTGGCCACCATGGACCGCAATGACCGCGTGGTCGTCAAACCCGTGACCATGGCGCGCGACCTGGGTCAGATCGTCGAACTGGCATCCGGCCTCACGCCGCAGGACCGCGTGATCGCGAATCCTCCCGACGGCGTCAGCACCGGCGATCCGGTGCGTCTGGTCAGCACTGCGGGCAAGGCTGTGCCGAAGTCAAACTGATGAGGAAGGCCGCTCAACTGCATTGGGCGGCGGCGACCGTGACGCTGGTGCTCGGCAGCTGTTCGTTTGCGCCCCGACTGCAGACGCCGCAGGTACCCGCCGCCGCTACCTATAAGGAAACCGGCTCCTGGACCCAGGCGCAACCGGCCGACCGCCTGCCGCGCGCGGCCTGGTGGTCGGTCTATGGCGTCCCGGAACTGGACGATCTGCAGCAGCAGCTGATTGCCGGCAACCCCTCCCTTGCCACCGCCGTCGCCGACTACGCCCAGGCCCGCGCACTCTACGAGCAGGCCCGCGCCGGGCTGTTTCCCACTCTGGGGCTGAACGCCAGCGTCGATCGAGCGCGCGAGTCAGTGAATGCGCCCTTGCGGGGCCTCACGACCCCGACGTATTACGACACGAACACCCTCGAGGGAAATATCGGCTACGAGATCGATTTATGGGGCCAGATCCGCAACCAGGTCGCCGCGGGGAAGGCCAACGCCCAGGCCGCGGCGGCGGACCTGGAGAGCGCCCGGCTGTCGCTCGCGGCGCAACTGACCGACAACTACATCCAGCTGCGCAGCCTCGACCGCACCGGCGCCATCCTTGATGACTCAGTGAAGGCCTACACGCGCGCCGTCGGTCTCACGCAGCAGCGGCACGATGCCGGTATTGCTCCGGGCATCGATGTCTCCCAGGCCCAGACCCAGCTCAATGTCGCGAAGTCGCAGGCCGCGCAGACCCTGGCCCAGCGCGCGCTCGTGGAACATGCGATCGCCGCCCTGCTCGGGATCTCGGCCTCGACCTTCTCGATCAAGCCTGCTGTCATGGATATCACACTGCCGCATATCCCCACGGATGTTCCCGCTGCGGTGCTGCAGCGCCGGCCGGACATCGCCGCCGCGCAGCGACGCATGATTGCCGCGAATGCCAATATCGGCGTGGCGCGGGCCGCCTACTTCCCGACTCTGACGCTCGGCGCCCAGGGTGGCTTCCAAAGCAGCTCGTTCGCCAACTGGGTCAGCGCTCCGAGTTCGTTCTGGGCGATTGGTCCCAATGCGCTGCTTACCGTCTTCGACGGCGGGCTGCACCGCGCCCAGGTTGCCCAGGCCCGCGCCGAATTCGACGCCTCCGCAGCCAACTACCGTGGCGTGGTCATCAGCGCCTTCCAACAGGTCGAGGACAGTCTCGCCTCGTTGAATCACGACTACGACGCCGCCCAGCAGGAGAAGGCTGCCGTCGAATCCGCGCAGCGCACGCTGGACCTCTCCAATGTGCTCTACGTGCGCGGCGCGACCGACTATCTCACGGTCATCACGGCCCAGACGGCGCTGCTGCAAACCCAGCTGCAGTCACTGAACCTCGATACCCTGCAGCTGCATGCCAGCGTCGACCTCATCCGGGCGTTGGGCGGAGGCTGGACGCAGGCCGGGGCGGTCACCGCGAACTGACTCGAGGCGTGGCGTCCCATACCCCGATGGGTGCAGACTAAGAGCATGCCTTCGAAGATGCTGCTGAAGCTGCCCGGCCACGAAAAGGATCTCGGCGGCGGCTTTCGCGTCAGCCGCCTGCTGCCTTCCTTTGCACGGCGTACCGTTGGACCGTTTGTGTTCATGGATCACTTCGGGCCGATCACCCTGGAGCCGGGCATGAACACGGACGTGCGACCCCATCCCCACATCGGGCTCGCCACCGTCACGTATCTGTTCGCCGGGGCGATCATGCACCGGGACAGCCTGGGCTCGACGCAGCGTATTGAACCTGGCGCCATCAACTGGATGAGCGCGGGCCGCGGCATCGTACATTCCGAGCGCACGCCCGAGGACCTCCGTGCGGTGAGCCATGGCCTGCACGGCCTGCAACTGTGGGTCGGCTTGCCCCAGTCCCTTGAGGACAGCGCACCCACATTCACGCATACCCCCGCCGAGGAGCTCACACCGTTCCTCCATCAGGGCGCCGAAGTCCGGGTACTGGTCGGCCAAGCCTTCGGCCGGGCATCTCCCGTGCAGGCCGCTTCGCCCACGCTGTTTCTCGCCCTGGGGCTGAAAGCCGGTTCGACCTTCGCCCTGCCGCCGCTGGCACCGGAATCGGCCGTCTATCCGATTGATGCCGATATCACCATCGATGGCACGGCACTGGCCGTGCATACCCTCGGCTTTATTCAAGAGGCCGGTGGCTGCCGGCTCGAGGCCATAAACGACTGCACGGTAGTGGTCATCGGCGGCGCGCCCCTCGACGGGCCGCGCTTGCTGCTCTGGAACTTCGTCGCATCCACGAAATCGCGCCTGCGGCAGGCGGCCGAGGACTGGCGTGGGCAACGCATGGCAATGGTACCCGGGGATCCGGAGTTCATCCCGCTGCCGGCGAATCTGCCGATTCTGTGACGCTAGCTTTTGCCCTGACTTGAGGGCTGCCCCGGCGCCGATGCCGCGAATTCTTCGCTCCCGCCGAGGAAGCGAGCCGCAATCCCCGCGAGCACGGCCGCACCGCGCGCCATGATGCCCTCGTCGATGACCATCCGGTTGGAATGCAGCCCGCAGCAGCTGCGCCAGTCGCTGCCCGCGGCACTGGCGCCCAGAAAGAACATTGCCCCCGGGATCTTCTCCAGCACATAGGAGAAATCCTCGGCGCCCATGACCGGCGCCGGCAATGGGAGCCAGGTGGCCTCGCCATACAGTTCCTGGACCACGCGGCGCCCGAGCGCGACCGCGCGTGCGTCACACCGGGTTACCGGGAAGCCCAGCTCGATTTCGACCCGCGCCACCGCACCGTGGGCGCCGGCGATGCCCTCTGCGAGCTTGCACAGCCCGGCGTGCACCGCAGTGCGGTTCTGCGGTGACAGAGTGCGAATGGTGCCCAGCAGTGAGGCGGTCTCCGGAATGACGTTATCGGTGGTCCCCGCCTCGATGCGCGCGATCGTGACCACGACCGGGTCAAATGCCGGCATCCGGCGCGTCACGTAGGTCTGGATGGCCGTCACGATCTCGCAGGCGATCGGAATGGGATCGAGTGCGTCGTGGGGCATGGACGCGTGACCGCCCCGACCGGTAACCACGATCTCCAGCGTGTCAGCCGAGGCGAGCAACGGCCCCTCACGGCTGGTGAATATCCCGTGCGGAGCGTTCGGCATGACATGCAGCGCGAAGGCGGCCTGCGGCAGCGGGTCCAGCAAGCCGTCCTCGAGCATGAAGCGCGCGCCGTGCCAGCCCTCCTCGCCCGGCTGAAACATGAAAAGCACGGTCCCCGGCAGTTCGCTGCGCCGGGCGCACAGCAGCCGCGCGGCGCCGACCAGCATCGCGACATGGCTGTCATGGCCGCACGCATGCATCGCCCCGGCCTCCTGAGAGGCAAACGGCAGACCGGTGTCCTCGCGCATCGGCAGCGCATCCATATCGCCCCGCAACAGGACCGTGCCCCCGGGGCGCTCCCCGCGCAGCACTGCGACGATGCCATCCGTGGAGGGACCGCGGCGATATTCGAGCGGGAGTCCGGACAGGGCGGACATGATTTTCGCGGCAGTCTTCGGGGTCCGCAGCCCGAGTTCAGGCTCGCTGTGAATGGCGCGGCGCAACTGCACGAGGTCGGGCAGCAATCGTACGGCTTCTTCCGGCCAGGGCATCATGGCGCTACTCCGTTTGCGGGCAACCACTCTACGCCGCACTGGGAGCGCTGGCCACCGGCCAGCAGCAAAGTTCAATGGCTGCTGGCAAGATAAGCCCTATGGCAATCAAACGACCAAAGGGGAAGGACGGCTCGATCATCCTCCTGGAGCACGCTTCCGAAGTGCTGAAGGGCAATCCGCTCGGTGACCCGCACGTGCGCCGGCTCGCCGTGTGGCTGCCACCCCAATACGATGCCGCGCGCGCGCGTGCCAGGCGCTATCCGATGCTCATGGACATGGTCGGATTCAGCAGTTCCGGCCTCTCGCACATCGGCTGGAAAGCCTTCAGTGAGAATGTGCCGGAGCGCGCCGCCCGCCTGATCCATGAAGGCAGGATGGCGCCGGCAATCATAGTTTTCCCCGACTGCTTCACGGCGCTGGGCGGGAACCAGTATGTGAACTCCTCAGCGGTGGGCCCCTATGCGGACTACCTCATTCGCGAAATCATTCCCTTCGTAGACCGGGAGTTTCGTACGCGAGCTGCGCGTGAATATCGGGGCTGCTTCGGCAAGTCATCCGGCGGCTATGGTGCAATCATCCATGGCATGAAGTACGCGTCGACCTGGGGTGCGATCGCCGATCACTCCGGGGATGCGTATTTCGACTACGTGTATTGGTGCGACTGGCCGAACACCCTGAACGAGCTTGCGAAATTCCGGCCCAGGAAATCCAGGCCCGGCCGCTACGATGCGGCGAAAATGGAACGCGGCGCGGACCGCGGACTCGACGACGGGCGCGTGAAGCGTTTCCTCGCGAACGTCTGGAAGAGGCCGAAGCTATCGCACGCGGAGGGCCATGCAATCATGAACCTGTGCATGGCGGCAACCTACGATCCGGATCCGAAGGCGCCCAACGGGTTCCGGTTGCCCTTCAACCTTGAAACCGGTGAAGTGATTTCCGAGCGCTGGAAAACCTGGCAGAAGCACGATCCAGTGCACCTCGTCGATCGCTACCGGAAGAACCTGCGCTCGCTACGCGGCATCTATCTGGATTGCGGATCACGCGATCAGTACCAGATCCACTATGGAATGCGCATCCTGTCAAAACGCCTCCAGGCCGCCGGAATCGAGCATCTTTATGAGGAATTCGACGATGACCATTCCGACGTCGACTACCGGATGGAAGTCTCACTGCCATTCCTGACCCGCGCACTGCGTTAGGGCCCGCGCGCGGCGGCGCATTCAAAACGGTCCCTGCCGCGCTCCTCGCGGAAGCGCAGCAAGGCAGGCCTAGAAGTCGCGGCGTACCGTGAACAGAAACTCCCGGGGCGCAGCAATCTGACCGTCGACATAGCCCGCGCCGGTATTGACCCTCTCCAGATAATAAAGCTTGTCTGTGAGGTTCGTGACCGCAAAGGATGCGGACCACTTCTTGTCACTGAACGCGTAGGTCAGGCGCGCGTTGGCGAGTGTGTACGACGGATTGTTGACGTCGGCATCGCAGGTGGTGTCACCGCAGGACGCCGGTGTGTAGGAGATGTCCACGCGCGGGGTCACCGAACCGTAGGTGCCGAGAACTATGGCGTACTGGATGCCGGCGCTGGCCCTGACCTTGCCGATGTCCGGGGGCACCTGGCCTGCCACCACGGAGGTCGAGGAGGAGTGCGTGAAGAACAGGTCGAGATAGCTGAACGAAGCATTGATGGACAGCCCGCCCTTTGAAGCCGGTCGAGAACTCTGCGTACGTCATCAGGGTCGGCGTCCACTGGTAGTCGGCATCCAGGCGGTAATCCACGTGCGAACCCTGGTGACTTGACCGAAATGGATGCGAAGGTAGTCTGATATGGATATTTCGCTGTATGGCGCAAGCTACCGGCGAGTAAGGTTATCGCCGCGCCCTTGCGTCCAGTCACTTTGTCTGGGAAAGTAAGTGCCGCATGGTTCGCCACTGTGATTGTGTCGTGGTGGGTGCGAGCTTCGCCGGGCTCGCGAGCGCCTACGCCCTGGCGCGTGGCGGACTTGCGGTCACGGTGCTCGAGAAGAAACGCGATGTCGGTGAAAAGCTTCACACCACCGGCATCATCGTAAAGGACGCGGTCGACCAGATTGCCCTGCTCGACGCCATGCCGGCAGCAATGGTGCGGCGCGTCCCGGGCGTGCGCCTGTATGCGCCGAATCTCACCTACGTCGATCTCGCAGCACCGGGCTACTACTTCCTGGCGACGGACACGCCCGCCGTGATGCGCTGGCTCTCGGGCGCAGTTCAGTCCGCTGGCGCGCATCTCGCACTGGGATCGACATTCAAGGATGCGACGCGTCAGCGCAGCGGCTTTGATCTGGGCGAGTACGGCACCACGCGATATCTCATCGGCGCCGACGGTCCCCGTTCACGGGTGGCGCGCACGCTCGCACTCGGGACGAGCAGCCGGTTCCTCGTGGGCGTCGAACACGAGTACGCGGGCCTGCGGATCGGCGAGGCCGACAAACTGCACTGCTTCATCGATCGGCGTCTGGCACCGGGGTACATCGGCTGGGTGCTCGCGGGCGTCGGCGGCGTGCAGGCGGGTCTTGCGCGACGCCAGGACGGAACGACGTGGAAACCCGACGAGGCGATGGCGGCCTTTGTGCAAAAGATTGCGCCCGCAATCGACCTGCGCGACGTGACGCCGACCGGGGTGCGTGCAGGCCTGATCCCGTGTGGCGGGGTGGTAGCACCGGTCGCCGCCCCGCGCGCGCTGCTCGTCGGCGACGCAGCCGGCATGGTGTCACCGGTGACCGCCGGCGGAATCCATACCGCACTCAAGCATGGGCTCGCGGCCGGGAACGCGGTGGCGGATTTCCTGCTGGGCAGGGCGGATGACCCGTCGGTGGGATTCGTACGCAGCTATCCGTCGTTCCGGTTGAAACGCGCGCTGCGCTTCGTTTTCGACCACTTCCAGAGTGATGCTGCATTCAACCTGTTATTGGCGACGCGGGCGATGCGCACGGCGGCCGGCTTGATCTACTTCCATCACAAAGGCGTGTTCGCCGACCCGGCCCTCACCGCCGAAGCACGACGGCTCCAAGAACAGCGCAAGAGCTGACCTGAGGCCGTGATGCGATCGCTTTGAATCTGGACTATGCTTCCCGTAATGCTCCGGTTCCTACCGCTTCTCCTCGGCAACCTGCGGCGTCGAACCCCACGCACCGTCTTCACGTTGCTGTCGATCGCGATCGCGTTCCTGCTGTATGGGTTGCTCGCCGCCGTCAAGAACGGCTTTGAGGCAAATGGCAATCTGGCGGGCATCGACCGGCTCGTCACAATCGACAAGGTATCGGTCGTCCAGCCACTGCCCTTCAGTTACATGCAGCGCATTGCCGCCGTGCCCGGCGTCGCGCTGGTGACGCACTCCACCTGGTTTGGCGGCCATTACCAGAACGAGCGCAGCATTATCGTCACCTACCCGGTGCCGCCTGCGAGTTACCTGGCGATGTATCCGGAGTTCCTGCTGCCCGAGGCGCACAAGCAGCGCTGGCTGCACGATCGGGTGGGCGCCATCGTTGGCCGGGGTCTCGCTGATAATCACGGCTGGAAGGTCGGGGACCGCATTCCGCTGCGCTCTGACATCTATGCGCGGGCTGATGGCAGCTACAACTGGGAATTTGTAATCGACGGCATCTACGACAACAAGGATCCGTCCGGAGACGTTAACAGTTTCATTTTCAACTACGATTATCTTGATGAGTCGCGAAGTGCGGGCAAGGGGACGGTGGGGTGGTACATCGTACGCGTTGCCGATTCCACGCAGTCGGCTCGCGTCGCCGCCGCCATCGATGCCCTGTTCAGCAACTCGGCCGCGGAAACCAAGACCGACAGTGAGAAGGCGTTCGTGCAGGGATTTGCCAAGCAGACGGGTGACATCGGTGCCATCGTCACGGCCATCGGGGTCGCGGTCTTCTTCACGATGTTGCTGGTCAGCGCCAACACGATGGCACAGTCAGTGCGCGAGCGTACCGGCGAGGTGGCGGTGCTGAAGACGCTCGGGTTCAGCGATGTCGGTGTCCTCGCTCTCGTAATCGGCGAGTCGCTGCTGCTGACCATGGTGGGCGGCGCGATTGGAATCGCCGGTGCGATGCTCGCGGTGGGCCACCTGAGTCATTCGCTCAGCGAATACCTGTCCGCATTCCTGCTGACACCACAGGCGCTGCTTGCAGGCGTAGCGCTGATGGTGGCGCTGGGCGTCGTGGCAGGCGCGCTTCCGGCAGTGCGGGCGGCCCGGCTGCGAATCGTGGACGGGCTCGCGGGGCGCTAGGCTATCCCCCGTCAATCACTATGAGAGTCACAAGACAGATCATCGCCGTCACCGCCATGAACCTGCGCGCGTTGCCGCTGCGGGTGACACCATCGCTGGTCTCGGTCATCGGCATTGCCGGGGTGGTTCTGATACTGATCGCACTGCTGTCCATCAGCGAGGGCTTCCGCCACACCCTGGAGCTGTCCGGGTCCGACCAGGTTGCGATCGTGCTGCGCGGCAGCTCGAGTGCGGAACTGACCAGCAGTTTCTCCCAGGAACAGGTGCAGATCATTGAACAGGCGCCGGGAATCGCCCGCGACAGCAAGGGCCCGGTCGTTTCCGCGGAACTCTACACCACCGTCGATCAGCCAAAGCGCACGACCGGAACGGCGGCCAACGCGCCATTCCGCGGCATCGAACAGGCCGGTCCGCGAACGCGCGCGCACTTCGAACTGATCGCCGGGCGCATGTTTGCGACCGGACGGTACGAAGTCATCGTTGGCCGCAGTGCCGCGCAGACCCTGACCGGGCTTGCCGTGGGACGTGTCGTGAAGTGGGGCAACAATGAGTGGCGGATAGTCGGTGAGTTCACCGACGGGGGTAGCGTTTCGGAGTCGGAAATCTGGACCGATGTGCACGTGCTGCAAAGCGCCTACTCGCGCGGGGACACCTACCAGACGGTGCGGGTGCTGCTGAGGAGCGCGGCGAGCTTCGGGGCGTTCAAGAATCGGCTGACCAACGATCCGCGCCTGAGCGTGAACGTGCTCACCGAGCGAGAGTTCTACGCGGCGCAGTCCGTCCTGCTTTCGACCCTGGTGCGTGGCGCCGGGACCGTGCTTGCACTGCTGATGGGCGTGGGAGCCGTGTTCGGCGCGCTCAATACCATGTACTCAGCCGTCGCCGCCCGCAGCACCGAGATCGCAACGTTGCGAGCGTTGGGTTTCGGAGGACTTCCCGTTGCCGTCTCGGTAATGAGCGAGGCGCTGATACTGGGGCTCATCGGCGGGGCGCTCGGGGCGGCGGTGGCGTATCTCGGTTTCGATGGTCTGCAAACCTCGACGATCAATTACCAAAGCTTCACCCAGGTGAGTTTCGCCTTCAGAGTGACCCCGGCGCTGATCATCACCGGCACCGGCTACGCCCTGCTGCTGGCGTTGCTCGGCGGGGTGTTTCCGGCAATCCACGCCGCGCGGCGACCCATCGTAATGGGCCTGCGCCAGGCTTAGAGCCGTCTCCGGGCCTGTTATTCTGTACCCTACCGCACCCTGGGACGGTAACGGTCTATACTGGGCTACGTCGTAGCCCCCGTCGTTGATCTTCGCGACCGCCCATGTCAGTCACCGTGCACGATCCCCAGCAGAATCATCTGCTGTCGGCGTTCTCCGCCGCTGAGCGGCAGAGGCTCTATTCGCATCTGCAACTCGTGCCAATGCCGCTGGGGAAGGTATTGTATGAGTCTGGGGACGTGCTGCGCCACGTCTACTTTCCAACCGACTGCATCGTGTCGCTGTTGTACGTGCTCGCCGACGGCGCCTCGGCAGAGATCTCCGTGGTCGGCAATGACGGGCTGATTGGAATCGCCCTATTCATGGGCGGTGAAACCACGCCCAGCCGGGCAATCGTGCAGAGCGCGGGCTTCGCCTATCGCCTGGTCGGACAACAGCTCAAGGACGAATTTCATCGCAGCGGTGAGATGCAACTGCTGCTGCTTCGCTATACCCAGGCTCTGATTACACAAATGGCCCAGACCGCGGTGTGCAATCGCCACCACTCCGTGGACCAGCAGCTGTGCCGCTGGCTGCTGCTGTCGCTCGACCGGCTGGCCTCCAATGAACTGGTCATGACCCAGGAGCTCATAGCCAATATGCTCGGTGTCCGCCGTGAAGGCGTCACCGAGGCTGCCGGAAAGCTCGATAAGCTCGGCGTCATCCGCTACGCGCGCGGCCATATCACCGTTTTGGACCGACCCATGCTCGAACAGCTTTGCTGCGAATGCTATGCGGTGGTCAAGAAAGAGAGCGATCGGCTACTGCCGCGGGCCGATCCCAAACAGCCCCTGATCATTACGATCTGATCCTAAGCCGCTACCGGTAGCCAAGGTGCGCCAGCGAACTGACGCCACCCCTTGACCGGGTAGATGCTCGGGGCCGCTGGTGCCAAAAGCGGAGATTTAGATGAAGTCCATGCTCCGAAAGTCCCCACTCGGGTCGGAATTCGATCGTTTCCTGTTCGCGCCGCTCGGCGAGGACCACAACGGGCTCTCCTTGAGCGTCGTATCGCTTTTCGCACGATTGGATCTGGACCCCTGGCAGGAGGCGGGAAACCTGGCTGCGCTCTCCGCGGAGGCCGCCGCCAGGCGCTTGGCGCTGTCCCTCGACACCCTCACGGACCCCACATTACGGCCGGCCAACCCCGAAGGCAGGGTGCTGCGCCTTCTGGCGCTGTTACCCTCGCATGTCCGCACTACAGTCCAGACGCCGGTAGCGGCGGCCGAAGCGGTTACGGCGCCGGATTCCGGGGCTCGCATCCGCACCATCCTCTTCATCACCTCCGCCATCCTGCTGGTGGGGTCGCAGTTCCTCAGTGCGCATCGCTCCACGCCGACCCCGCCCGCAAGCCTCCCTGGACAAGCCACAGGGCCTGTGGCGTCCCAGATGCTGTCAGCGCCGGCCCCAGGCCACTGAGGCGGTGGGCAGGCTGGGGGATTCAGGGGTGCCGAATTCGAAGCGGCCCGCAACCGGTAACCTTCTGCTCGCCGGCCTCCCGCAGTCGCTTCGGCGCCGGCTACTCGCGCGCCTTGAACCCGTCGAGCTGCGCCTCTCGGAAGTGCTCTGCAAATCGGGTGAGCACATGCGGTATGCCTACTTCCCCACCCGCAGTTTCGTATCCCTCATTGCTCCCCTGGACCGACACGCCGGCCTTGAGGTCGGTCTCGTAGGTGATGAGGGCATGGTGGGCATCTCATTAATGCTCGGGATCGAGGCAGCGCCGCTGGACGCCCTAGTACAGGGCGCGGGTGGAGCGTGGAGAATGGAAGCGGCCATGTTACTCGGGGAGCTCAGTCGCAGCCTCCCGTTGCGGCAGGTCCTGAGCCGCTATCTGTATGTCACGCTCACCCAGCTTGCGCAGGCGGGCGCCTGCACCCGCTTTCACCTCGTCGAAGCACGCCTCGCCCGCTGGCTGCTGACGACGCGCGACCGGGCGCATGCCGATGAGTTCTACATCACGCACGAGTACCTGTCGCACATGCTGGGTGTGCGCCGGGCGGGCATAACCAGAGCAGCGGTCGCCCTGCGCAAGCGCAATCTGATCGACTATAGCCGCGGGCTGCTCACGGTCATTGATGGCGAGGGCCTGGAGCGGGCTGCCTGCAGCTGTTACGCGACCCACAACGAACACTACACGCGGGTATTGGGCGAACTCGAAACACCGGGAAACTATTGAAGAATCAGCAGCTCTGCAGACTACCGAGCAACGCTGAAATCTTCATGGTGGCGACCGTCGAAAAGGTGTCTGAAACCGCGTAGGGCAGGATGATGCGATCGTTGAAGCGCATAGCCCCACAGGTGTAGACGACGTTGGGAACATAGCCCTCGCGATCGGGCGCCTCCGGGCGTACCAGCGGTTCGCTGGAACGCGCCAGAACTTTGCTCGGATCCGCCTTATCGAGCAGCACCGCACCGATGGAGTACCGCCGCACGGGGCCGACACCGTGAGTCAACAGCAGCCAGCCCTCATCCAGTTCGATAGGTGAGCCGCAATTGCCGATTTGCACGAACTCCCAGGGGAATCGTGGCTTCAGCATGGCCTGCCCGCCACTCCAGGAGTACAGATCATCGGAATAGATGAGATAGAGACTTTCGTTGTCCTGGCGCGCGACCATTGCGTATTTGCCGGCGATCTTCCGGGGAAACAGGGCCATGCCCTTGTTGTGCGTCGCGCTGCCGCTCAACTGGGCCATGTGGAAAGTTACGAAGTCGCTGGTCTCGAGCAGTTCGGAGCGGATGCTGCGGCCGGTGTAGGCCGTATAGGTTGCATAGTAGGTCCTTTTCCCGGCCTCATCGAACTCCACAAAGCGCGCATCCTCGATGCCGTTCGACTGCGAGGGAAGCACGGGGAAGATTACCCGCTCACTGAGTTCCTCCTCCGGCCCGAAAGTCAGTTCGACCCGGTCTGCGTCCGGCGCCAACGGCGCGCGCAGCAGCGGCATGGAGGCAAGACGTGCCGGCGGATCGACGCTGACGCTGCCGTCCGCGCAGACCACGCCTGACCGGAACGTCAGCGACGAAATATGCCCCTCGCCAACCGCGCGCAGGCTCAGGATGAATCGGCGACCGCCGCTCGGCGCGCCCGATTGATCCGGGTGCGCCACGATGCTCGGATTGAACAGCGCCGCAGCTTCGAAGGAATACTCGTGCAGGAAGTAGGCGCCCACCAGCCGGCGCTGATCCTGAGTGAAGGAAGGATGACCACGAAAAGCGGTGCCCATCTCGTCCGCCCGCGACTCGAAGGTCTCGATCAGATTGCGGTGCCGCCCCCGAAAGTTATCCAGGACATCCGCCAACTGGCTGCTGACGGTTGCCGCATCCAGCGCCAGAACGCGGTCCACGATGTGATTGGCACGTGTCCGATCAGTTGAATTGAAGTCGCGCGGTTCCGTCGCCGGTTTGAACGGACGTACGACGACCCGCGCCGAATCCGGGCGCAGGTGAAGTGCCTGTCTATTGAAGAACGTATTCTGTGTCAAAGTGCCTCAATTGCCGCGGTAACTCGGTAAACTTTGCGGCCGCGGCGGCTGTAGTCGTTTCGGTGTCGCCGATCTCGGGGACCAATCGATCCAGACGGCGGATCTGTGCCAGTCCGAGAAGGTAGGAGATGACGGACTCGGCGCCCCGATTCTCGTTGATGCGGCCGGGATGCAAGCCGTCGCAGCAGCTACCGGTCTCGAGATCGATCAGGGAAATCGAAAGATCGTTGCTGCCCAGGAACCATGCGAATGCCCGGACTGCGTGGGCGCGCCAGGTGGGATCACCATCCGCGCGCCACGCCACAAGACACGCCGCAATCGTCGCCGTCGCTTCCAACGGCTGCTGGTCGAATGCACGAGGCTGCTGGCGCCGGTCGCCGAAGCTCTGCGAGCCGACAGGCCTAAACACCCCGCTCGGCGCCGTCTGCAGCGCCATCAGCCAGCGCAGCGACCTGAGCCCGGCGGCAACGTAGCTTTGCCGACCCGTCGACGTGCCTGCGGCGATCAAGGCCTGCGCAAGTCGGGCGTTATCGTAGGCAAGAGTGTCCTCGAACCACACCCAATCCGGTGTCTCCACCGCGGCCAGTAGCGCCATCAGTCTTTCGGCCAGCAGATGCTGCAAGGCCTGCGCCCTGGGATCGCGCGGATCCCACAGTCGAAAGGCCTCCAGGCCCAGCAGCGTGAATGCCCAAGCCCGGGGGGAGTGAAAGCCTTCCACCGACGGCGCCGCCTCGGAAAACAGCGCTGCCGCCCACGACCGCCGCGATGCACTGGTATCGCTGTGAGCACACTGCCCGAGAGCCCACAGGGTCCGCCCGTGGCTGTCTTCCGAGCCGCTGTCTTCGAGCCAGCGACGATCGAATGACATGAAATTTCGGAAGCGCCTTGTGTCGGGGTTCCACGCGTGCTGGACAAAAGCGGCGAGCCGAGCCGTCAGCCACTCGGGCAATGGCACCTCGCCGGGGGTGTTCAGGGCACAGGCCAGCAGTAGCGCGCGGGCATTGTCATCCACGCAATAGCCATGCGAACGGTCTGGCACCGAATGAATTGCGTGTTGAATCAAGCCGGTGTCATCGCACATGGACTGGAAGTGGGCCAGGCGCATATCCGGGACAATTCTCTTGCTGACCGGGAACTTGGCCGCACGCGAGCGGCGCGCATCACCGCGATGAGTTTCCACGGCCCGCCCGTATTCGTCCATGTAGCGTTCGCCTATACGTGGCCAGGTCATGGAGCGACTGTAGGCATAAGCCTCCCGGCTCAAGCGTTCCCGGCGCTGGTCGTCGGTCAGCAACGCTGCAATCTCACGACCTACAGCGCCGGAGTCACCGAAGGGCACGAGAATTCCCCGGCCGCCCGCCAACAGTTCCCGCGCATGCCAGTACGGAGTCGAGACGATAGCCTTACCGCCACCGAAACTGTAGGCCAACGTACCTGAGGTCATCTGGGCTTCATTCAAATACGGTGTAACGTACACATCACACATCGAAATGAAGTCCAGTAGCGTGTCCTGGTCCACGAACTGGTCGAGAAAGACAACATGTTTCTCGATGCCCAGCTGTTGCGCGCGATCCCGCAGCCGGTTCCGATAGGCCTCGCCTTCGCGTCGCACCAGATTGGGATGCGTAGCGCCGAGCACGACGTACACCGCATCGGGACGACTCCGT